>JAEAMF010000995.1_pt1 | contig 24897 bp, 23 predicted proteins | sample 8958721 | NCBI WGS metagenome assembly JAEAMF01 (sample SAMN16933255, study PRJNA681124) | bioreactor sludge metagenome | isolation source: anaerobic bioreactor treating anionic surfactant - SDBS | place: India: Bengaluru | collected 2019-02-28 | reverse complement strand
AGCTCACATCGTACGAACCGGCACTACTGCTGGCCATACAGGGGCACTGCCCGGGACTGGCAACGGATCTGCTCATGCCCCGCTCGGAGAGCTGGATGAAGCCGGATGTCGTGACGCACCTGGCCATCCACCGCAGCCGGTTCGCGCGGGCCGGAGCGGTGCATCTGCACCCAACCCAGCTTTCAACGCAGGTGGTGTCCGCAATCCGGTCAGCGGGCATTGAGGTGCACGCCTGGGATGTGAACGACGAAGCATCACTCGCGCTCACTGCAAGCCTGAGCATCCCGCGAATCTGCACCGACCGTCCGGCAGAGGCCCTGGCGTTCCGGCAGAGGACAGCATGAGCAGACTGTTGCTGGTCATACTACTGGGCGCGCTCGTGACGCTGGCCTACGCTTTCGCCATTGAACCCCGCTGGCTCGCGGTCCGCGAGGTCGAGATCGTGGACCCGGACATCCCGCCATCGTTCGATGGCAAGACGGTCGCTTTCCTGACGGACATTCACCACGGGATATACTTCTCGTCTGAGCGCGTCAGGAAACTGGTCGCCCGGACCAACGCACTGCAGCCCGACCTGATCCTGCTGGGCGGTGACTATGCCCACCTGCGGCGTCGCTACATTGCTTCCTGCTTCGCCGAACTGGCGCACCTGGAGGCACCGCTGGGCAAGTTCGGTGTCCTGGGCAATCATGACCACTGGTATGATGCGGAGCTCAGCTGGCAGAGCATGGAGAAGGCGGGCATCGTGGCGTTGGACAATCGCGCCGAGTGGATTGTTCTTGGCGAAGAACGGATCAGGGTCGGAGGAGTGGGCGATCTGTGGGAGCACACCCAGGACCTCACGGCGACAACGGCTGGCGTTCAGGGGCAGGATTTCGTCATCCTGCTCTCGCACAATCCGGACTATGCCGAGAGCATCTCGAGCGCCACGGTCGACCTGGTGCTCAGCGGGCACACCCACGGTGGACAAGTGACGTTGTTTGGCCTGTGGGCGCCCGTCTCGAACTCTGCCTTTGGCCAGAAGTACCGTTCTGGAGTCGTGCGCACACCGTTCACAACGGTTATTGTCAGCAATGGCATCGGGGTTATCACACCACCCTTGCGTTTTGGCGCCCGGCCTGAGATCATACTGATCCGCCTCCGCCGAGGTGCGTGAGGGGCTGATCAGGTAGTCGCGGACGATTGGCGAGGGCGAACCGCCTGACACCGAGGAGGTAATGATGGACTCGCAACTTGAGGAGACCGCCGGCACATTGGCGTGGCTTCTGGAGACCGAGAACCCCTCCGTTCGTTATCTGGCGCTGCGACACCTGCTGGGGCGTTCCGAGCGCGACGCTGACGCACAAGAGGCACGCTCCGAGATCCCCCATTCACCCTGGGTCAAGCGCATCTTCGCCCGGCAGGAGGCCGGAGGCTACTGGCTTGACCCTAGCAACCCCTACCTGCCCAAGTACAAGTCCACGTACTGGACCCTGATGCTCCTGGGGCACCTGTCACTGAGCCGTTCAGACGAGCACGTGCAGCGGGCGACCGACTACATCTTCCGCTTTCAACAGCCGGATGGCGGCTTTGCCGAGTGTGGCACGGAAGGCGCCCGGCGTGTGTTCAATTATGTCGCGCAGAGGCAGCAAGCACGCGGCAAAGAACCTTGCACCGAGCCCAACTTTGTCGCCGACTATATCCATCAGCAGACTCTATCGTGCCTTACCGGCAACGTCGTCGCCGCGCTCTCACGGCTGGGCTATGGCGACGATCCACGCCTGCGACGAGCAGTCGACTGGCTCGTGCAGATCCAGAATCAGGACGGGGGCTGGCTGTGCCCCTACTGGAAGGCGCATCTGCGCGACAAACACTCCTGCTTTTACGGCACGATCACTGCCCTGGAAGGCCTAGCGGAGACACCAGAGCCAATGCGCTCCCCTGCCATCCGCGAGGCTATCGCCAAGGGAGCCGAATTCCTACTGATGCACCGGCTGTATCGCTCGGACCATCGCAACTGGGAGGTCATCAACGCCAACTGGCTCACACTGGCCTTCCCCTGGTTCTATGGCTACAGCATCCTGCGCGGGCTGTGGGTGCTCGCGCGGCTCGGTTACCGCGATGAGCGCATGAGCGATGCGCTGGCGGCGCTGCAACAAAAGCGCATGCCGGGCGGCAAATGGATTCTGGAATCCACGCCGCAGGGTCAGATGCAAGCCAATCTGGAAAAGAAGGGCCGGCCGAGCAAGTGGCTCACCCTGCACGCGCTGTGGACGTTGGCGCTCACCGGCCAGGGCTACGCATAGCGGATGCGCGGGTCCAGGAAGGCATAGCTAATGTCGACCGCCAGGTTCGCCAGCACCAGGACCAGCGCATACAGAAGGATCGTGCCCATCACCACCGGATAGTCACGATTGGTGATGCTCGTGACAAAGTACCGGCCCATCCCCGGTATGGCAAAGATCTGCTCCACGATGAAAGTACCGGTGACCAGAAAGGCAAACATGGGCCCGAGGATGGTCGCCACCGGAATGAAGGCGTTCCGCAGAGCGTGCCGCACCATGACTACCCGTTCGACCAGCCCTTTGGCGCGGGCGGTACGTATATAGTCCTCGCGCACCACCTGCAGCATGCTGGCCCTTGTCAGCCTGCCGATCACGGCTGCCTGGCTCAAGCCCAACGCCAGAGCCGGGAGCAGCATTTGCGCAGGCGTGCCCCACCCCGCCACGGGAAGCCAGTCGAGCCCGAGCGCAAAGACGAGAATGAGCAGGGGCGCCAGAACGATGCTGGGCACCGATACGCCAACGATGGCCACGCCCATGGCCATATAGTCCCATACGGTGTTCTGCTTCAGCGCCGACACGATCCCCAGCGGCACGCCAATGCACAGCGCCATGAGCAAGGCGACCAGGCCGAGCTGCGCCGACACGGGCAGGTGATCGGCAAAGATATCATTCACACTGCGGCCGCGCGAGCGATACGTCGGTCCAAAGTCAAAACGCAGTACCACGTCGCCCATGTACTTCACGTACTGCTTCCACACCGGCTGGTCCAGACCATAGTACCTGGTCAGGTTGGCAACCACCTCAGGCGGCAACGCATGCTCGCGATCAAAAGGACCACCGGGTACGGCGTGAGCGAGCGAGAACGTGATGATGGAGATGAAGAACAGAACCGGAATGAGCCAGAGCAAGCGACGAAGAACATAGCGCAGCATTCTGCCTCCTTGTCGTGCAGTGCACATGGACAACCACGATTCTACCCGCCAGATATGATACAACCGCCGGCGGCTTCAAGTTCAATCTCGTGTGACGCCTGATTTGACACTTGCCGAATTTCGTGTTAGTATATGAACAATTGCTCATATATTCATCTACAGGTGAACGACAATGACGGAAGACCTTGATCGCTGTGAAATCGAACACATCGACCCGGAAATGGTGCGCCAGGCGCAGGCACAATTGCTGGACGAGCTGGCGGCCAGCCAGCTGGCAGAGCTTTTCCAGGCTCTGGGGGACGCCACCCGCGTGCGCATCATCTCGGCGCTGTGGGTAGGCGAACTGTGCGTGTGCGACCTGGCCGCCACGCTGGGCATGAGCCAGTCGGCGATCAGCCACCAACTGCGCCTTCTGCGCCAGCTCCATCTGGTCAAGCGGCGCAAAGAAGGTCAGGTTGTGTACTACGCCCTGGACGATCAGCACGTCTCTTCCCTGTTTGGCGAAGGCCTGGACCACATCAGACACGGCTAGTAGCTGTCAGCCGGCAGTCGTCCCTGTCGATGCACTGAGGGACGCAGACCGGGGATCCTCGACTGCTGTTCGGCGCCAGATACTTTTCTCACGAGGCATACTGGATGACAAGTAGGGAATCCATTACACTCCCCATCACCGGACTAGACTGCGCCGACTGCGCGCGAGCTCTGGAGGGAGGGGTGGCACAACTGCCGGGGGTGATGGCGGTCACCCTGAACTTTGCCGCCTCTTCCCTGGCCCTGGACTACGACACGGAGGATATTGATCTGACCGCGATCCTGGCCCGCATTCGCGAGTTGGGTTACGACGTGGCACCAGGCGCCGAGCTGACGTTTGAGGTCAGCGGGATGGACTGCGCCGACTGCGCCGCCCATCTGCAGCAAGCGGCGGGCAAGCTGCCGGGCGTCCTGGAGGCCCGAGTGAACTTGATGGCCGCGCAGATGCAGGTCAAAGCCCTGCCCGGCTATGATGTGCGCGAGGCCGTAATCAAGCAGACCGCAGAGCTGGGCTACACCGCTCGCCTGCCGGAGGCAGCCGTACAAGCCGCTGCGTCCTTGAGACGTGACTGGCGCAGGCGCCTGTACGAGAACCGGCGGACGGTCCTGACCGTGACGGCCGGCGTCTTTTGGGCGATAGGCATGTTGCTGCACGCCCTGCACGCAGCGGAATGGGCTGCGAACGGCGCCTTTGCCGCGGCCATCCTGACTGGCGGATACTACATCGCGAAGAGCGGCTGGGCGGCTTTGCGCACGACCCACAGCCTGGACATGAACATGCTGATGAGCATCGCGGCGGTGGGCGCCATTGCCATCGGCGAGTGGGAAGAAGGCGCCACGGCGATGTTCCTGTTCGCCTTCGGCAACACCCTGGAGGCAATGACCATGGATCGTGCCCGCAATGCGATCCGCAAGCTGATCGAGCTGTCACCCAAGGAGGCGACACGTATCCATGGCGATCACTCCGACCGCGTGCCCGTCGAGCAGTTGCAAGTCGGCGACCTGATCGAGGTCAAGCCAGGCGAGCGCGTGCCGATGGATGGTAGCGTCGAAGAAGGCCAGTCGGCGGTAGACCAGGCACCCATCACCGGCGAGTCCACTCCGGTGGACGTCCGGCCGGGGTCGCCGGCCTACGCCGGCTCGATCAATGGACACGGTGCTCTACGCATCCGTGTCACCAAGCTGGCGCGTGACAACACCCTGTCGCGAATCGTGCAGATGGTGCAGGAGGCGCAGGGACGGCGCGCCCCGGCGCAGCGCTTTGTCGATACATTTGCCAGATACTACACGCCGGCCGTCATCGCGCTGGCGGCGGCCATCGCCGTTCTCCCTCCGCTGCTTCTGCGAGCACCATTCTCGACCTGGTTCTACCGCGCGCTGGTGCTGCTGGTCATCTCCTGCCCGTGCGCACTGGTCATCTCCACGCCGGTGGCAATTGTCTCGGCCATCTCGAGCGCAGCGCGTCGCGGGGTGCTGATCAAGGGCGGTGCGCATCTGGAGGCCATCGCCCGCAGCTGTGCGGTGGCCTTTGACAAGACCGGCACGCTAACGGAAGGCCGGCCGGCAGTCACAGACGTGCAGGTCATCAACGGCCATGTGCCACTGGTTGGCATGGCCAACGGCCTTAACCAGACGCCGGAGCGGCTGCTGGCATTGGCCGCTTCGATTGACTCCCATTCACAGCATCCGGTAGCCAGAGCTATCGCGGAGGAGGCCCGGCGCCGCAAGCTGGCCCTGTTGCCCACCACCGACTACCAGCAACTGGTGGGGCACGGTGGCCAGGCGCGGCTGGATGGCCACACCTACTACGTGGGCAACCACGCTCTGTTTACCGAGCGTGTGCCCCATGCCCGGGACGTTTGCCGGCAGGTGGAAGCCCTGGAAGCCCAGGGCAAGACGGCCGTGCTGGTGGGCAATGAGCGGGACGTGCTGGGCCTCATCGGCGTGGCCGACCGGGTGCGCGAGGCTAGCAGTGGTGTGGTGCGGGAGCTGAAGAACCTGGGTATCCGGCACACGGTGCTGCTCAGCGGCGACAACGAGCGCACAGCGCAGGCCATTGGCCAGACCGTTGGCATTGGCGAGGTACAGGCAGGCCTGCTGCCGGAGGCCAAGGTAGAGGCAGTGGAGGCGCTACTGGCCAGGTGTGGCAACGTGGTGATGATCGGCGACGGAGTGAACGATGCGCCGGCGATGGCACGGGCCACGGTAGGCATCGCCATGGGTGCGGCGGGAACCGATGCGGCGCTGGAGACGGCCGATATCGTGCTGATGGCGGACGACCTGCAGCGTATCCCCTATGTGATCCGCCTCGGGCGGCGGACGCTGCGGAACATCCAGCAGAACATCGGGCTGTCCCTGGCGATCAAGGGGGTGTTCCTGATTCTGGCTCTCTTCGGCATGGCGACGCTATGGATGGCCGTCTTTGCCGACATGGGGACCTCGCTCATGGTCACGCTCAACGGCATGAGGCTGCTGAGGGACGACCCCGGGATAGCGCCTGATACGGCCGCGGGGGTCAAGGACTGATCCTCGATGGAGCCAGCTCAACACAAAAGAAGGGCACCCCGGCAAATCCTGCTCGAGGGGTGCCCTTTGATACCCAGAATACGACTGAGCCAGGTCCAAAGAAGGAGCGCGGGTCAGTCGAGTCGCCGGCTAGAGCCAGCCGCGTGCCTCCATCGCCTTGACCACCCGGTCCACCGCAATCATCTGCGCGGCATTACGCATGTACGCATTACGCTCCTTGGCCATGTCCAGGACACTGTGGAAGGCAGAGGTCATCTTCTCCACCAGCCGGGTGTTCACTTCTTCCGCCGTCCAGTAAAAGTTGGCCTCGTTCTGAACACCCTCAAAGTAAGAGCACGTCACGCCACCCGAGTTGCACAGAGTGTCCGGGATCACAAAGATGTCGCTCTTGGCGAGCGCGGCGTCGGCACCGGGAGTGGTGGGGCCATTGGCTGCCTCAGCAAGGACCTTGACCCTGGAGCTAATTTTGTGCACGGTCTCCGCAGTGATACTGCCCTCAATGGCAGCCGGGATCAGCACGTCCACATCCTTCGACAGCCAGACATCTCCGTCTTCGATGGCATAGCCCGCGGCAGCGGCCTTTTCCAGGTCCACCGTACCATAGACATCCGTGATCGACTGCAAGAAGCGCGGATCGAGACCGTCGTTCTTGACGATGGTCTTGGAGCAGCGTTCGCACGGGGACCAACATGAGATGGCGACAACCTTGCCACCCAGCCTCTCCACAAAATTGATCGCTGCATACTGGCCGACGTTGCCAAAGCCCTGCACCGACGCGGTGCAGCGAACCGGATCAAGGCCAAGGTGCTTCAGTGCCTCCTGCACAGTGACCACGACGCCAAGGCCCGTGGCGCTATTGCGCCCCACACTCCCCCCGATACTCAACGGCTTGCCGGTAATGACACCGGGGCTGTAGTGGCCAACGAGGCGGCAGTACTCATCCATCATCCATCCCATCATCTGCGCCGTAGTGCCCACATCCGGCGCCGGGATATCCACATCGCTGCCGATGTTCTTCCAAACCGCACGAACCCAGCCGCGGCAGAGGCGCTCCGCTTCACCTTTCGATAGAGTGCTGGGATCGACTACCACACCACCCTTGCCACCCCCCAGCGGGATGTCCGCCACAGAGCATTTCCAGGTCATCCACATGGCCAGGGCCCGCACGGTGTCAAGGGTCTCGTTCCGTGCGAAGCGGATGCCGCCCTTGGCTGGTCCGCGGGCATTGTTGTGCTGCACACGAAAGCCATCAAAGACCTTCAGCGAGCCGTCATCCATGCGCACCGGGATGCGAAAATGCATCTCTATCAGCGGCCAACGCAGCAATTCGCGGGCTCCCTCCGACAACTCAAGCTGGTCGGCTACTTGCTCGAACTGCTCCCTAGCCTGCTCAAATGGGTTCACTGCAACTCCTCCCTGGATCATCATTGTCAGGTGGTACCGTAGGACAAAGACGGCCTCGTCTCCGCCTGCGCCCATATAATACAACACATCGGCAGAAAAAGCACAAACCGGCCAACGGCACGAGCTGCCCCGGTGTCCAACCCGGCTGTCTAGCTGTAGCGCAAATTGAGGCTCTGGACGTCGTCCAGCCGCCAGGGGTACCAGTCGGGAGGGCGCCTGTGATGCATGATCTCATCGTATGCAGCGCGCAGGGCGGCAAATCCCCCATTTTCGGCCCGTGACAGCGCAGCGACGTCATCCAGTCGAGCGCGGTCCTCGTCCGTGATCCCGTTCTCATCTCCCGCCGGTAGCCCGGCATCCTCCCAGGGCAAGCTTTCTCTCTTGTTCAGTGCCAGCAGGTCACGCAGCAGGACATGTCGCAGGTAACCCATCCCTGCCCAGCGAGAGAAACCAAAGGCCTGCGGATCCATGCGTCCGTCGCGGCATTCTAGCCACGCACGCGCCCCCGGCAGGTATTCTTGCTCGGGCACGTCGCATGGATCAAAGACGATGCCATAACCCTGGCGGTGGAGGGAATCAAGCTGAGCATCTACGGTCACCCAACGCCCCTCTGCCCCGTTCCAGTACTGGCAGACCCAGTGGTCGGTGTACTTCCCAGGCATCAGGTAGGCGGCAAACCCTGCCCGGGCGCGAGCAGGCCGGCCCTGGGAGCGCAGCATGGCACAGAGCATGATGGAGAAATCGTGACAGGTGGCCACGGCACGTTTCTCAGGCGGTCGCCGGACGGTCAGTGGCTGCCGGTCAAGCTCCAGGATGCGTCTGAGCAGTCCCTCAACGGTGCCGATGCTCACTTCGGCCTGGCGTGCTCTGGGCAACTCGATGCCATAGCGCCAGGTCTCGAGGATGTGGATCAGCAGGCCCTGCGCTACCTGGCACAGCTCGGGAACGGACGCCGGCAAGGCACAAAAGAGCGAGGCGTACTCTCCCGGATCGGTGGCGTCGCCCGGTACTGCGTAGTAGCGGAGTGGATCAGAGGCAAGTGATTCATCCCACTCGGGTGAGATTCTTTCCAGCATGCTGCGTTGTCTCTCCTTCGTCGAGATCGGGAATCCGCCTCGTTGCGCTACGAGTATTATAGCCCATGCTGATCATAACGGCAAAAGGGACACCGCTCAGAGCTCATGGATGAATGTGAAGGCCCCAGGGATCTTGCAGACCCCTGGGGCCTTGCACAAGGAGGAGAGCAGAAGTGAACCCCACCTCTCTATGCCCCATCCCGGCGGGAGGCAACCATTGAACGCGCTGCTACACATATGACGCAGGCAGTCGCGAAACCTTACGCGCATCAGGGCTTGAGTGGTTTGTCCTCCCGTCCTAACCGCTCACGTCAAAAATCACACGATGAGATCACTCGCCGGACGCTTCGCGATCGAGGCCGACCGGGTCAAGAACGACGATGCGGCCGCGCTCGCGGCGAATGAGGCCGTCCTGAGACAGGTCGCGCATGGTGCGGCCCACCATCTCGCGCACGGTGCCAATGTGCGCGGCGATCTCTTCCTGGGTCCACTGTCGCGCAGGCGCCCGGCCCTGAGCATAGTCCAGCAGAAAGCGCGCCAGCCGCGCTCGCACCGAGTGCAGGGCCAGCGCCTCGACCATGTTGCTCAGATGGCGGACTTCAGGCGCCAGGTGCTCCATTACTCCATGAGCCAGCTCGCAGTGGTCGGCCAGAATCTGGCGGCAATCGGCGCAGAGTACCCGGCACAGAGTTGTCGTTGTCACGGCGTCAACAGTCACCGGATTGAGCCCGCCGTCAAGCGCCGGCACAAGGTTAAACGCCTCGCCGGGTCCAAGATAAGCCAGCACGTGCTCCCGACCGTTGAGAGACATGCGCCTTGTGCGCACCAGCCCGTGCACCACAAAATAGACGGCCGCACACGGCTCGCCCTCCCACACGGCCACTTGCCCGGGGTGCAGCGTCTGCTCGCGCACACGAGGCAGGATGCGTTGCAGAGCCTCGGTGCCGAGACGCGAGAAGAAGGGCAGTTTGGATAGCGTAGCTATGTCAACCGACATGGACAACCTACTGCGACGAGAGTGTTACGTCACGATCGACGAGATTTGGAGCAGACCCAATGCGGGCGCGAAGCTGTGCTGTCACTTGTGCAGCAAGCGAGCGATCAGGTTGAGCGCGAGTGTCAACAGCAGGCTGAGCAGGATCGAAGTTGCTATCGGCACATGACAGCTCACATTGCCACGTCGAATCGTGATGTCGCCCGGCAGCCGCCCCAGAAAAGGCACCCTCCCGGCCAGGAGCAGGAGCAGCCCGGCCAGGGCGATGAGGCCACCCATCACCACGAGCGACTTGCCCATATTGGAGAAATCGATCACCGGCTAACCACCCCTCGAGAGCTAGTCCTCCGGCCGCTCCTCAAGCGTGACTGAGAGCTGCGTTTGCCTGCCGTTACGGACAACAGTGACCTGCACGGTGTCGCCGACGCGAGTCCTGGTGTCCAGGTAGGTGGTCAGGTCCTGTCCCGACGCGATGGACGCACCGTTCATGGCGATAATGATGTCGCCACCCAGTGCTAACTGGGAGCCACCTACCTGCACATAGCGGTCGCCGCCACGCATTCCGGCGGAATCGGCCGGGCCGCCGCGCACGATCTCGGTGATGAGCACGCCCGCATCGACGGGAACACTCATGCCCAGTTCCTCCAGCGCCTCTTTGACATCCGAATTGATCGAAAGGATGTTCACACCGAGCCACGGATGGGGGTAACTGCCGCGGGAGATCAGCTCCGGCACGATCCGGCGCACCGTGTTGGACGAGACCGCAAAGCCGATGCCGGCGTTGGAGCCGCTCTCGCTGATGATTTGCGAGTTAACGCCGATGACCTCGCCGCGCAGGTTGAGCATGGGTCCGCCGGAATTGCCCGGGTTGATCGCCGCATCGGTCTGGATGGCTTCACCGATAAACCGGCCATTGGGGCTTTCAATGACTCGTCCCAGCGCGCTGATGATGCCCAGGGTGAGGGTGCTCTCCAGGCCATAGGGGTTGCCAATGGCAATCACAAACTGGCCCACCCGCAGCGTTTCGGAGTCGGCCACAGGCAAAGGAGCCGGAAGATCCGCAGCGTTGACCTTGATCACTGCTAGGTCAGTGGAGGGGTCCTGGCCGACGATCTCTGCAGGGTAACTGGAGCCGTCGCTGAACAAGACCGACACCTCGTCGGCATCGGCGATCACGTGATAGTTGGTGACAATGTGACCCTGGCGGTCATAGACAAAGCCGGATCCGGTTCCTTCGGCAGGCTCGGCCTGCATGAACATGTTGTACTGGATCACGGTGCTGCTGATAAACACCACCGATTGCCCGGTCTCCTGATACAGTCCGACGATTTGCTCCTCGAGCTGGTTCGCCCCCGGCAGGGATTGTACAGCCGTGGGCCCCAGGGACGCGGTTGGCGGGCGCGTGGTGGGTGTCGGAGCCGGCCGCGGTGTAGGAGTCGGCTCGGGCACAAGCATCTCGGCCATATCGCATCCAACCAGGCCGAGGACCAGCAGGCTAGTGAGAAGCAGGCGGATGATTCGGTTTGTACGCATTGCGGACCTCCTGGAAACAGACCATCTACCGCAGCAGGCGTTGCGCCCACCGCGGTACGGGTGAAGTATAACGTCTTGCCGGGCGAAGGTCAAGTCGCCAGCCACGAGCTTCGGACATGAGTGCGCACATCCTGTCAGCAAAGCCTGCCCAGAGGGTTCGTAGTGCGCACTACGAACGAATGGGCGACGCCGTGCGAACCTGGTGTCCCGCCATGAGTCACTGCAGTTGCCCCGGCCCGCTGATCCGGGTATAATGCTGTCGACTAGCGGGGTGCGGGCGAAACCTCACCGCCGCATTGTCCGATCCCATCTCGGAATATGGCAAACGACATGCAACTGGCGCCACCTATCATAAAGCACGACCTGTGCCTTGCCTGGAACTGGGAGTATGACGCCGGCTTTGCCGCGCTCCTTGAAGAGGCCTCCCGGCAAAAGGGCATCGTACTCCTGCAGGTCACACCCAACAACCTGGCCGAAGTGTCTGCCGGGCTGGCAAACGGGACGATTGGGTTCGGGGGCTTCCTCGACCGGGCCAGCGATGCCGACCCGCAATTCATGACCCTCGTGGATTGGGCACGTGAGCATCGTGTGCTGAGAATCAACCCCTTCGAGCAGGCACGCCGCGCCTGGAACAAGGCCACAATGCACCTGGAGTTCCTCACGGCAGGCGTGCACGTACCCTACACGATCATTCTGCCACCCTATGCCGAGCAGATCGACGTCACGCCGTCCGACCTGGTAGTCCTGGGTACCAACTTTAGCATCAAACCCGCCTGTGGCGGCGGAGGCGAAGGAGTGATCAATTGCGCCAGTTCCTGGCCCGAGGTGCTTAATGCGCGCCAGCAGCACCCCGGTGAATCATATCTGCTGCAGGCCAGTATTGTGCCCGCGCAGCTACAGGGACGCCCGGCCTGGTTCCGCATCCTCTTTTGCGCCGGGCGCGCCTACCCTTGCTGGTGGAACGTCAGCACACATGTATACCAGCCGGTAACGGTTGAGGAGGAGATCGCCTGCGGTCTTGCGCCGCTGCACCGGATCGTGGCGCGCATCGCGGCCGTGTGTGGCCTGGACCTCTTCTCAACCGAGATCGCTCTGACTGCCAGCGGTGAGTTCATCGCCATTGATTATGTCAATGATCCGCTGGACCTGCGCTTGCAGTCCGGCGCCGCTGATGGCGTGCCGGACGATATTGTGCGCGACCTCGCGCAGAGACTCGCCACCCTGGCTGCCACGTCTCAGCCCACGAAGGCGATGGCTCGGAGTTAGTGCCTCAAAAATGAGAAACCAGGTTTCAAACAGAAGAAACCTGGTTTCGAGATCTCAATAGTGTTGCCCGAGAAAGAAATCTCTGCGTTCTCTGCGCGCTCCGCGGTAAAGTCGCAGTTCCGGTTACCGTCCCAAATACGCAGTCTTGACCTGCGGGTTCTCCAGCAGTTCCTGCGCCGGCCCCTCGAGCGCCACGTTCCCCGTTTCCAACACATAGGCCCGGTGGGCGATGGACAGCGCCATGGCTGCGTTCTGCTCCACGAGGAGAATGCTCGTCCCGTCCTTGTTGATTTCTTCAATGATGCGAAAGATCTCCTCTACCAGAAGCGGCGACAGACCCATCGAGGGCTCATCCAACAGCAGCAGCCTGGGTTTGGACATCAGCCCGCGCCCCATAGCCAGCATCTGCTGCTCACCTCCCGACAGGGTTCCACCCGGCTGATTGATGCGCTCCTTCAGACGAGGGAAACTGGCAAACACCCGCTCCATGGATTCTTCGATTTCCTTCGGGTTGTTGCGGGTATAGGCACCCATTTCCAGGTTATCCCGCACGCTCAGCGGGGCAAAGATCTTGCGTCCTTCGGGCACCTGCGAAATGCCTAGCGGCACGATCTTGGTGGCCGACACGCGAGTGACATCCACGCCCCGGAAAAAGATGCTGCCCTGGCGGGGTCGCAGCAGTCCGGAGATGGTCTTGAGCGTGGTGCTCTTGCCCGCGCCATTCGCGCCGATGAGAGTAACAATCTCGCCTTCATTCAGGTCAAAAGAGACGCCCTGCAGAGCGTGAATCGCGCCGTAGAACACATGAAGGTCCCTGACTTCCAGCATTGCCGTCATGTGTGGTTATTCCCTCCTCCCTGGTTTCCCGCCCTGCTTGCCTAGATAGGCCTCGATGACTCTGGCATCGTTCGATACCTCGTCAGCGGTGCCCCGGGCGATCACCTGGCCAAAGTCCATGACCGTGATCTGCTCGCAGATACCCATCACAACCCTCATCTGGTGCTCGATCAGCAGAATGGTTAGCTTGAACTTGTCGCGAATAAAGTGGATGGACTCCATCAGGGTACGCACTTCGGCCGGGTTCATACCGGCAGCCGGCTCGTCCAGCAAGAGCAACTTGGGCCGTGCGGCCAGGGCGCGCGCCATCTCCACACGGCGCTGCTCGCCGTAGGGCAGGTTGCTGGCAATCTCTTCCTGCTTGTCTTGCAGGTTAAAGATCTCCAGCAGCTCCTGTGCAGTCCCGATCAGCGCGCTTTCCCTGGCGTGGAAACCGCCGCCCTGCCAGATGGCACTGGCCAGCCCGTAACCCGCATGAGGGTGCAGCGCCACGCATACATTGTCCAGGACGTTCAGTTTCGGAAAAATGCGGATGTTCTGGAAAGTGCGGCCTACCCCGAGCTGCGTGATCGCATGGGGTGGCATGCCCACCAGGCTCCTGCCGTTAAAGACAACATCCCCCGAGGTCACGCTGATCAGGGCGCTGATCATGTTAAAGACGGTGGTCTTGCCTGCGCCGTTGGGGCCGATCAGGCCCGCCAGCTCACCCTCGCGAACAGTGATGTCAAAATCCCTCACCGCCCACAGGCCACCTTCAATGCCCTGGGGCGTGGCGCGGCCGCCAAAGTTCTTGCAGAGACTCTTGATCTCCAGGACGACGGGGCCGGGCAGGGTGCAATCGCTCATGGTGCTCCCTCCTTTCCCGCGTCCGCAGCTACCGGGGCGGCGGGCGCCCTCTGCCACGGCCACTTGGGTGCGCGCAGGAAGCCAAGCTCATGCCGGCCCATGATGCCCTGCGGGCGGAATAGCATTAACAACAGCAGGGCAATGGGATAGATGACAAGGCGCCAGGCCTCAAAGCCCATCGGCAACCAGATACGCATGCCCTCCAGTGTGATCGCCCAGACAAAAGTAGCGATGACCGTGCCGGTCATATTGCCCAGGCCGCCCAGCACAATCACAATCATGGGATCGAAGGATTTTTCCGAGCCAAAGTACGCCGGCGAGAGGAAGGCGTACAGATGCGCATAGAGGGCCCCGGCAACGCCGGCGAAGAGGCTGCCCAGGACAAAGGACACCACCTTGTACTTGAGCACGTCGATGCCCATCGCTTGAGCGGCGACCTCATCCTCACGCACGGAAAGAATGGCCCGGCCAGCGCTGGAGTAGATCAAGTTGCGCATCACCACAATGGCCAGAACCAGAAAGAGGAACACCCAGAAGAACGAGGTGAGCGCAGGAATGCCAATCATTCCGCGCGCTCCTTTGGTCTCCGGGATGACCCTGTCCGAGTTGTTCAGCAGGTTCTGGACGATGATGGTGAAACCGAGCGTGGCAATACCAAAGTAGTCGGAGCCGAGGCGCAGCATGACCACATAGCCGAAAGCAAGGCTGACCAGGGCCGCCAGCAGGCCACCGGCCAGCACCGCGAACAAGAGCAGCCCGGCCTTGCCGGCATCAAAATGAAACAGCGTCGCCTCCGCGATCCCGAACACACTCTGCAGCAAGCCGGGCAGCGGGATCGTTATGCCCTCGATGGGCATACTGACCCTGGCCCCCAGGCGATAGGTGATCACCGCCGAGGAATACGCGCCGATGGCGTAGAAACCCCACTGACCCAGGGAGAATTGTCCATTGAAACCAAAAATCAAGTTCAGACCCAGACAGAGGATGGCCATGATGCACGGGAACATGATCCAGGCCGTCTTGCGAAAGTCGGACATGTGCGGCATCAAGATCCATTGTGCCACCAGAAAGACCAGAAGGACGATAGCCCAAAAGCGCCAGCTCTGTCCCAGAAAACGAAAGCCAGATTTCTGCATAGCTGCTCCCTATGCCTTTTCCTTTGCTGCTTCGCCGAAAAGGCCCGTCGGCTTGAGCAGCAGGACGATAATCAAGATTGAGAACACGATCGAGTCCCGCAGTGTCGAGCTCAGATAGCCGGCAGCCAGCGTCTCGACCATGCCGATGGTCAGCGCGCCAATGAAAGCGCCCGGGATGCTGCCGATGCCGCCAAACACGGCGGCGATGAAGGACTTGAGCCCGGGCATCACGCCGAGGAAGGTACGAATCTGCGGGTAGGCAACCACATACATCATGACGCCGATGCCGGCGAGGGCAGCGCCCAAGGCAAAGGTGAAAGTAATGATCAGGTCCACGTCAATGCCCATCAACCGCGCCGTCGGCTTGTCCCAGGCCACGGCACGCATAGCTTTGCCCAGCTTGGTGCGGTAGACCAGGTAGTAGAGAGCGACAAGACAAATCGTCCCCACGCCAATCACAACGAACATGATGTTTGAGACCGTAACGCCCAGCACGTTCCAAGCCTTGAACTCTAGAGGCTGGGGTGCAAACACGATAAAGTTCGGCGTAAAGACGGAGTTGAGCGCAGTAAAGTACTCCAGGAAAAACGACACGCCGACAGCAGTGATGAGGGCCGAGATCCGGGGCGCATCGCGGAGGGGTTTGTAGGCCACCCGCTCAATCACCACCGCCAGGAAGGCACACACGACCATGGCCAGCAGCATGCCGGGAATAAAGCCCCAGTGATAGCGAGTCGTGGCAAAGAAGGCAGCGAAGGCGCCGATCATAAAGATGTCGCCGTGGGCAAAGTTGATCAAGCGCACGATGCCGTAGACCATCGTATAGCCCAGGGCCACCAGGGCATACACAAAGCCCAGGCGAACGCCATCCACCAAGAACTGCGCAAACAGGACCGGATTCTGACTGGCACGAGTGGCCAACCACACCACCAGTATCACCGCGACCAGGTAGACTAGTGGCCTACTGCGTATTGAGACGACCAGTTGGTTCAGCCGCTTCTGCATGACCGGATTACCCTCCCCTTCCCGCGCTTTGAATAAAGGAGGGGATGACTTGGAGTCATCCCCTCCTCAAAGTCATTCTATGGAGCGACCGATTCGTAGTACATGACCTTGCCGGCCATCACGTGCAAAACCGCAGCGGACTTGATCGGGTTGTGCTGCGCATCAAACGTCACTTTGCCAGACACAGAATCATAGGAAATGCTCTCCATCGCCGCCACGACTTTATCGGAGTCGGTACTCTTCGCCTTGTCGATGGCCGCGAACAGCAGGTTCGCCGCGTCATAGCCCAGTGTAGCCAGAGCATCCGGCACCTTGCCATACTTGGCCTGGTACTTCGCTACCCAGTCTACCACGATCGGACGAGTGTCACCGGGGTGATAGTGGTTGCTGAAGTACCCGCCCTCGACGGCCGCCGTGTCGAGATCGGCCGAATCCCAGCCATCGCCACCCAGCAGTACGGACGTGATGCCCTTCTGCTTGGCCTGCGCGCCAATCAGACTGACCTTGTCATAGTAGGTCGGGACAAAGAAGACGTCCGGATTGGCATCCTTGACCTTGGCCAGGATGGCGGAAAAGTCGGTGTCCTCTTTCACGAACGACTCGGCGACGACGACCTTGCCGCCACCCGCCTCAAAGGCCTTGGTGAACTCGTCGGCCAGGCCGATGATATAGTCGTTGCCCACTTCGCGCACCACGGCAGCGGTCTTGGCCTTGAGGCTATTGAGAGCGAAGCCGGCCATCACCACGCCCTGGAAGGGGTCAATGAAGCAGGCGCGGAAGGCGTACTTCTTGGTGTTGCCCGCATCATCCACGGTCACCTTGGCGTTGGTGGACGTGCCACTGATCAGCATCACCTTCTTGGTCGAGGCATAGTCGACGATCGGGATGGTCTCGCTCGAGCACACGGCGCCAACAATGAATTGAACCTTGTCTTCGTCAACCACCTTCTTGGCCACGTCAGCCGCGGCCTTGGGGTCGCACTGCGAATCGCCCAGCACGTACTCGATCTTGTAACCAGCGGGGCCGCCCTTGGCATTCCATTCCTCAATGGCCAACAGCGCGCCATTCCTGTTGCCCTCACCGAAGGTGGCCTGCCCGCCGGTCAGCGGTCCTACCACGGCCACCTTGACCGTCTTCGCAGTCCCGCCCCCGCCCCCGCAGCCGCTCAGCACGATCGAGAACACGAGCACGAGAACAGCCAACGACAGAAACCTGCGCTTCATCTGTAGAGCCTCCTGTAAGTATCGTTTGTGGACCGTCTCTGGTGCCCGCCCTTCCGGGCCCGGACCTACTGCACCGCCCAGGACCGGCCAGCCGCGCGCCAGCGATCGGCCCTTGCCTCCGGCATGCCTCCAGCCCAGGGTAGCCAACCCTATCTAGCTTGGACCAGGCACGAGAGGCGCGAGGAACCTGCCTGCTGCTCCTCGCCGAACGTACGTGTCATGCTGGCTAGCACCCACCTCCTCACCTGAATGGAAAGAGAAGAGCTGCAATGCTCTGCCGTATTCACGTCCCCGTGAAAGACAAGATGCTGACTTGTGCTAGTGTCACGTGTGCACTCCTGCGCGCGCCATGGCACAAGAGGCACTCTGAGGATTGACTACGACTCGAACAGCAATTGCATCTCCGGCTGATCCACATAAAAGAGGATCACCACAGAGAGAGCGATGGATATGAGAGACGTAACCAAAAGCGGTATGTCCGCGGGGGTGCCGGGTGTCTTGGATGGAACCACCCTGGCCATGGTGACCAGAGTGCGGATCACGATGTTAAAGCCCTGCAGGAAGATCGTCAGCGTCCGGCCAACCGGGCGCAGGGTGATCAGGGCACAGGCGACCAAATCTAACACAGGCAGAGGAACGAGCAGCAATAGCGGATTTACTGAGGCCAGAACCTTGGGAGGCATCAGCAGGATGGCGATAACCTGGAGCACAGCTACTGCGATAATCAGTATAGGTGCTTTCTTCTTCACCTCGTTGCCTCCCAACCCAAGATAACGAATGGTCGAAAATCGTGCGCAGACGTGCTCTGTCGTAAGGCGCAGCACAGCGCATGCCCCATCCTCGCGGCAACGTAACTCACATTGTAGACAAAAAGAAGAACTTGTCAAAATCCCTTACACCCGTACAGTCAAGCAGGTTCATTTTCCACTCAACCCGCTATCGGCTATAATGGTCAACCATGCCAGAACGGCAAGCCATTGGGGGTCAGCGATGACGAGGAAACCTGAGTCTCGCTATCATGCGGTCGCACGTGTGCTTACGGTTGTGGCGGCGCTGGCGATACTGTCGGCCGGCGTGCCGCTGCGCGGTCGCGCCGATGCGCCCGTCCGCCTTTACTATTTCTTCGATCCGGACTGCCCGGCATGCCAGGAGATCCACAGCCAGGTTCTGGAGCCCTTGCTGACGGCTTATGGTGATCGCATTGTCGTGGACGAACGCGATATGTCCGACACAGCGACGTTCGAGTTCCTGTTGGGCCTGGAGGCCCAGTACGGGGTGCGGGAGCCCGGCATTCCTGAAGTCTTTATCGGGCAGGATGCCCTGATCGGCCCCGGGGAGATCCGGAGCCGCCTGCAAGAGCGCATCGAGCACTACCTGGCGGAGGGCGGTGCCATGTTGCCGGTCATAACCGGTGTCTTCTCTCTCAGCGGCACCCCGGCGGCGCAATGCCCGGATTGCGACGAACTCCATGCGGCGCAGAGGACCGCCGTGGCCGCCAGGCAAACGCCCAGCGCACCGGCTGAGCCCATCCTGCCCATACCCGCGGCTCCGACCATCCATGTGGCCTGGTTCTACCAGCCCGGATGCGACCTGTGCGCGCGCAAGGAGCACGACCTGCAGTACGCACTTGACAAATACCCTCAGTTGCAGGTGCGGCGATTTGACGGCCAGAGCGACATGGCACTGTTGCAGTACCTGGGAATGCGTGCGGGGGTTCCTGAGGACCGGCAATTGCTCACCCCCGCGCTGTTCGCCGGCGACCGCTACCTCATCAGCGATGAGATTGGTGGGCGAAGTATTGAGGCGCTTATCCAGCCCTACCTGGCCACTGGCGCGGCTGAGCCATGGGCCGCGTGGGAGGAGAACAAGGTTGCGGCAGAGGACCGGATTCTGACGCGGTTTCGTTCGCTCGGCCTTTGGACGGTGGTTGGTGCCGGGCTCCTCGACGGCATCAATCCCTGTGCCTTTGCCACCATGATCTTCCTGATCTCCTACCTCTCCGTACGTAAACGGCAAGGGCGTGAGTTGCTGGCAACCGGTGCAGCCTTCACTCTGGGTGTGTTTCTGGCCTACCTTGGCGTTGGCCTGGGCCTGCTCAAATTTCTCACCTCGCTGGCCATCCTGGATGCGGTGGGCAAGTGGATCTACGGCCTGACGCTGGTTCTGTGTCTGGCTCTCGCCTGGGGCAGTCTGAGCGATTTTCGCAAGGCCCGCGCCGGCCGCCTGGAGGATATGAGCCTCAAGCTCCCCGAACGCCTGCGCGGCTGGATACGCCGCTTGATCCGGGAGGGATCACGCGCCCGCAGCTATGTGTTCGCCTCGCTCCTGCTGGGCCTGGCCGTTTCGATTGTCGAGCTGGCGTGCACAGGGCAAGTGTATTTGCCCACGATCATCTTCGTGCTGGGCTTGCCCCAGTGGCGGACGCGGGCGGCACTGGCGCTCGTCGCCTACAACCTGATGTTCGTCACGCCGCTCATCGTTGTCTTCCTGCTCGCCTACTATGGTACGACATCCCAGCAGCTCACGCGCTGGATGACTCGCCGGGCCGCGACTGTCAAGCTGGGAACCGCTGTGCTGTTCCTGCTGATGGCCGGATGGCTCGGCTACAGCATCGTCACGATGTAGGAATCGAGATGGCAGACTCTGGTCCAGACAGGCCATCCAGTCCTGAGCCATCCTCGCCTCCGCATCCGGCGAGCGGCTCGCAGCATGCGCGGCGCCGGCTGGCGGCCATCCTGCTGCTGCTCGCCGTGAGCACCAGCGCAGTGGTCCTCCGCAATGCCCGAGTGCCCTCCAGCGTGGCCCCGCTGCAGGAGCCTGGTTGCCCCGGGTCCCTCGAGGCCGAGGCCGCATCGTGCGAGTTCGACGCGAATGTCACCACAACTGAGGAGCCATTTCCGGCAGGGGCAGAGGCACAGGTGAACTGGGTCTTGCGCCACCACCACCCCGCCCTGGTGCTGTTCTACAGCCAGATCTGCCGGCCATGCATGATGATGGACGCACTGGTGCAAATGGTGCGCCGCGACTACGAGCCCCATGTCGTCTTTATCGAGGTGGCTGCCGATGAGCCAGAGAACGCGGCACTGGTGCGGCGCATGAGCATCGGCGCCGTCCCCACCTCCCTCTTCATCCTGCCCTCTGGTGACATGAAGCGCGTCTCCGGAGTCATGAAGCAGCAGGAATTGCGGGCGGTGCTGGCCGAGCTGGCAGCCGCCGTACAGCCGGTGCTGCCGGCCGCCACGGCTCCCGGCTCACCATAGTGGATGGGGTTCATCGGGGTCCGGCGACACCCGCCAGTGCCAGTTTTGCTCCTGGTTTGACTTCTGAGCGGTTGGCGGTATCATATGGTAGTGGGGTCACAAAAAATGCCTGCTCAGGGTCGAGCGCGGGGATCTGCGCTATGATCCCGGAGTCCGAGTCGGGCTCCGAATAATGGCCCCAGAGGAGTATATAGCGATCATGAGTATGGAAGACCTGCTTAAGGCGATCCTCGGAGGCGCCAGCGCCCAGACGCCTGCCCAGAGGCCACGGAGCACCAGTCAGACCGACCCGTTGGCTGAGATTCTGGGCGGCATCCTCGGCGGTGCTCAGCAATCGGGCGGCTCACAGCAGGGCCAGATTGGCATCGACGACATTCTCGGCGGCATCCTCGGCGGCGGTGCTCAGCCGTCCGGCCGCTCACAGCAAGGCGGAATCGGCATCGACGACATCCTCGGCGGTATCCTCGGTGGCGGTGCTCAGCCGTCCGGCCGCTCACAACAGGACCAGATAGGCCTGGACGACATCCTCGGCGGCATCCTCGGCGGTGGCGCTCAGCCATCGGGCCGCTCACAACAGGACCAGATCGGCCTGGACGACATCCTCGGTGGCATCCTCGGCGGTGGCGCGCAGCAGTCCGGCGGCTCACAGCAGGGCCAAATTGGCATCGACGATATCCTCGGCGGCATCCTCGGCGGTGGTAGCGGGATGAACAGCAACACCTTCCTGGGTCCTATCATCCAGAAGCTGGCCACTCAGTTGGGGATCCCGCCGGCCATCGCGCAGATGGTCGTTAGCTTTGTCCTCAGCAAGCTGCTGAGCGGCGCCAGCGCACAGTCACAGGCCACGCGTCCCAGCCAGGCAGTGCCCAGGCGTCAGGCGCAGCAACAGAAGCAGCAGGGCGGTCAGACGGTGGATCTGGATGACCTGCTGGAGCAGATGTCGGCAGGCCAGACGTTGGACGCCGGCTACCTCGAGAAGAGCGGCATGACGGAAGAGCTGGTCCAGCAGACGGGCATGGACAGCGACACCGCGGCCGCCAGTTTGCAGGAAGTATTCAAGGCGCTCGGTGGCGCTCTGGGCCCGTCCCAACAGGGCCGGCAAACGCCTCAGCCTAAACGGAAGAGCTCGCCGAGCAGTGGTCTGGACTCGCTGCTCGACGAGATGTAGGCTCAAGAAAACGCCGCACCCGGATGCGTGCCAACAGCGCCATCCGGGTGTGGTCCATTGCACAATCAAAGGAGATGATGGGAAATGACCACCAGAGGCAACTTGCCAAGCCGCGAGGCGATTTCCAATACCATGCACGCCGTGGTGCAGATCGTGGCCCTGCGCCAGGGAATGCTGGGGGGCCTGTCCCCCGCCTGGACCGGATCCGGCACCATCGTGCATCCGTCAGGCATTGTCCTCACCAACTGCCACGTCGCCAATCCACGCGCCATGGGCATGAGCGCTCCCCCGGCCGACCGGCTGGGCATCGCCATCACCGAGCGCTCCGACCAGCCGCCTGTACTAACCTACTTTGCCCAGATTCTGGTGCAGTCTCCGGACATTGACCTGGCTCTGCTCAAGATCGTGTCCGGTGTGGATGGCCGCGCGGTCTCGAATCTCAAGCTGCCGAGCGTATCCCTGGGCGACTCGGACACACTGGAGCTGGGCGATACGGTTTCGATCTTTGGTTATCCGGGCATCGGTGGCGAGACGGTCACCTTCACCAGCGGCAGCGTTTCCGGGTTTACCAAGGAGGAAAAGCTGCGCGTGGCCAGGGCATGGATCAAGACCGACGCCACGATCGCCGGCGGGAACAGCGGCGGTACCGCTGTGGACTGCGACGGCAAATTGATTGGCGTCCCAACGCAGGCCGCAGCCGGCAGCAACATCCAGCCGGTGGACGCGCGCCCGGTAGTGGACACCGATGGCGATGGCCGGGTGACCGAACGTGACACCCCGATGACCATTGGCGGCTTCATCAACGGCCTGCGCCCGGTCAACCTGGCCAAACTGCTGTTGCAGAAGGCAGGCGTGGATACGGGATACACGGGAAGCGCCAAGGTCGAGGTCCAGCCTGGACAGGTCACTCCCAGCGGCACACCGCAGAAGAAGAGCGGACCTGCCCTCAGCGGGCTGGTGTTTAGCCGCGATGTGACTGATGACGGCCGGCCGATTGATCCGGCATCGTTGCTGCCCAGTGGCGGCACGCAGTTGTTCGCCAGTTTTGAGTTCTCTGGCATGTTCAATGACATGGTCTTTGGCGAGGTCTGGACCTGGAATGGCCAGAAGATCGCTCAGAAGCGTGGTGCCTGGGATGCCGGATCCAGAGGCCGCCGCACTCTGTCGTTGATGAACCAGAAAGGATTGCCCGACGGCGAGTACCACCTGATCCTGACGGTCAACGACCAGGTGATGGCTGAGGGCAAGGCCGCCATCGGCAGGCGCGTGGATGATACCGACACCGAGATCTCGGGCCAGGTGGTCAATGCCAGCAATAAGCAGGGCATTGCCGACGCTCTGGTCATCGCGCTCAAGCCCGGCACCCGCGTACAGGCCTTCCTGCAGCAGAGATCAAAGGACATGATCTACTCTTCAGCCCGCACGAATCGCTCGGGACAGTTCACCTTCCCGCAGCAACTGCCGAAGGGCCAGGCGTACGGCCTGATCGTGGTCGCCCGCGGCTACCAGGACCTAGCCATCGACAGCGCCCTGCGCGTGACGGCCAATGCGCCGGAGCAGGCGCAGCTCGGTGCCATCGCGCTCAAGCCCGAGTAGAGCTGAGCCGGACACAATAGTTCAGCAAGACCCTTAGGGTTCTGGAAACCCTAGGGGTCTTGTTTTTGTATCCCCGAAACCGCCTCTCGCACCACGGGCAAGAGGTGCTGCTCCACATCGGCATCGCTGGCCGGGGCCGGCACATCGCGGAAGAGGAACCAGTGCTCGACATACTCCACGGCTGCGGCGGGCTGTACTTGCACCAGCGGCCCCAGGGTCTCCAGCTCCAGTATCTCGGCATTGGTGAACAGCTCGGTGGAGCTGCCCAGATCCGGATAGGCGGCGCCAGGCACGGGCTTGAACGCCTTTACAAACAGATGGCCGCTGTGTGCGTAGGCCACCCAACCGTCCGGCACCCAGGCGCCGGCCTTTTGCGGCTCCGGGGCGGCGGCGTCCTGGCGTAGCATGATGTATCTGCGGCCCCATGTCCAGCGCGAATCCGCCATATCCGTGTAGGCCCACAGAGCCAGCGTATTCACCGGCTGCAGCGCTTCCGGGTGCGGACGGCGCGGCGGCAGGGGAAGAACGGCTGTGCCGCCCGGCGCCATGACGGACAGGGCCCACGGCGCAAACTCGACCGCCCAGCAGTTTGTATTGCACAGGCGATGCGTGACCTGTACGTGGGCCGCACCAGCCTCCAGGCGAATGTCCATCTCCTTCCGGATGCCGGTGGTCGGCTCGACTGGCTGGACGACACGGATCCAGCCATCCTGTGGTTCCAGGCGAACAGGTGAATTGTCGCCGTAGTAGGTACGCGGCATGGACTCGGGGGCATGCCACAGGCGATGCCCGCCGTAGCTGCGCCACTCATCCCCACCGGTCTTGCCCAGCATCGATGCGAACTCTTTGAATTCGTTGGGCTCGCCCACAAAGCCGAAGCGGATGATGCGTGGCCCGACATCCAACGTGACCACCAGGTCCACGATGCCATTGCTCACTTGACAACAGTTGGGCCATCCTGCATAGCTGACCCTGGTTATCCGGCTTGCCATTTGACCTCCCTGTGTGTTACCGTCCTTTGATTATGTCACATTAATGCCCGAAGGCCTCTGTGCCGGCCGCCCCGGGCGTCCCGGTCACAGCTCGCCTATGTAGACCTCGTAAGGCGCGAGAACCAGCTCATCCAGCAGGTCGACAGGATCGGGCCGCGCATGGCTGGAGAACAGGCACCTTGCCAGGCCCTGGCCTGGCGCCGCCGGCTCCCTGCCCATGACCGTGTCCTTGCCGGAGAAACGGAGCCGCCGGGTCCGGCCTGACATATTCAGCACGACCAGTCAGGTCTGCCCGTCGCTGGCGCTGC
>JAEAMF010000994.1_pt1 | contig 24915 bp, 19 predicted proteins | sample 8958721 | NCBI WGS metagenome assembly JAEAMF01 (sample SAMN16933255, study PRJNA681124) | bioreactor sludge metagenome | isolation source: anaerobic bioreactor treating anionic surfactant - SDBS | place: India: Bengaluru | collected 2019-02-28 | reverse complement strand
AATCCCAGGCAGACGAAATATGCCGTGGCAAGGATTTTATACAGCTCAAGAATGGTCCGTTTGACCTTGATCTGGTTTTTGCTCCCGACGGGCTGGAACGATTTGAAGACGCATGGCAGCGGAGGATTGAAGTCGAAGGATTCCCGGTCTGCCACATCGACGATATCATCGCAAGCAAAGCTGCAACAAATCGAGTCAAAGACAGCGAATCTCTTCCCCGCCTGCGCTCTTTACGAGAATACTGGATTGCCAGGCAGCGTCGCTTTCGTTTAGAATAGGACCAACTACCGATTTGCTTTTCATTGCATTACGCCGGCCGCCCGATTTGGAGGTTTCCAAACAAAGGAGCGGAGCATGAAGATCGCCGTCAGCGGCGGCGCATCACAAGCTTTGTGTGATGTTGAAGATTGCCGGGGGGGCGTGGTGGAGTGAAGACCCCTGGCGTATATACCAGGAACAGCAGGCACAGGCGCACCTCGCCAGATCCTGGTCTGGGTGAATCGTAACGGGGAAGAAGCACCGCTTCCAGCCGATCCGAATCAATTTAATTGGTTTAGAATATCTCCCGGTGGGAAGCAAGTTGCTCTGGAGGTCATGTCAACCCCAAAGAATAGCATCTGGATCTGGGATTTTGATCGCGAGACCATGACGCGCCTGACTCATATTGTAGTGAACTGGCTGGAAGAGCTGAATCAGCGGGTGCCGCTGAAGTAGCAGCGTTGTTTTGCAGATCCAGGTCGGTTTTCAAGCTCATTACTAAATCCGGGTCTTCGCACAATCAACAAAATCCGGCATGCTTGCCCGTCTTGCATGCATCCAACCGGCTCAGGCCGGCTATCTGGCTGTGCCTAAAGCTGCCGGTTCGATCAACAGGCTGTCATTATGAAAAAATGCCATTTCGCTGATATAATGGACGTGGATGGAAATAAGGAGCAATTGCTGAAATGTATACATTCAAGCCAATAAGTGAGCGAATACAGCGCATGCATCAGCTGATCCGCGATCGTGTCATCCAGAGCGACTCGGAAACTGCTATGATCACGACCCGTTGCTTTCAGGAGAACGAGACCCTCATTCCCTATCTTCGCCGCCCTACCGTGTTAAAAGCCATCTGCGAGCAGATGACCGTCCGCGTCGAAGACTTCGAAATGATTGTCGGCAACAGCAGCAGGAACTTTTGCGGCACAGGATATGCGCCGGACTGGAGCGGCGCCGGTTGGATTCCCTCGATGATAGATGCCGGCATTTGGACTCTCAGAGAGGATGGCCTATATCACAATCCCGACGATGAGGAGCTGCGCATGTCTATAGCTCCTGAGGATTATGAGAATCTGGTGTCCATCAGCGGTTACTGGAAAGGCCGTACCTACAATGATATCGCCGCCGCATGGCAACCGATGGGTTATGAGGAACTCTGCCGCATGCAGGTCAGCGCCACGGTGAAAGGCGCGCCCCTGCTGATGATGCCGTCCGGGCACCTGACTCCCGGCTTCAAGAAAATCATTAATGTGGGCTACGGAGCTATCCGCAAGCAGGCTCAGGATTGGCTGGATTCTCACGTCAATAACCTTATGGGTGAGGACGTAAACCGCAATCTGTTCTACACCAGCGTCGTCATCTGCTGTGACGCCGCGACTGCCTTGCTGAAGCGTTATGGGGAGAAGTGCCTGGAAAAGGCGGCTGCATGCGCCGACGAAAAGCGCAAGGCTGAATTGGAATCCATGGCAGACAGCCTGATCTGGATTTCCGGGAATCCATGCCGCACCTTCCGCGAAGCCTGTCAGGCGGCGATCACGTATCAGTATATATTGCGTCTGAGTTTTATCGGCGATATCGGGTCCTTCGGCCGCTTTGATCAGTATACCTGGCCGTTCCTGAAGAAGGATCTCGAAGAGGGCCGGCTGACGCATGAAGAGGCACAGGAGATTGTGGACTGCTTCTTCATGAAGATAAATTCCATGTACGGCGGCGGCACCGGCGAATTGGTTAAGATCATCGGCATCGGCAACACCTATCTCCACACCACCATCGGCGGCGTGGATCCCGAAACCGGCGAGGACGCCAGCAATCCTGTAACCACCATGGTGCTGGAGAGTCTGGCTCGCCTGAGTCTCCACGATCCCACGATTTCTCTGCGTGTTAACAAGAACACGCCGGGCGAATTGTGGGCTTTGGCTCTGGAAACTTCAACCAAGGTGGGCGGATTGCCGCTGTTCCAGAACGACGACGTCATCGTTCCTGGAATTATCAAGGAACTGGGCTTTACGCTTGAGGACGCCCGGGATTACGCCATCATCGGCTGTCAGGAGATTACAGGCTCCGGCAACGATTATTCGGCGGCAAACGGCGTGGCCCCGCCGCACGCCTCCATCCACTACAGCAAGTTGCTGGATATGGCGATAAACGACGGCAGGAATCCTTTCAACGGCGAGCAGTGCTCGATCCATACCGGACACTTGTATGAGATGAAATCCTTTGACGAGGTCAAAGAAGCATGGCGCAAGCTGGCCGGCTATTTTCTTAAAGCGCAGGTTTCTCTTAATAACTACCTGGAGTATCTGGTTCAATACCACACGCCGCATCCGATGCTGTCCATCTCCATCGACGGCTGCATGGAATCCGGCAAGGACTGTACCTGGGGCGGCGCCAAGTACAACTCCTACGGAGGAACCGCAACCGGCCTTGCCACGGTGGCCGACTCCCTGACCGCCATCAAATACATGGTTTTTGACAAAAAACTTTGCACGACCCGGGAGCTTTATGATGCGGTCATGGCCAACTGGGAGGGCTATGAAACCCTAAGACAGCAGATCATCAATCAAGCGCCCCACTTCGGGAATGCCGATCCCTATGCCGACGAGCAGATGAATTGGGTGATCAACACCTATTACGAAACCTGCAAAGAGTGCTATTCGAACCGCACCAGAATTTTTAAAGCCGGCCTGTACGGCGCGGCGGACCATGTAGGCCAGGGCTACACCACCTGGGCAACGCCGGACGGCCGAAAAGCCGGGACGCCCATTGCCGATGCAGCCTCTCCGGTTCAGAGTCGCGACACGAACGGCCCCACCGCGGTGTTTCTCTCTTCGCTTTGCTATGACCACAGCAAGTTCATGGACGGCGTCTGCCTGAACATTCGCCTCCACCCGACCTCGCTGAGCCGTGACGACGGAATCGCCAAACTGCGCGACATGGTCAAAGCTTATATGAACAACGGCGGCGCGGAAGCTCAGTTCAACGTGGTCTCAACCGAGGTCCTGCGCAAGGCGCAGGAGAATCCTGAGGAGTACCGCAATCTGGTGGTGCGCATTGCCGGTTACTCCGCCTATTTTGTGGAACTGACTCGCGACTGCCAGAACGACCTCATTTCGCGACATGAGAATAGGATCTAGGGAACCGGTGAAAGAGGTTCCATAGCGGAAAAACATCTGCCCTGCCTTATATTTTCGCGGCCACCCAGGTTGTGCTTCAGGGCACATCATAATCATGCCAGACTAAGGAATAATTGCCCGTAGCCGATGAGCTTTGGGGGAGGAGAAATGCATTCTCCCGGCTCCACAATTAATGGCACGGTCTTCATGCCTTATCTTTGCGGTTGTGAAAGGAAGCTGCAATGAATCCCGGGAGTGCATTGCGGGACAGCACCATTGATCTTGGGATCGGTTTTCCCGGCGATTTACAGGATCGGCTGAGCAACTGCAAAACGCTTCCCAGCATTCCTGCAGTTGTTATGCAGGTCGTCGATATGTGCAGCGACGACAGCGTAAGCCTCGGCCGGATCGCCCAGGTTCTTGGCCGTGATCCGACGCTTGCGGCAACCGTTTTGAAAGTGTCTAACTCTGCATACTATTACGTCGCCTCGGAAGTCAAAACTTTGGACCGAGCCGTGTGCACGTTGGGCATCAATGCCACTTTGAGTCTTGTTCTCAGCTATTCGTTTGTGCGGATCATGCGGAGTAACCAAAAGCAAGGCTTCGATTATTCCCACTACTGGCAGCGCTCGGTTATTAGCGCGATCGCTGCAAGAGAAATGGATACATGGGTGAAGGACGTGCATCGCGAAGAACTGTTCCTGGCAGGACTTCTCCAGGATATCGGGATGCTGGCATTGACCGAGGCAATGCCGGGCAAATACGGCCCTTTGACCCAAAAAGCCAAACGGGACCACTCCGAATTAATCCGGATTGAAAAAGAGGCGTTGGGCACGGATCATTCCAAAGTGGGAGCTTGGATACTTGGAAGCTGGAACCTGCCTGAAGATATCCGAATATCGCTGGCTTTCAGTCATGAACCGCAGCTGAATCGCAGACCGGAGATTCAGCGATATGTGAACGCAACGGCCCTGGCGGGAGAGGTAGCCGAAATCTGGACAAATCCCGAAACGATCGAGGCAACGGCCCGTGCAAATGAATCCGCCGCGACGCTTATGGATATGTCTTCCGAGAATTTTAATCAGGCTATCGTTGAGACGGCCAAGGCCATTCCTGAAGTGACTTCCTATCTCAACATCGACATTGGAGGAAGGAAGAAAATCAATGAACTGCTGGATCGCGCCCGTGAAGCGCTGATCAATCTTAGCCTGCAGACCCAGCAACGAATGACCAAGATGGAAGATCTGGCGCTCCACGACCAACTGACATCTCTGCATAACAGAACGTATCTCGAAAATGTGCTGCCGCAGTACATAGACGTATCCATCAAAATGAAGCAGCCCATTAGCGTGATCTTTATCGATCTGGATCATTTTAAGCGGATCAACGACATGCACGGGCACCAGGCAGGCGACGCCGTCCTAGCATCGGTGGCAAAAAGCCTCCAATCAGTGATTCGAGGATCGGACGTGCTTGCTCGCTATGGCGGCGAGGAATTTGTCTGTGTGTTGCCGAATGCGGATGAGCATGTAGCCTGCCTGGTCAGCGACCGCATGCGGGAGGCACTTAAATCCACATCGCTGACAGCCGAATCGGGAATTGCTTTGACCGTCACTGCGTCGTTCGGCTGCGCAACGCTTTCTGAAGAGCACCCGTACGAAAGCTGCGCCGAATTGCTTGGCGAGGCCGACCGCTGCCTGTATGCCGCCAAAAAGGCCGGACGCGACCGCGTCGTTACGTCGGGAAGCCTCAATACGAAATTATAGATGCTTCTGCCACAGTGTTTTTCGATCCACGCGAGATTATACTGTGCGCAGTAGATTATGCGATCTGGAATCGCTTGAAGAGCGATAAACTTCTATGATAAGAATCAGCGGAATGGCAAAGCGGCGTTCCGCAAAATGTCATGGTCCTGAAGCCGGATAATTGTGAAAGAAAAAATAGAACAAAGAATTCCTCGTCTCGTCCAGCTGGCCTGCGCCCTCGAGGCCTGCGCTCCCAAGCCGGGAAATGTCAACCGTTACCACGATTTCGGCGACGCGTCTCTGGATGATTTCCTGATCAGCGCCGCCGTTGTTGCTTCGGCATTTGAAAACTGCGTACAGGCTCCGACCGGACAGCTGATCATGGATGCGGCTGCGAGGACGCGCGATTGCGTTCACTCCAATACGAACCTTGGAATAATTCTACTTTTCGCCCCGCTGGCGAAAGCCGCGGCCCATGCCGCGCGCCTGGGGGGGGATATTCGCAGGAGCCTGATGGCGGTTCTGAATTCGCTTACCGTCGAAGACGCACGCCTCGCGTATGCCGCGATCCGCCTCATGCAACCCGGCGGCATCGGGCGGGTGCCTCAAGGCGATGTCTCGGAAGAGCCCTCGATAACCCTGCTGCAGGCAATGGCATTGGCACAGGAGCGGGATGCCATCGCGCGCGAATACGTAAGCTGCTATGCAATCACGTTCGGGATCGGACTGCCTGCTTTGAAAAATGCCTATTCGCGAGGCAGAAACTACACGGGCGCTATCGTGCAGGCATTCCTGACGATTTTGGGCGATGTGCCGGATACGCTCATTGAAAGAAAAAAGGGGCCGAAAACGGCACAACAGGTGTCCCAGCTTGCTGCCGGCGTATTGGCCAAAGGAGGCGTATTCACGCAGGAAGGACAGGCGGGTCTTGAGGAAATGGACAACGTGCTGCGCGACAGCACGCATCTGCTCAATCCCGGAACTACCGCCGACCTGACCGCCGCTGCTGCTTTTTTGTTCCTGCTTGAAACATCCAATTAGCGATAGCTTCCGGACCCTGGCGGGCAAAATTCAACGGGGAACAGAGGGCGCCGTTATTTGGCGAGCGAAGCCATTGTGCCGTCCCAGGTGTCCACTTTGCTCGTTTGTTCGCGGTCTTCGGCAAAATATGTCTGTGTGACGTTTTTGCTTTCCGTATAAAAGATGAATCCGTCGCGGCCCATCATGTGCAAATCGCCGAAGAAGGACTGCTTCTGGCCGGTAAAACCGAAAATTCCCAATGGAACCGGGATGCCGACATTGATGCCAACCATGCCCCCATGCGTTTCCTTCACAAACTTGCGGGCATAATAGCCATTTTGCGTATAGATAACGGATCCGTTGGCAAACCGGCTGGCGTTCATGATTTTCAATCCTTCCTCGAATCCGTCCACGCGCTTAATACAGACAACGGGGCCAAAGATTTCCTCGCGGCCGACGGACATGTCTTCCGTGACTCTATCGAAGATGGTGGGGCCGAGGTAGAATCCATTTTCGAATCCTGCCGGGACTTGCGGCTTGCGCCCGTCGAGAACAAGTTCGGCGCCTTCCTTGATTCCTGTCTCAATCCAGTTCAAGACGAAATCCTTGTGCCCCCGGTTGACCAGCGGACCCATGTCCGTTGTCTTTTCATAAGCCGGGCCTATCCTCATTTCAGACGCGTATTTTTTCAGGAGCGCGACCAGTTGATCGGCGACGGCATTTTCCACGACGACGACGGGGAGCGCCATACAGCGTTCCCCGGCGCATCCGCAGAAAGCGTTGATGATGCCCTTTGCAGTGCGCTCGAGCTTGCAATCGTGCAGCACAAGAGCGTGGTTTTTGGCTTCAGTAAGCGCCTGCACGCGCTTCCCGTTTGCCGCCGCGGTGGCGTAGACGTGCAGTCCCACGCTGGTGCTCCCGACAAAAGAGACACCCTTAATCACCGGGTGACGCAGAAGTATTTCGGCCTCGTTCCTGCCGGCGGTGATCACGTTGAGCACGCCGGGCGGCAGGCCCGCCTCCTGCCAGAGTTCAGTGATGCGCATCGCCGATTGAGGAACAAAGCTCGCGGCCTTGAGAACGAGGCAGTTGCCGGCGGCGATGCAGATCGGCGCCATCCAACCCTGCGGTATCATAGCGGGAAAGTTCCATGGGGCAATGCCGGCAAAAACCCCGATGGGATGGTTGTATCGCGTCGTATCGTATCCGGCCGATACGTTCATCAACGCGTCTCCCTTCATAATGTGCGGCGCGCCGCAGGCGAACTCCACCACCTCGGTGACTTTCAGCACGTCTCCCATCGCTTCGTCCCACTTCTTCCCCATCTCCCTGGCAAGCAAATAGGTCAACTCTTCAAGATGCTTGTCCAGCAAAACCTTCAGATTAAAAAGCACCTGGACCCGTTTGCTTACCGGGGTGTCGGACCAAGCGGGAAAAGCATTTGCCGCAGCCCCGATGGTCTGTTCCACTTCATCGGCGGAACACTGGGGAGCGTAAGCGATCACCGCGCCGTTCGATGGATTGTAACAGGGCATGTATTTGGAGGTCTTGGACTCGATCCATTGACCGCCTGCGCAAAACTTCAGTCTGATCGGCTTTTCTCTGCTGATCGGATCGACATCAAATACGCTGTCTTCAAAAAAGTACCGGGATATTTCAGTCATGCTGGCAAATCCTCATTGGATATCCAATCGATGGATATTGGACTCAATCATTTTTGGAAAGGCGCTTTTGATCCGCTACGACCATAACACGTTGAGCCCGCAAATCGGCCGGATCCATGCCGACTTCGCGGGTGACTCCCGGACCGAAACGAATATTTGAGGCCGACATTTCAAATGCATACTCAAATGCCATCTCGATTCTCCCGTCATCAGCAGCTGACATTTTATAGTATGCAGCCCCAGACGCCCAGCCCGTCTTCCGGTTTCCCGGTTAAAGATCGATAGATGCCAAACGCCTCCAATAGTTGCGGCAATCCGGGAGCCACATTCGTGTTGACAAAAATTTCCGGTCGAGATATAGATCCTGCGCACCAGGCCATACGATAGCTAGTACTCATTTTCTTTGAATTGAAGGATCTTTCTATTCCAGCATAACAGGAACACTAGGAGGAAAAATGGCAAAGGCAAGAAAGATTAATCGCATTATGGTTGGCGAAGCTCTGGTCGGTGAGGGGAACGAAGTTGCCCACATTGACCTGATTTTAGGACCGCGCGGCAGCGCTGCGGAAACTGCTTTCTGCAATACGCTCACCAACAATAAGGACGGTTTCACCGCACTGCTGGCGGTAGTTGCGCCGAACCTGGTCTGCAAGCCCAACACGGTAATGTTCAACAAGGTGACGATCAAAAACGCCACACAGGCCGTTCAGATGTTTGGCCCTGCTCAGCGCGCCGTAGCCATGGCCGTGGCCGATTGCGTCGAAGACGGAACTATCCCGAAGGCAGAGGCGGAAAACGTTTATGTGCTGGTCGGCGTGTTCATTCACTGGGAAGCCAAGGACGACGCGAAGATTCAGAAATTCAACTATGAGGCGACCAAGCTCGCAATCAAGCGCGCCGTGGCCGGCGAACCGCAGGTGAAGGAAGTGCTCAAGAAGAAAGGCGAAGTGGCGCATCCTTTCGCGGCATACAAATAGAAAGCCCGGCAGATGCCAGGGTTTCCGCTCGGTTTGGAGCTCCGGACCGCCACCGTGGATTCCGGGGCTCCCGATATATATATGTGACTATGCAATTATAGTTGCATCCCGACTTTTTGCCCGCAGTTTGGCTATGTGCCGGGCATCAACATCTCCATTATGGAGGGCTGTTGCCAGAAGCACGCCTGAAACGCCTATAGAATTTAGTTCATCCAGTTCTTCAGGACTGGTAATCCCGCCTCCGATCAATAAAGGAAAATGTGGAACTGTCCGCCGCGCATGAATCAAAAGTGCGGCATCCGCGCCCATGCGGCTTCCCACGCGATCCAAATTGAGCAGAATGACCTCCCTCCATCCTGCCATCTCCAATTGCCGGAGCACCTCATATGGATTCATTTCCGACAGTTCTTTGCAATGCGACAGGATACGGCCATTCTTGAAATCAAGGCTGAAAACGAGCCGGTCGCACTGTGCCGCCTCGGGTATCGCTTTCAGGTCTTCCGTCGCATTCAGCGTCTCCGATCCGATTACGGCCTGGTGCACTCCGCGTTCAATCCATTCCCGCGCGTCCTCTGCGCTCGACATTCCGGCATCGAGAATGATCTTTGTCCCCTCGATACGGCACATCTCTCGTATCAACGACAGATGACGCGTACGGTCAAAATACTGGATGGCATTGAGGTCGGCGATGTATATTTCACATAGCTTCAGCCGATCGCGAAATGCCGTGATGATCGCTAATGGATCGGCTGTGCTGCATAGAACACTATGAACCGGCCGGTACTGTTCCCGCCTGCCTTTTACGGCATGCACGGCCTGGTTGTCCAGAAGATCAATAACAGGAATCAGTCGCATGGCTTTTCCCTCAACAGTTCTTGTGTATGAATTTTTTTCCGGAGGGGGCCGCATGGACGGGGACCCATCGCCCGGGCTGGCGGCCGAGGCGCTGGGTATGCTTTGGGCCGTATTGCATGATTTTCGCCGCTGGGGAGCGGTCCGTACAATCACAGTACTGGATCCGCGTTTCGAAGGCAGCATCCGAGGACTGGACCGAAAAACGCTGCCCGCCGATGAAGTTGTTGCTGCAACTGCCGGCGACCATGAGAGCGTTTACCTTTCTCTTTTAAAGCAATGTGATGCGGCTCTCGTCATTGCGCCCGAGACCGACGGCATACTTTCGGATCTTTCGGAGCAGGCTGAAAGCGAAAGCGTACCCCTTTTGGGCTGCAGCTCATCCGCAGTTGAGCAGACATCGAACAAAGCTCTTTGCAGTCGTCTTTTTGACCTGGCCAAGCTTCCGTGTCCGGACACTCGCGTTGCCGGCTTTCTGACGGCGGCACATGTCGCCGGGCAAATGCGATGCCCGATAGTGATCAAGCCTCTGGATGGCGCAGGCTGCGAAGGCATTTGCCAGCTGGACTCCCTTGCGGATTTGCCCGCGATCCTGTCGCTTATCCGCAAATCGACGTCGCAAGAACAGATTTTACTACAAAGTCTGGCGCGCGGGATCCATGCCAGTGTTTCGCTTCTGGTTGCCAAAGGCGGTTGTTTGCCCATGAGTCTTAATCTTCAGCTGATCCGGGCCGGTGTGCCGTTTCAATACCTGGGTAGTCAAGTGCCCTACCGTCACCCGATGGGAGAGAAGGCGATAGAGCTGGCAGGTCTGGCCGCCGGCCAGATCCCGGGTTTGAAAGGGTATGTCGGCGTCGATGTTGTTTTGGGGGAGGATCGGGTTGATTTGATAGAGATCAATCCCCGCATAACTACCTCCTATATCGGGCTCCGGCAGGTAGCCCAAATGAACCCCGCTCAAACGATATGGGACGCCTGCATGCAGGACAAGTTGCCTGATCGTTTTCCCCTTGCTGGGCAGGTGGTGGCTATGAAGGACGCTCCGGAGTCGTGGGGATTGGGCGGCATATGAAACGGAATCGGGCGCCTGGATATCTGCGAAATGAATTTAATCCGCCGGCAAAAATACGATACATTGAAAGTGTTTGGCCGTGCGCCTCTTATTTGTCTAATCCCTGGGAGAGATTTATAGGATGTCTGAGAAATTGGGAGTAATTGCCGCCTGGCAGGATATTGAAAAAATACGGGGCAAGTCGCCGCTGGTGCATAGCATCACCAATTACGTGGTTATGAACACGACGGCCAATGCATTGCTGGCTTTAGGCGCTTCTCCCGTGATGGCGCATGCGGCGGAGGAAGTGGAAGAGATGGCCTTGCTGGCAGACGCCCTGGTGCTGAACATCGGGACGCTGAGTGCTTCCTGGATCGGATCCATGTTGAAAGCAGGGTGCGCAGCCAGGAAGATGGGTATTCCGATCGTGCTCGATCCGGTGGGCAGCGGCGCAACGCGGTTTCGCACAGAAACGGCGCTGAAGCTGATGCGAACGGCACCCCCGGCCGTCGTTCGAGCCAATGCGTCGGAAATTCGGTCCCTGGTTGTATCGGAAAAAGGCACAAAGGGTGTTGAGAGCGTCCATGCGCCGGAGGAGACTCTCGAACCGGCCAGGGCTTTATCAGCGGATTTTGGGAGCGTGGTTTCGGTAAGCGGGAGGACGGATTTCATCGTCCAGGGCGGCCGGACAATCAGTATTCTGAACGGACATCCTTTGATGGCGCGCGTTACCGGAATGGGTTGCACGGCAACGGCCCTAACAGCGGCGTTTGCAGCCGTGAATCCCTCGTATCTCGCTGCAGCTGCGAATGCCATGGCCGTTATGGGTATTGCCGGTGAAATCGCCGCGGAGCGCTGCGCCGGACCGGCCAGTTTTGAGACAAGTTTTCTGGATGCTCTCTACGCCATTCAGGAGACTGATATTAAGCAACGGCTGAAGATGGAGATTTTGTGAGGGCAGGTGCGTATTTCATCTCCGCATTCCGGCATATGGGCGCGTCCACCTAAATCCAACGATGAGCAGTTATTCGCATGAGAAGCCGCAATATTTCAGGGGCAGCCATAATTCCGCAGAAGGAGGCTTTTTGACCAGAATCCTTTCGTGGGACATTGGAGGCGCGAACATAAAAGCCGCCCGGCGGCCGATGAACGGCAACGTGAAAGGGCGGCTGCCTGTTGTGTCACGCTCTTTCGAAATCTGGCGCGAAAAAGACCGGCTGCGGGAATTGTTATACGAAATATGTTCTCGGCTATTCCCGGCCGAAAAGCCAGAAGCCATTGCGGTGACGATGACGGCCGAACTGTCGGACATTTTTGAGACGAAACGAAAGGGTGTAGCATTCGTTTTGGAAAGTGTCCGGGCATGTTTCCCGGACCTTGCGGCATATGTCCTGAACCTGTCGGGCGAATTCGTTCCCATCGATGAAGCGCGATCACACCCGCTGGATTATGCCGCGACCAACTGGGTGGCTTCGGCGAAATGGATTGCGCGAAGGTTTCCCAACTGCCTGCTGTTGGATGTGGGAAGCACGACGACCGACATTCTTCCTATCCTGGACGGCCGCGTGTGCGTTTCCGGAAGGACGGACATGGCGCGCCTGGCTTCAGGCGAACTGGTATTTACCGGAGTCTTGCGCACCAACCTTGCCGCCATTGTGCGGGAAGTTCCGGTCGGAGGGATCAGCTGTGGAGTCGCGTCCGAGTACTTTGCCGTCAGCGGGGATGTGCACCTTATACTGGGCAACCTTGCTGTGCGGGACTATACATGCGGCACGCCTGACGGGCAACCGGTATCGGTGGATTCCGCGCGGAGACGTGTGGCCCGCCTGGTGTGCGCCGATACGGAAATGCTGGCTGCCGGCGAAATTGATGCGATCGCGCGCCATGTATGCGAACAGCAGATATGCCAGATCCGCCAGGGCCTGGAGCAGGTGCTGGCCCGTCAGCCGGAGCTTCGCCATCATCCTGTAGTTGTTGCCGGTACCGGCGCGTTTCTCGGAGTGGCTGCGGCAAAAAGTGCAAATCTCAAAATGGCGGATCTGGCAGGATTGGTGGGGGATGAGGAACTGGCGGTTTTGCCGTGCGTGGCTGCAGCGCATTTGCTGGCGGAGCAATTGGACGGCGAATGAGAATAAAACTGGACGCTGTGTTGAAGGTCGGGGGAAGTCTGAGCCGGGGAGATGGCCTGGGAGCCCTTTGCGGTGAAATCAGCCGGCTGGGCGGGCTTTTCAATCTGCTCGTTGTGCCGGGCGGAGGCGAATTCGCGGACCAGGTACGAAATGCTCACATACGCTTCAATTTGAGCGAAACAGCCTCCCACTGCATGGCCCTGGCCGCCATGGACCAGTATGGCTATCTGCTGAACCATCTTATTGAGGAAAGCGTGTTGACTGCGGATCTGTCTTCCGTCTGCCAGGCATCCGGTTCGGGTAAAGCCGTCGTTTTCCTTCCCTCACGGCTGGTCCTTTAACACTGCAGCCTGCCGCACTCCTGGCAGGTCACTTCAGACACTATTTCTGCGTGGATCGCCCGCCATGCGGGTTGGCGGCGGCTTATTCTGCCGAAGGATGTCGATGGATTGCAGCAGGACGGACTCATAAAAGATCTGACCGTAAACCAGCTGTCCGTTCACAGGGGAGGCGTGGATGAATATCTTTCGCACTTCCTATCGTCTGCTGATCTGGAGACCTGGGTGATAAACGGTTTGCGGCCCTGGCGTCTCACAGATCTGCTCGAAAAAGGCTACACGACAGGCACCAGGATCCGGCGCAATTGACGTATTTGCGCGGCATCGAGCGGGCCGCTGCGCATTTGATGCCGGCATACTGCGGAGCGCAATCCCGCGATATCGGCTCCGATATCCCGCACGAGTTTCAGATGTTCTCCACGCAATGCTCCGGCAACGCCAAAAAACAGACCCGCTTCGTGAGCTTGCTCTGCGAGGACGCGCAGTGACTGCGGGGCGATAAAGGCAAAAAGAGGCTGCCCATCCTTTATCGCCGTGTCCAGAAGGCAGCCTTGAACGCCCGCGGAAACAGACAGGTCAGGAAGGCTCCGCGGATCGATTGTGCCGGCGCGCTGGAAATCGGCATAGGCTGCAGCAACAACGGACATCTGGAATTCCGACACCGCCTGTCGAACCTCGCGAAGCAAAACAACGGCCTCCGCTTCCGTTTGCGGTCCGCGCAGGCCCACTTTGATATAGTCTGCGCCGCATACGGCCGCTCCCAAAGCGGCAAGGGCTGCTGTGCCGGGAAGATTGGGCATATCGCCGATGGCCGCGCTGATTTCAATTTTGCCGTAGGCAAGATCCTTGATTTTTCGGATAACGTGCGGCGGTTGAGCTCCCAACGAACCTTCGGCCGGATTTTTGACGTCCAGGATATCGGCGCCGCCTGCCATGGCTTCATGCGCTTCCGCTCGAGACAACACGCTGATCATCAACCGCATTGCATATTCCAGTTCTGATAAAATCAAATGAACGATGTTTGTAGCATTCGCGGCCGGAACGATCAAGCCGCATCCCCATGAAGGCCGCAGTATTCGGGATTTACGGCTACCATGCAAATAAAAACTGGGAACTGTCAACTGGAAACTATGAACTCAAAAGCGGCAGTAATCTGCCGCACTCTTAAAGAGAATCTCCTATTCAATCTCGCCGTAGCGTTTGTCGGCGAACCTGCAGAGCGCAACGAAGGCGAGAGACGAAAGCACGGCGAGTGCGGCAAGCATCAGCCCGACGATCATGTCCCATTCCAATCCGGCTTTTGTCAAAGCCCTGATGCCGAAATAGGCCGCTGCAAGGACGCCTGCATCGGCAAAGATAGCCAGTAACACGTTGAGGTTCTGCTTGATCGCTTTTTGGGGATTGGTCCAGTCGAGCAGCGGGCGCGCCAGATCGATTGTCATTCCAACTATAGTCAGCAGTCCTGTGGCGAGAAGAGCCAGTATCGCGGCACTGGCGCCTTGTGCCGGACGGATCGGGAAAAAAACCATGCCGGCTATTAAGGCCGTGACGACACCCAACGCGCCTATCAAATAGGAGTGCAGGAATTTTGCCGCTACCTGTTCTTTAGCAGAAACGGGGATCACCCTCGAAATCCAGAATTGTGTCCCCTCCCGGGAAAATGTCGATGAGGCGGTGCCATTGATGCAGCCGCTGATGGTCATGAGCAATGCGAGTATATAGACGATGCCGCCGGAGTCCATCAGCTTGTGAAAATTCGCGTCAGGCGGCATGGGTCCCGTCCTGGCTGTCAGGATAAAGAACACGGGAAGGATGACCGGGACAAGGACGCCATTTAGGAGGAAAACCGGAGTGCGGTTCATGATGCGGAATTCCCGCACAAAAATGGCATTGATCGCCCTGCGACCCGAGGAAACGCGACGCGACATTTCGTCGCGGGTCAGCAGGCGCCGACGACCGCTGATTTCGTTGAGCCCGACGGCGCCCCGGTAAAATAACTTTTCTGCCAGAACAATCATCGCCGCGAACACGATCAGCGATGTCGCCATAAACACCGCGAGATTCACAAAACCTTCGCCTGAAAAGCCTCCGGCGATGGCTTTTGTCGCCCAGATGCCCGGCGGGAAATTGGATCCTATCCTGTGGAGCAGACTGTCTGGCGAAGTGAGGAAAGCAGCCATCTGCGAGGCACTGATGCTCTTGTTTTGCGCTCGCAGCGTCAGGAATTGAAAGCCGAATGCCACTGCAAGAACGGCAATGCCGCCGACGATTAGAAGTATATCCTTTTTCCGGCTTATGTTAATGAACCGCATCATAGCAACGACAACAGCAGAAACAATCGCCAGAGGGATTACGGGCAGTGCCCCATAGACGAGAGCGGCATTCACCCAGTAGCCGAAACCTCCTTTATCCAGGACGCCGAAGGAGATGACAAACGGCAGAACGACAACGGCGACGGTAAGGTATTCATTGACTATCAAGACGATGAATTTGGATATAAGAACTTCAGAAGGCCTGACGGGGAGGGGAATCAGCATGTCGAGGTCCCGCGAGAAATAAAACGCCGAAAGGATGTAGTAAATCCCGAAAACAAGAATCAGGAATTGCCCTGCCAGCACGCCCAGCCCCAGGACCGCATGTTCCTGGCCCATGGGCACGAGCACGGAATACATTTCCCGGATGAAATGCACGAGTCCTAAGAGCATCGGCACCACGCCCAGCAGAGAAAATGCGATCAGGGGCACGAGCCACCGGTCTTTCTTCTCGCGGAAGATCCGGTGGTACAGAACGGCCATGCCGAAATTCGATTTAAGCCCTGTACGGACAAGTGCGGGTAGTCTGCTCATTTTTGGGTCAGGTCAAGGAAAAGGTCTTCCAGCGACTGCTCGGTCTGACCACGCGCTTTGAGTTCCTGCATGCTGCCGCAGGCTATGAGACGGCCTTTATGGATGATTCCGATGCGATCGCACAACTTTTCGGCCACTTCCATGATGTGCGTCGAAAACAGCAGCGTCTTGCCCTGTTCGCAGTGTTCCCGGAAAAGGTCTTTGAGTTGATACGCGGCGCGTGGATCCAGGCCGACAAGCGGTTCGTCAAGAACCATGACCCGCGGGGCAGGCAATATGGCGGCGGTCAATACGATCTTCTGCTTCATGCCGTGCGAATAGCTCTGAATCGGATTGGAAATTACCGGAGCCAGCTCGAAGACATCGAGCCACCGCTGGATCCGCTCGAGACGGGCTTTCCTTGTTACTCCATAGACATCGCCGATGAAATTCAAATATTCGAGTCCAGTCAGCCGTTCGTAAATTGCGGGNTCATGAGCTGCTTGGATTTGAGCGGATCGGCGACAACGTCGTATCCTTCAACCATGATCCGGCCGGAGTCCGGCCGGAGCAGACCGACAATCATCTTTATGGTTGTCGTTTTTCCCGCTCCGTTTGGCCCGAGAAATCCAAAGATTTCTCCAGGCTTCACCGTCAGCGTCAGGTTTTCCACCGCTCTTACCTTGTTGCGGTTGTAGCTCTTGGAAACATTCGAAATCTCGATCACGCTCGATCCTCACTGCGCCGGCGGGCTTTGGCGGTTTGGATTACAGTCGTTTTGCTCAGACGGCAGAATCCGTTTCGGGATGCAAGCACAGATTGCGATTCCCGACACCTCCCAAAATCCCCGGAAGGCTTGGAGGATTGTAACATTGTATCGGATGCGGCGATTAGAAAACAAAAACAGTGCCTCCACCCAAAGCCTGCGGTGCCGGGCTACTGCGCATCCCAATAAAACTCAAAAGGCTCCAACTCCGATTTGCCTGGAGTGTGGAGCCCTCTGGTATTTTTTACGCAGTGATGCGGCGGCTAGAACAAGAAGCGCAGCGTAGCATATGCGATATGTGCATTGTAGTCAGGGAATGCATAAATGCCGCTCAGGTAGCTTGTGGTCGTGCCCGAGCCGATGGTGTACTGATACCCCTCAAACTGAGTGTCCCTGTATTCGTATTTTTCATACGCATATCCAATGGTTGCTTCCGCCAAATTGGCAAAACGGTACACGGCGCGCGGATTGATGGATCTCCGCTTCGTATTGTCATACGCGTCGATGGGGAATAGCAATGCCGCAGGCGTTCCATCCTCGAGCGTCTGCGACTGGAAGTCCACGCTTCCGCTCGTTTCCTGGACGATCGCGGAGCCCTTCAGCGTAAGGCGAGTGGTCAGGGGCCAATCGACGCCGAACTCGACCGTCCAGTTTGTATCCTTCAGTTTTGATCCCCAGTTGAAAGCGGTTGTTGTTGGATCGACGTTCGGATCGAAGCAGTTGGGCGACGATGCGGGACAAGTGCCGGCATTGACAGTGCGGTGATACGCGTCGTAATTGATGAACTCGACGTCTCCGAACAGCGTCAAGCGGAATTTCTCCGGATCCCCATAGGATATGCTTCCATAGAACTCCTTGCGGCGATCGTTCATGCGCCCCAGCACAAAATCACGAAAGTTGTTCCTCTTGTAGTACGCCTCGAATCCGAAATCAAGGAAGTCGACCGGTGTAAGGTCGAAGTTCGCCTTGATGAGATGCTGATTGACATTTGCGACGTCGAAAGAACGGTTGTAGCGTTCCAGAAAGAACGGGGAATTGGCGTCGAAGCCGGCTTCGTCAATAAGGAAGTCCGAGCGTCTTTGCATATATTGATACTTGAAGCGCGCCGTCACGATGTCGAGGGAAGTATTGGACCACTGGACGAAGACCTTGTTCTCTCGCGTCGTTTCCGCGTCAAACCGGTTGCGGTCCGTGTGCAGAAAGTCGAAACCGGCGCTCAAGCGGTTTCCGTGGGTGATCCTGTATCCTGCCTCCACGCCCGGATTATGTTTCGCGTATTCGTATCGCTCGTTCACGCAAACCACGTTCACGTTTGCCTCCGATTCCGTTCCTGCCGCAAAACAAACCAGGCCCGATGTGGTGAGCGGCACGTTGAACTCGATCTCGCTCGAGCTGTTTTGACGCTTGTAGTATTTGTAGTATACCCGCGTGTCCAAGTTGTGGAGCGGTTCGGAGGCATAGGAGATTTGAAACGTCGTATTTTTCACCTTTCCGCGGAAGACGGGGGAACTGGGTTCCGTCGCGGTGTACCCAAGGGATCCGGACGTGTTGAGCACTTCCTCGATCATGTCGACGTCGTCCGTTCCCCTCTCGTATGTTATATGGCCCGACAGGGTGGAGTTCAGGGGGAGTTCGCGCATCATGCCGCTTGCTCCAATGCGGATGTAAGCGTTATCCGGGGCGAAAGTGGCCGTATCTTTGCCGAAGCCGAAGAAAGGATTCTGAAAGTCCAGGAGCGGATTGTCGTTGTCGAAGCTGCTGTAAGCAACATTGCCCGAAACATGCCATTTCGGCTTCTGATACCCCCCCTCCACCATGACATTCTGAGTCGTGTAGGAAATCGGGTACGGCAGATCTATGAATCCGTTGCCGGGGCTTGTGCCCAAAGCGGCGGCGTCGACCTTGTTGAGGCCGGACTGATAGACCTGGTTTGTTTCCACGAGGGCGTACCAGGGAGTCCCGCCCGAAAACTCAAAGCTGCCCCCGACGTTGCGCCTGGCCGAATGGAAGTGAAAGGATGCCCAGGGCGGCACATTCGCATCAGCCAGCGTGCCGGGTATGTTCGAGAAAAGCGTCAAGTCAGCGGAGCCCGGATCGGTGTAAGGCGTACGACCGCCATCGGGCCCGCATCCCATAAGGTGTTTCAGCCAATCGGCGTAAACCCGGAACTCGAACTGGCCGTAAACTCCACCCTCGAGATCTATGTACATGTCGTCGCGGCCCAGGTTTTCCCCGAAAACGTCCAGATAGAGGCTGCTGCTGCGGCCGCGCAGCTCAAAAGCGCCGAAAGAGCCGCTGAACAGGTCGCGATATTCGTATAGCTTCGACTCGTCTTTGGCCTCCCGGTTTGTATCGATGCCTCCCACCGCTGCGCTGCCGGAAAGCTTGAAGGTGTCATCCTGTGCCAGCACTGTGCGGGTAAGGACCATCAGGATCAAAATGACGATGCAGAAGATCTTGGCTTTCATATGGATCCCCCCTATCGAGTCAAGTATTTGCCGCGTGTTGCGGGTGCGTTGCTGCCGTGAATCGCGTTGTGGCAGTTCAGGCAGGACCGGGCAACGAAACGGGTATTGGCTGTCTTCGCCGTTGATCCGGGCACGCGAATGAAACCCTGGTCGCCGCTGTATGCAGTCCCCGGATGCCGTGACCAGTCGTGGCAATCCTGACATAGATTAGGAACGCGCTCATTCAGCAGTTTTGCATGGGAGGATCCATGCGGGCTGTGGCAGGAAAGGCAGTTTTCTTCAACAGCCGGGTGCTGAAAGAGGAACGGGCCGCGCTTGTCCGCGTGGCAACTCCAGCACTGTGCCTGAACCGTCTCCTGTTTCACCATTCCGTGGCTCTGCGCGCCGTGAGGATTGTGGCAGCTCGAGCAGGTCACCTTTCCCTCGACAATGGGGTGGTGGGAAGGTTTGTTGATCTGCACCCTGGTCTGTTTGTGGCAACCGATACAGGTTTCGTATTCGAGCCGGCGCTCGGTAAGTACCAGGGGGCTGACAGTGGGATCGCGTTTGGCGATCGCTATGGTGGATCCGCGCGGGGGTTTCGTGTGCACCGCGTGGCAATCATTGCAGCGCACATCATTGCGACCGTGCCGGCCCGATTCCCAGAACGCGAGGTGCCTGTTGCCGGCATGACAACTCATGCAGGCACGCGTCTGTTCCTGAGCGGGGATGGCTCCTTTGCCAAAGCGCACAGGGAATCGATTTTCCGACGGATTGTTCATATGCGTCGGTTTCACTCCGTGGCATGATGAACAGGCTTGACCGCTCCCGACCGGGGATCCCGGATCCCCTTTTGCCCCGTGTTTGGTTTCCATCACTCCGACCTGATCCCTATGACACTTCAGGCAATCCTGCGGATCGGTTTGCGCCCTTGCGAACTGGCTCAGGAACGCAGAGATGAAAATGGAAAGAAGAGACATCCTGCAGAAGGTTTCAAACAAACGTCGTGCCATGCTCGTCGCTCCATGCGGTTGAACGCCGCTCAAACGTTGCCCGCCCAGCCTTTTGTGCAGAGCTGGAGCTTCAGACCAAAATAGAAGACTCTTTTCGCCAAAGGAACGGTTGAGATTCAGCATACCGAAAAATTGTGCACGCACTCAGGTGCTGCAAGCTTTCCTTGCGAATTCGATATAGAGGGGGGGCACCTGATACCAACGATGTCTATCTTATAAATGAGCAAAACCAAGTACACAAGCAGAAAATCAGTTATCTTGGGGAAATCAGCGAACTGTCCGGATGGAACACGTTCCGGAATTCGTAGTATACTGTCGCCCAGATGGGTACCAATGGCTATGGATTGGATCGCAAGTCGTCGAACCCAATCCAATATAAAAGCGGAGGCGCTATGCTCGGCGGGTATGCGGGGAAAATGCTGTTTGTGGATTTGAGCAAGGGTTCTATTCACGAAGAGGCCTTGCCGGAGAAGACATACCGGGAGTTTATCGGCGGATACGGGCTCGGCATTCGCGTGTTGTATGAAAGGATAAAACCGGGCGCGGCATCCCTCGGTGAGGAGAACATCCTGGGAATAGTGACGGGTGTCCTTACTGCAACTTCCGTGCCCGGAAGCGGCAGGTACGGGGTCGTTACCAAATCCCCGATGACGGGAGCGTGGAGCGAATCGAATGCCGGCGGTACGTTCGGCCCGGAGCTGAAAACAGCCGGCTATGACGCGATTTTCTTCAGCGGCATCTCTCCCGTGCCGGTCTATTTGCTCATCAGCGGCGGCAAAGCGGAATTGCGGGATGCCTCCGCTTTGTGGGGTAAAGACGCATATGAGACTGTGGACTCCATCCATATAGAAACCGGGAACGATAAACTCAGGGTTGCCTGTATAGGTCCGTCGGGAGAGGCGAAATCGTTTCTGGCGGGGATTGTCAGCGAAAGGGGAAGAATCGCGGCCCGCGGAGGTGCGGGCGCTGTCATGGGGGCCAAACGGCTGAAAGCCGTCGCTGTCAGAGGCGGTACGCACAAAATCACCATTGCCCGCCGGGACAAGATGAAGGAAGCACTGGAGCACTTTTTGTCTATTATCAAAGCCAATGATTTCGCCAAAGGGCTGACTGCTGCCGGAACGGGAGGCGCCGTCAGTTTCCTGGTATCGATCGGGGACTCCCCGGTGAAGAATTGGCGGTTGACGGGAACGGACTCGATGCCGACGGTCTCAAACCTGGACAGCGGGAACATGGACAAGTACAAAAAGAGCGTCTATGCCTGCCAGGCCTGTCCGATCCGCTGCGGCGCCATCATCGAGCAGCGCGAAGGTCCGTTTGCCATTCCCGGCGAATCCCACAGGCCGGAATACGAATCGATCGCTGCCCTGGGCGGCCTCCTAATGAATGACAACCTGGAGGCGGTGATCAAGGCCAATGACATATGCAACCGGAACGGAATAGACACCATATCCGTCGGCACCGCAATAGCCTTTGCGATGGAGTGCTATGAAAACGGTTTGATCACCAGGCAAGACACGGACGGCATCGACCTTGTGTGGGGGAATGCCGACGGCATAGTGACTCTCACCGAAAGGATAGCGAAACGAGAAGGATTTGGCGCCGTGCTCGCGGATGGCCCGACTATTGCAGCAGAGCGAATCGGAAAGGGATCGGCAAAATATGCCATGGCCGTACGCGGGAAAGGCTTGCCTTTTCACGATCCGCGAATGAGCCCGGCCGGAGGAACGGCGCTTATTGCCGATGCGAATCCCGGCCACCACATGAACAATCAGGCAGCAGGGATGCTGGAAAACGGAGTGTCGATAGGCAAGGACCCGGCATTGCAGGTGCCCAAGACGAATCCTTTTGGCGACTTCGACAAGAGGGGCCCGACCTATGCAATCGGATTCGCGTATCACCAGTTGTTCGACGACGCGGGCATGTGCGCTTTGTATACCGTGAATACAACGCCGCCCGACATTGCGGAATTGATTTCTGCCGTTACCGGATGGGATTTCGGCTGGGACGAGGCGCTCAAGGCGGGACGCAGAATCCTTACGCTGAGGCAGGCTTTCAATGCCAGAGAGGGAATAACCCCGGATCAGTTTGACCTTCCGGAAAGAATCAGGGAGGAAGCCCTGCCCGTAAAAAGCGGCGCTCCGCCGAAGATCGATTACAGGGCGCTCAAAGCCGGTTACTTCGAGGCGATGGGATGGGATATCCGAACCGGGCTGCCTTCCGAAAAAATCCTATCCGAACTAGGTTTGGAAGGCCTGACCCGGGACCTGATTCGGTCAAAATAAAAAGTGCCCGACCGCGCTCCAATCCATTGAAGGATGCCCCTGTTCTGCCATGGATGCAGCCTGGATTTGATACATATCGAATTGCAACTTTCACATGCCCCGAAAGCGGTTATGAAGGTAGCGCCGGGAAATATCGAATGACGAATATCGAATGCAGAACCGCAGAAGTCAGGATCGCACTTCGAAATTCATCAATCGACATTCGTTATTCGATATTCTGTAATACGAAGGACCGCTAAGGTATTAGGCATGGATCATTTGCGACAGGCTGCCTGGAGGAGCCATCCATCGCAAAGCTCGCATCTCTGCCGGAAATGGCCTACTCGATCTCTATCAGCGCTTGCCCTTTGGTCACTTTTTCGCCTGTTGCCACGCGTACAATCCTAATGGTTCCGGCCGCCGGAGCTTTGATCCTGTTGAGCATTTTCATGGCCTCCAGGATCATCAGAGTGTCACCCTGTCGAACTGCCTTGCCCACCGTTGCCTCGATCGAGGCCACAACGCCGGGGATCAGGGCTTTGACAACACGCGGATCCTGTTTTTCATACGGTTTTCTGCTCATGAATTTCCTGGTAACCCGCGTTTTGAAGACGCCGCTTTCCAGGCCGATTTCGCTTAATTTTTCCTGTTCGCTCATAGTGGCGCTCCTTTTTAGAACGGCGGGATGCCGTGCTTTCTGGCCGGGCGAATTTCTTCTTTATTGCGCGTGATCTTAAGGGCGTGGACGATGTATGCGCGCGTCTCTTCCGGCGCAATGACTGCGTCCACGTATCCGCTGGATGCCGCGACATAAGGATTTGCGAACTTTTCTGTGTATTCTTTAACCTTGAGCCTGCGCATTTCCTCCGGGTTTTCGGCCGTCATGATCTCGTTGCGGAAAATGATGTTAGCGGCTCCTTCCGGTCCCATAACGGCAATCTCTGCCGTAGGCCAGGCGAAAACGAAATCCCCCCGCAGGTGGCTGGAACACATGGCGATGTATCCGCCGCCATAGGCTTTGCGCAGGATCACAGTGATCTTCGGTACGGTTGCCTCGCTGTAGGCATAAAGCACTTTTGCACCGTGGCGGATGACTCCGCCGTGCTCCTGATCCGATCCCGGCAGGTAGCCGGGAATGTCCACGAGAGTGACCAGTGGAATATTGAAGGCATCGCAGAAGCGGATAAAACGGGCAATTTTGTCCGAAGCGTCGATGTCCAGCACTCCCGCCAGCACGAGGGCCTGATTTCCGATAATTCCGACGGTTTCACCGTTGATACGGCTGAAGCCGGTAACGGCATTCGGAGCAAAAAGCTCCTGCACCTCAAAAAAATCGGAATCGTCTACGATTGCACGAACAATGTCTCGGACGTCAAAGGGTATTTTGGAATCTTTTGGAAGCAGATACTTGATTCCGTAGTTTTGTTTGGGATTCTTCCCTTCGACGACGGGAGCCTTATGGCGGTTGCTGTCCGGAAGGAAGCTGACTAGCTTGCGTATCTGCCGGAAACATTCCGTTTCGCTTGCGGCGAAAAAATGGGCGTTCCCGGCTATCTCTGCCTGAACGCGAGCCCCCCCAAGCTCCTCCATGGATAATTCCTCACCCAGCACTGTTTTTACAACTTCCGGGCCGGTGATAAACATCTTGGAGATCTGGTCGACGACGAAGACAAAGTCTGTCAGCGCCGGTGAATAAACGGCGCCGCCGGCGCAGGGACCCAGGATTACGGAGATCTGAGGCACGGTGCCGGAGGCAAGGGTATTGCGATAGAAGATTTCCCCGTAGCCGGCCAGTGAGTTCACCCCTTCCTGGATGCGAGCCCCTCCCGAATCATTGATGCCGATGATGGGGATGCCCATTTTGATCGCGTGGTCCATTACCTTGGTGATCTTGCGTGCGTGCATAAGGCCGAGCGAGCCGCCGGCAACGGTGAAGTCTTGCGCGAATACGCAGACCGGGCGTCCGCCAATCGTCCCCGAACCCGTAATGACGCCATCGGCGGCCAGCTCCTTGCTGCCCATCCCGAAATCCTGGCAGTTGTGCTCGACAAATAAATCATATTCATGGAACGATCCTTCATCCAGGAGCGCTGCAATACGCTCGCGGGCGGTCATTTTGCCGCCAGCCTTCTGCTTGCTGATGGCTTTTTCTCCTCCGCCTTTTGAAACGGTGGATTTCCGGGTGAAGAAATCGACAATCCTTTGCATGACAGACATTTTTCCCCCTGTTCGTCCTGTCTCGCCGGCAGGCCGTGTTGAAAGAGGCAAAAGTTTAGCAGAAAAGTAGCCGCCGACGATGTGTCATTTTTGCATGAACGCCGGATGTAGCGGTAAACTGTTGCGTGTAAGGCAGATATGGCATCAACTTCGAGCTCGAGTGCCGGGATGGCCGGGGAGAAAAAAGGCGGGCAGGGAAGCCCTGCCCGCCGCTGCCGGCTTAGCTTATTTAAGCC
>JAEAMF010000987.1_pt1 | contig 24932 bp, 16 predicted proteins | sample 8958721 | NCBI WGS metagenome assembly JAEAMF01 (sample SAMN16933255, study PRJNA681124) | bioreactor sludge metagenome | isolation source: anaerobic bioreactor treating anionic surfactant - SDBS | place: India: Bengaluru | collected 2019-02-28 | reverse complement strand
CGGTTTTCTCAAGGTGGCACTTGGCACCGCAGTTGCCGGGCTGGGAGCGTTCCTCGAGGCCTGCGGCAAGGGAGGTGCGGCGCGGAGACAGGCTACCGAAGCGCCGGCGACCAGCCCTCCGGTCCGGCCCACGCTTACCGTCGCTCCCACGAGCCCGCCGCTGGTGCCCCCAGAGCTGGCCGCTGATACCATCCTGGTCAACGGCAAGGTGCGAACCATCGATGCCCTGGATTCCATCGCGCAGGCGGTGGCGGTCAAGGATGGGCTGGTGCAGGTGGTCGGCAGCGACGCCCAGGTGCGCGCCCTGACCGGGGCCAAAACGCAGGTGATTGACCTGGCCGGCCGCTGCGTCACCCCGGGCCTGATTGATCCGCACAATCACCTGCAGGTCTGGGGGTCGACCCAGAGCTGGTACGTGCCGTTCCTGATGCCCGAAGTCAAGACCAGCGAGGACCTGCGCCGCAAGCTGACCGAGGAGCTGGCCAAGAAGCCGGAAGGCGAGTGGCTCCAGGGGTACTACTGGATCGTGGACGGCCGCCTGCCGAACCGTCACGACCTCGACCCGGTATCGCCGAAGAATCCGGTGTGGCTGATGCAGCAGGGTGGGCACTACGGCTCGGCCAACAGTATGGCCCTGCGACTGGCCGGCATCACCTCCGGCACGCCCGATCCGGTGGGCGGCGTGATCGAGCGCGACGCCAGTGGCGAGCCCACCGGGGTGTTCTACAACCACCGGGCGATGGACATCCTCCGCCACGTCGCTCCGGCACCCTCGGCGGAAATGGTCTACGGGTTTGTCCAGGAAGGGCAGCCGGTATTCGCGGCCGAGGGCGTGACGACCTTTCACGACAACAACGTGCGCGGCGTGCACAACGTCAAGGCGTACCTGGATGCCGAGCGCAATGGCCGGATGCTGATCCGCGGCCGGATCTATTACACGCTGGAGTGGCCCTCGGATCTGGAGCGGGCGCTGAAAGAGGTGGAGTACTACCGCGGCAAGGGCTATATGGATTTCGGTGGCTTCAAGTTCCTGCTCGACGGCCAGTTCCAGATGGCTTACTGCCACGAGCCGCACAACGGCGTGCGCTGGGACGTGCCCACCTGGGAGCCGCAAAGCTTTAAGGATGCCGTGCGTGCGCTGCACGACACGGGGTTGCAGATCTGCGTGCACTGCGCGGGCGATGCGGCGGTGGACCTGACGCTGGACGCCTACGAGGAAGCGATGAACGCCAACCCGCGTTCCGATCCGCGCCACCGCATCGAGCATTGCGTGATCAGCACGCCGCAGGCCACCCGGCGCATCAAGGACCTGGGCGTGGTGGTGAGCACGCAGCCGCAGTTTGTGCGCATGGGCGGCAACCTCCTGCCCAGGGTTGTCGGCGAGGAACGGGCTGCGCGGGCGATGGTCACCCGGGAATGGCTGGATGCGGGGGTGACCGTGGCCCTGGGCTCGGATGCTCCCACCAGCCCCTGGATTCTGCCGCAGGTCACCCTGGCCGGTGCCGTGACCCGCATTGGCCTGGACGACAAGCGCTTCCATCCCGAGCAGTCCCTCACCGCCAAGGAGGCCCTGCGCGCCCACACCATGGGTGCGGCTTACGCCGGCCTGGAGGAGAAAAGCAAGGGCTCCATCGAGCCAGGCAAGCTGGCGGACCTGGTGGTGTGGAGCCGCGACCCGGTGGCCACGTTCGAGCCCTTTGAGGGCAGCGGGGCGCTGGATGCCGATGCTTTGCTGCGGGCCACGGGCTTGCTCAAGGCGCAGATCACTATGGTCGGCGGCAAGATCGTCCACCAGGCATAGCTCGACGGGGCCGCCTACACCACGGGACGCAGTAACTGGCCGCGTATCTCTTCGCCCAGGGCCCTCGTCTCGGGCATGGGCTGCACATCGAGCTCTTCGCGCAGGCAGGTGACACAGCGTTCATAGGTTCGCAGGGCCTCGGCGCGGTTGCCCTGCGCCAGATAGGCACGCATGAGCAACTGGTAGGCGCTCTCCAGGCAGTTGTCGGCAGTCAAGGCCTGCCGGCACAGGCGTATCGCTTCATCGCGCTCCCCACGCGCCTGCAGCCACTCTGCGGCAACCATCAGAGCGTGCAGATAGAGCTTTTGCAGGCGCTCGCGCTCGTCCCGGCTCCAGTCCTCGTACAGACAGTCCGGCAGATAGTCTCCGTGGTATAGCTCGATCGCCTGGCGATACAGCGCGAGCGCCTGATCTCCATCGGCCGCACCCGGCTCACGGGACGCGGCAGCGGCATCCGCCTGCTGGATCAAGCGCTCGAAAACGGCGGCATCGACCCACAGTGGAGCCCCGGGGTTGAGGCCATACGAGCTTGAGCGCCGCTGGACGAACAGGGCGGCGGTACGTGGCGGGCGCCCGGGCTCCAGCACCGCCTGTAAGGCGTTGAGCGCCACCTTGAACTGGCTCCGGGCGGAATCCGCAGCGGCGCCTGGCCACAATAGCTCGTAGACCTCATCTCGCTGCAGGAAGCGCCCGCGATGGGTCAGCAGGAGCTGCAGGAGCTGCCGGGCCTTCTCCCGCGGCCACTCGGCGCTGGCAATCTCTTGCCTGCCGCGCTGCACGACAAAGCGCCCGAGGGTGTGCACGTGCACGCTGTATCCCGGATGGAAGCTGCGCTCCGCGTCCAGGCCCAGGTACCGCAGGAGGCTGCCGGCATAATCCGCCTGGACGCCCTTGCGCCGGGCATAGATCAGCAACGGGATGGCTTCCGGCGGGTCGAGCAGGCCGAGAAAGGTCTTGCGCGTGAGGAGCCAGTCGTAGTGATTGGCCTGGGCCAACTGCAGCAGTCGCTCCAGGGGCCGCAGAGGTGGCTCAGGGTGCTGCTCGAGCCCGGATGCCGGGGGCGTGCGGGGCGCGCACCTCCACAGCAGAGCGACGGATTCGCCGTAGGGGTCGCCGCAATCGCGGAAGGCGACGGCCGAGCGCCTCAGCCAGTGTTCGGCCTCAGGTTGGCGGCCGGCAGCGACATAGCTGGCGCCAAGCATGGTACTGACCAGGGCGGCCATCCATTCATCGCCGGCGCTGAGAGCCAGGGCCATCCCCTCCTGGGCGCTCTGCTCCGCAGCAGGCAAGTCTCCGGCCAGACCGTACAGGCGGGTCAGACCCCACAGGGCTTCGGCCTTGGTCCGTGGGACGGCCAGCCGCTCACCAATCTCCATGGCTCGCGTATAGCAGGAGAGCGCCTGCTCGGTGGCCTGCGGGTAGGTGCTGGTTTGCCAGGCGTGGCCCAGCCGCATGTAGCCCACGGCTTCCACAAAGGGCGAGCCCAGGCGACCGCCCAGCGCAATGCCCTCACGAGCGGTGGCAAAGGTCTCCTCCACCAGGCCCTGCAGCGCGTCGATGAGCGAGAGCACCAAAAGGCTCTCACGGTGGGCACGCGGCTCGCGAAAGCGCTCTGTCGCACGGCGCTCTTCGCCGGCGCGCTCCTCCAGGATGACGCGCGCCTCCTCGAGGCGGCCGGTGCGCAACAGCACGCGCACGTCAAGGTCGCCACGGCCGGGGCCCTCTTCACGTACTTCCCGGGCCTGATGCAGCAGAACCGCCGCTTCCTCGGAGCGCCCGCGGTTGATCATGTTCTCGGCCATCAGCTCCAGCAGGCGGGCCTGCTCCTCGCGGTTGGGCTGACCATCGATGAGACGCAGGGCCTCTTGTAGCAGGCTCTCCGCCTTGAGCGGGCGCACCGTGTCCAGGTACACGGCGGCCTGGCCACGCAAAGCGCGGCTCTCACCCGCCGGATCCTCCTGCCCCCGGTAGCGTTGCCGCGCCTGCTCGTACCAGGCCAGGGCCTCCTCAAAGCGGCTGGCGAAGCGGCATAGCTCTCCCATACGGTACATCAGCGTCGGGAAACGCTCCAGCACGATGGGCGGCAGGGCGGTCACCCATTCGCTCATCGTGTCTACCCGGCCGTCCCGCACCAGCGCTGCGCTGGCCTGCACCATCATCTCCGCCGCCGTGGCGTATTCCTGTGCGCACAGCCAATGGTAGATGGCCTCTTCGACACCGCTGATACTGCGGGGTGCAGCAACCCCGCCTGAATCGCGTGACGCAGCATCGTTCGCCTGCTGCTGGAAGAAGGTTGCCGCCTCCCGGTGCAACGCCTGAACGTTGTAGTCGGCCTTGAGCGCCTGCTGGCGCAAGAAATCGTGGAACAGGTGGTGGTAGCGATACGCGTCACCCAGGCGGACAACGAAAAAGCCTTCCTCCTCCAATTGCGATAACAGCGCCGCGCTGCTGCTCCAGCGTAGAAGGTGGTCACACGCTGCCGGCTGTAGCTCGCGCAGCACGGAGGTATGCAGGAGAAAGCGCCGGACATCCGCCGGGCGGCGCGCCAGTACCTCCTGAGCCAGGTAGTCGAACAGCGTCTCCAGGCTCGCGGGCAGCGCGCTCAGGACCGCGTCCAGGTCCGCTGGCGTGCCGGCGGCGTGGCGCGTGGCAGGAGTGGCACGGGCCGGAGTAGCGCTCTGCAGGCTCTGCCAGATCATCTGCAGTGCAATGGCCCACCCTTCGGTTTCGGCCAGCAGGGCCTGTGCTTGCTCGGCGCGAAGCGGGTAGCCGTACTGTTCGGTGAAGAGTCTCTCGATCTCGGCGGCGGTGAAGGCCAGGTCGTTGCGGCTGATGTTTAGCACCTGCCCCTTGGCCTGCCAGCGCGTCAGCCCGGCCAGCTGAGGGCGCTGGCGGCTGGAGATGACCAGGTGCAGGCGCGGCGGGCGGTAGTCGAGCAGACGCCCGACCAGCGACGCGATTTCGTCGACATCGGCGACCCAGTGGTAGTCATCCAGCACCAGTACCGTGTCACGCTGCAGGCCCTGGGTAAGGGCGTTGAGCAGTGGTGTCAGGGTCTCCGGGTGGACACGACCGCCCGTGTGCTCCAACAGCGAGAGGGCGGGCTGGCACCACGCCGGATTGGCTCGTTCAAAGGAACAGATGAGATGCGCCAGGAACAGGGGAGGATCGCGGTCGGGCTGAGTGATGGTGTACCAGGACAGGTCGGGGATCGACTGGGCCAGGGCGGCCAGCGCGGTGCTCTTGCCGTAGCCAGTGCCGGCCTGGACCAGCGTCAGCGGATAGTCGAGTGCGCTGATGAGTCGCTGTTCGACGCGGGGACGGCGAACTACGCCTCTGCGCTGCTGCGGCGGTATCAGTTGGCTGCGGATGACTCGGTCCTTGAGCGCCATGGCGGCTCAATTGTAGTGCACATCAGCAACGGAGGCAAGAGGCCAGGTTGAGTGAACCAGCTCAGCACGGAGCACTGAGAGAGCGCGGAGGTTTTCCGGATGTCTCCGGGGCCTCCGCGCTCTTTGCGGCAAGAGGTGGAGCGGCGGCTATCCGGTCGCTGACCCTCGCAGGTGCTGCCACCACTGGCGCCAACCCTGCCGCACCTGCAGTGAGCGCAGGCGCCAGGTGCCGATGATGCCGTAGGGCAGGAACATGACCAGGCCAATGTAGATCAGGCCAAAGACGAGCGGCCAGCGCGCGCCAAACCACTGGTACAGGAAGAAGCCAAAGATCTCCAGCACGGCCGCCCCGAGCATGGGTCCGATCAGGGTGCCGATGCCGCCCAGAATCGTCATCAACAGGGCGTTGATCGTGGTTCCTGAGCCGGTCATGCTCGGCGTCGCGCTCATCGTCCACAGCGAGTACAGCGACCCCGCCAGCCCGGCGATGGCCGCCGACACAACGAAGGCGATCAACCGGTAGACAGCCGGGTAGTAGCCAATCAAACGCGCCCGGCTTTCGTTCTCGCGTACCGCCACAAAGACTCGCCCGGCGGGTGAATCCACCACTCGCCGCGCCAACAGGTACATCAATACGGCAAAGCCGAGCGCGATAAAGTAGAAACGCAGGCGGAACTGGGTCGGGTTGATCCAGGCCGGAACCCGCACGCCATGCAAGCCCTCGTCGGCCCCCGTATAGCGGACAAAGTCCGTGGCCTTGGAAAGAATGTGGATAGCCTCGGCCATGGCCAGGGTGATCATGGCGAAGTAGTGCCCCTTGACGCGCATGGACACGATGCTGAACAGGAGCCCCAGGAGCACAGCCACCACCAGCGCCAGCAGCACGGCGACAATCAGCAGGATCTGCTCGGTGACGACCAGCCCTCCGGGCAGAACAAGGCGATAGCGCGCGGCAATGCCCGGTCCCACACGGGCCAGGAACAGGGCTGTGGCATACGCCCCGCCGCCGAAAAAGGCGGCGTGGCCAAAGGTCAGGATGCCGGTGTAGCCAATCAGCAGGTCATAACTCATGGCAAAGACGGCCATGATATAGACGCCGATGAGCTGGCCCTGCCAGAATTTGGGCGGGCCATCGTTCACCGGCATGCCGCTGAGCCAGCTAAAGAGAAAGGGAAAGAGAACCAGGAGCGCCAGCACCAGCAGGCTGCCCCACGAGCGGCCTATCGGGCGCAGTAGTCGCGTGAAGAGGGAGGTCCTGGGATGCGCCGGAATGGTTGCCATGGCTCTACTCCTTCTTGCCCAACAGGCCCGATGGTCGTACCAGCAGTACGATGGCCATGATGATAACGGTTGAGGCCTCGGAGATTCCCGGACTGAGGCCGTACTTGAGCGCCAGATAGTCCCCGAAGGCACGGGCCAGCCCCAGGAGCAGCGCCCCGATGGCCGCACCGGTATAACTGCCCATGCCACCCAGCACCACGGTGATGAACCCCTGCATCAGGAATCTATCCCCCATCACCGGCTCAACCGGCATAAAGGGCGCGGCGCCGATTCCCCCCAGCCCGGCCAATCCCGTGCCAAGGGCAAAGACCATCGTAAAGACCCGCCGCACGTTGATGCCCAGTGCCTCCACCATCTCGCGATCCTGCACGCCCGCGCGGATGATCATGCCCAGCCGTGAGCGCTTCATGATCAGCCCCAGGCCGACCAGCATCGCCCCACCGAGCACGACGATGAACAGGCGATAGCTGGGGAAGGTTACCCCGAGGATGTCGATGGTGGTGTTGCGGCCGCTGAACCAGGCCAGGAGGTTCGCGGCCTTGCCCGGTTGAGAGAACATCGGCGGACGGCTCATCTGATAGGCCAGTGGATCCCACAAAAGCTGCACCAGTTCTCTGAGCACGAACGCCAGGCCCAGGGTCAGCAGGATGAGGAACTGCGGCCGCACGTAGAGCGGCCGGATGAGGCTGGCTTCGATCACCGCCCCAAGTCCGGCGCCGACGAGTGCGCCAGCGGCCAGAGAGAGGAAGAAGCGCAAGTCGCCGTTCATCTTGAGCACGCCGAGAGCTGCCGACTCGCGCACGAGGGTGGTCAGAACAGTAAGCACAAGCAACACGCCGATCCTCGACGCGGCACGGCGGCCAGCCTGGCGATCCACGACCTGGGTGTCGTCTCCGGGCCGGGCCTGGGCCAGTGCCAGCAACAGACCGGCGACCAACATCCACAACGGGCGCGTCCAGAAGCGTGCCAGCGGCTCCTGCGGGGTGGCCTCCGCCAGCGGGTTTGAGCCCACCGTGATGGCCACCATGGCCGTGTCAGCCAGCCCGAGGATATCGAGGCCGGCCACTCCGGCGACCAGGACGAGAATGCCCAGAAGCACCAGCACCCGCTGCAGGTTGGCTTGCCACCGCCTGGGGATAGGCCAGTGTATGGCCGTCGCTTGCAGCAGGGGAGCTGCGGACAGGCCCATCAGCAAGGCCATGGCCAGCGGTGCCAGCCCGAACAGGAAAGTCGGGTTGGTGTAGAACTGCCAGCCGGCATAGGCGCCGACCATGAACATGGCACCGTGGGCAAAGTTCAGTACGTCCATCAACCCGAAGATGAGGGTGAGCCCGGCGGCAACCATGAAGTACAGGGCGCCCAGTGTCAGCCCGGAGAGGACGGTGCGCACAAACGGCTGCTCGCCCATCAGGGCCCACGCACCCACGCAGAGCCCGATCAGCAGTGCCGCCGCCACCACATACGGCCGGTTCTCTTGCCACCAGTTTCTTTCGTTCATTGTCTGCCTCTCTAGGTATTCCGTAGCCCCTCTTGCGGGCTAGCCCTTGTTGCGGGCGACCGCGCCGGGCTGAATGGAAGCGCCGAGATAGCGCTCGACTAGGGCACGATCTTGCACCAGGTCGGCCATTGCACCCTGGTGGACAATCTTGCCGTCATCAATGATGAAGTAGTTTTCCCCCAGCTTGCTGGCCATGATAAAGTTCTGCTCCACCAGCAACACGGTGGTTGTTGTGCTCAGACTGCGGATTGCCTCCATCATCTGCTCAATCAACACCGGGGCCAGCCCCTGGCTGGGCTCATCGATAAGCAGTAGTTTGTTGTCGGCGACCAGAGCCCGCGCCACGGCGAGCATCTGCTGCTGGCCACCGGAGAGGTGATCACCGGGCAGCCTGTACAGACGCTTCAGGTCGGGGAAGAGTCCAAAGATAAAGTCCGCTCTGCGCTCCAGGTCGCCTTTTTTGCGTTCGGCAATGCGCAGATTCTCGGCCACACTCAAGTTGCGGAAGATGGCGCGTTGCTCCGGTACATAGCCGATGCCCATGGCGGCGATGTCAAAAGCGCGCTTGCCCTGGATCTCGACACCGTCGAGCAAGATGCGCCCCTGGCGCGGAGCGACCAGCCCGATAATCGAACGGAGGGTGGTCGTCTTGCCCGCGCCATTGCGTCCGAGGAGGACGGTGATGGTGCCCCTGGGCACCTCCAGAGACACCCCTTCCAGGATGTGGAACTGGCCATAGTAGGTGTGGATGCCTTCGACCTGCAGGATGCTATTCTGCGTATCCATTCTGCTCTCCTTGCTTTGCCAGGAGGTCGCCATACAGGGCGCCGAGGTAAGCACTCTGCACTGTGGCATTGGCCGCGATTTCCTGCGGCGTGCCTTCCGCCAGCACGCGGCCCTGGTGCATGACCGTGATCGCGTCCGAGATGCTCATGACCATGTCCATGCGGTGCTCCACGAGCACAACCGTGTGCCCGCCGGCAGCCATGATGTGCTGAACGATGTCCAGCAAAGCAGGGACCTGTTCGGAGGACATGCCCGCCGTGGGCTCGTCCAGCAACAGCACCTCGGGATCGCTGGCCAGCATGATGCCCAGCTCCAGTTTGCGTTTGTCGCCGTGGGGGAGCGCGCTGGCGAACACGGCTTCGCGTCCTTGCAGACCCACCTGTTCAAGCACCTGAGCGGCCTTGTCGCGGTAGTGGGCGAAACCATCGGCCGCGTGCAGTAGCCTAAAGTTGTCGTGGCCCATTGCCTGCGCGGCCAGGCGCACGTTCTCAAGCACGGTGAGGTTGGAGAAGATGTTGGTGATCTGGAACGAGCGGCCAAGCCCCAGGTGCGCCATGCGGTATGGCGGTTGGCGGGTGATGTCCTGACCTTTGAACAACACCTGGCCTCTGGTGGGCGGCATGGTGCCACTCAACAGGTTGAACAGGGTGGTTTTGCCGGCTCCGTTGGGCCCGATGATCGAATGGAGCGTTCGCGCGCGGACCTGGAGACTGACGTCGGCCACTGCAACCAGACCTCCGAACTCTTTACGCAGGTTGCGGGCCTCCAGAATCACCTCATGGTTCGTGTTCTCAGGCATAGTGCTTTCTCCTGCAGCTAGGTACTCCCTGGCCCCTCTGCGGGGGCGCACGTCGTGGGCGCTCAGGCGCGCTGGTAGCCGCTGAGGCGTCCGCTTCAGAAGATAGCCCTCAGGGGGCGCGATCAGCGCCCCCTGAGGATCGGCTATCCAGGTTGGTCTTGCCGGGCCAGGCAGGCCCAGGGTCCCGTCCCCTCTCAGGGGCAGGACATTACGGTGTCGGCACCTTTGGCAGGTTACCGCAGCGAGCGGCATAGTCACCGGTGAGGGTGCAGGGCGAGCCATCACGCCGGAGAGCATCGAGATCTGCCCGATCTTGAGCACGGCACCCAGCGGCTTGGCCTCCCCCACCTTTGGCAGGTTACCGCAGCGAGCGGCATAGTCACCGGTGAGGGTGCAGGGCACGCCCAGCTCGTCGAACTGGGAGACGTAGACGGTCTCAAAGAACTCGTACTCGGGGACCCCGTCCTTGTTCTTGTCGGGGTCGAGGCTAACGAGCTTGAGCACGTTCATAGGCTGGAGACAGACATGGTCCTCCGGGCGGATGTAGTAGGTGCCCTTGGGTCCCTCGAACTTGAGTCCTTCGAGGGCGGGGATCATGGCGTCGCCAGAGGTGACGCCGCCGGTCTTTTCGAGTGCGGCGGCGAAGGCGAGTGCGGAGGCCATACCGCCGGCGGTGAAGAGGTCGGGTGGTTCCTTGTAGAGCTCGATATGGCGCTTGGTGAGCCAGTCGTTGACGGTGTTCTTGACGGCGGTGTAATGGTAGACGTTGAGGCCGATCTGGCCGATAGCGGAGCCATAGACAGCGGCGAAGGAGGCGTTGTCGCCATAGCCGGTAGCGACCTGCATCTTATCGAAGGCGCCGAGGTCGCCGAGCTGCTGGTAGAGGGTGACATAGCCGGTGCCGGACCAGGTGAGGAAGAGGCACTTGGCGCCGGAGTCCATGGCCTGCTGGATGTAGGGAGTAAAGTCGGTAGTGGTGAGCGGGGCGTAGATATCGGCGACGATGGAGCCGCCGTAGAGCTCGACGGAGTACTTGAGGGCTTCGCCACTACCGCGGCCGAAGGCGTTGTCGACGCCGATGTGGGCCCAGGTCTTGCCGACGTTTTCGACGAGGTACTTGGCGATGATGAGGGTATCGTCGAAGCTGGTGCGGGCGGTGCGGAAGACGTAGGGGTTGAAGTAGACGCCGGTGGTGAAGTAGGAGGCTGCCGGGTCGACCATGAGGATGATCTTGTTCTCGAGGGCGACGGTGGTGAGGGCAGCCGCGACGGCGGAGCTGACGGGGCCCTGCAGGAGCTCGACTTTTTCGGACTCGATGAGCTCGCGGGCGAGGGCGACGCCCTTTTCGGCGTTGCCTTCGTCATCGCGGGTGAGGACTTCGACGGGGCGGTTGGCGATGATGAAGCGGCCCTGGTCGTCCTTCTTGCCGCCGGAGGCGTACTCGAGGCCGAGCTGGAAGCCGCGGGTCTGCTGCTGGCCGTAGAGAGCCATCACGCCGGAGAGCATCGAGATCTGCCCGATCTTGAGCACGGCACCCAGTTGCGGCGCAGCGGTCGCCTGCGGCGCGGCGGTCGGCGGTGGCGAAGTGGGTGCTGGCTTGGTGGGTGGAACCGGCGTGGCGGTGGGAACCGTCTGCACGCAGGCGCTCAGCAACGAGCCAAGCACTGCGACGAGGCAAAGAATACTGACAAGCTTTTTCATTGTTCTCTCTCCTTCTTGAGTATGATTATGGACCAGTGCCGGGTATCAGCCACGGGTCCGGATTCGAAATCCGTTCGAGTTACGGCCAATCTTGCCATGCAAGCCACTCCGACTGGTCACCTCCCTTCGCTCTTGCGGGCCGCGCCGGGCACCATCAGCACGGCTTGCCCCGCCACGACTTGCTTGTTGTGTTGGTTGTGGCAATCGGTCTTGAGCTTGATGATCTTTTTGTCCGGGCGCCACTCTACCACTTCAACTGTGGCGGTGATGGTATCGCCGATAAAGACCGGCGCGAGGAACTCGACCTGCTGGCTGAGGTAGATCGAGCCCGGTCCCGGCAACTGGTTGCCCAGGACCGCCGAGATCAGGCCGGCGCTGAAGACGCCGTGGACGATACGCTGCCCGAAGCGCGTCTTGCGCGCATACTCCTCATCCATGTGCAGGGGATTAAAGTCCCCCGTCACCTCGGCCATGGTGTGCACGTCCTCGTCGCTGATGGTCTTGGCGAAACTCGCCCGTTCGCCTACCTGGAAATCGTCGCGTGGAGTTGATCCGGTCATGTTCCTGTCCTTTCACTGACTGTTCTTGGCTACAAATCCGAGAAGCAGAGTGTTAAAAACGCCCGGCTGCTCCCAGCAGACGGCGTGGCCGGCGTGTGGCACGACAACCAGCTCCGCCCCGGGAATCTCTCTGGCAATGATCTCGGCATACTTGCGCGGCTTGAGCAGGTCGTTTTCGCCGACGATCACCAGCGTGGGCGCGGTGATCTGTTTTAGCCGGCCGGTGACATTGAGCGCGGAAAAGCTCAGCAGCAGCTCGTGGAAGGCGGCGCAGTCCAGGGTCTGGTAGCGTTGCCTGGCCGCCTCCAGGGCCCTGGGGTTGGCCGCGATCCAGCGCTCTGAGAAATTGAGCGGGTACGTCACGTTGAACAGCATCTCCGGATCGCCCGCGCGGGCGGCCGCCGTCCAGCTGGCCATCCAGCCTGCCAGCAGTGGGTCCAGGTGGCTGACGGCGGACGACACGATCAGGCTGCGCGTCCGCTGCGGGTACTTGACGGCGAACTCGATGCTCAGCTCAGCGCCGTAGGAGATGCCGCCAATATGCGCCCGCTCGATGTGCAGAGCGTCCAGCAGGGCCGCCAGGTCGTCGGCGTGCTGTTCCATGGTGTATGGCCCGGGCGGATGGTCCGACTGCCACATACCGCGGCAATCGTAGAGCAGCAGCCGCAGGTTCTTCGAAAGCACAGGTGTCTGCATGGCCCAGCTGGCGGTGCTCATCAGCACGCCGTTGGACAGCACCAGTACCTGTGCATCAGCGGGGCCGTGCAGTTCGTAGTACAGCTCGATTCCGTTGGCCTGGATTCTGGGCATGGTGGGTCCTCGATTCAGTCCGCGCTATCCAAGAAAGGCGTGGAGCAGCGCGTTGAACTCGGCGGGCTTTTCAATGTGCGGCCCATGGCCGGTATCCTGGATCACATGCTCCTCAAAGCGGCCGCCCTGAGCGGCGTACTTTTCCAGCATGGCTCGCGTCTGGGCGAGCATTGGCTGCGAGGGATACACGCTGTCGCCGGGCCAGCCGGGCACAAATCCCAGCTTGCCTAACGTGCCGATGTCGGACATGGCGGCATCGGACACCACCGTGTCGTGGCTGCCGCGGATCCAGAGGATGGGCGGCTTGGGCTGGGCGGCGATCAAGGCCTGCGCATACCCGGCCATGTACTTTGGCGTGGCGGCGTTCAGCGGTCCCCAGACCCCCGGCGCGACAAAGGGCCAGTTCGCGGAGGGCACGGAATCGCCCGGGTAGCGGTCCGCCCCAATGCGGGTCATCAGTGCGGCGGTCAGGAAATCCTCTTCGCGAGCGGCGCGGAAGGGTGGTTTGTAGTAGGTGCGGTTGATCACGTTGCGCGGTGAGAAGGGGTTGTCAGCGCTGCGGTCACCGGCCCTGGCCAGCCTGACGAATTCGGGATTGACCAGCCCGCCCCCGGCACCGGCAAAGTCGGGGTAGCACAGGGTGCCCTCCGCGTCCTTCGTGCAGGCATAGCCGTAGGGCGAGACCGGCGCCATGAGCGTAGCCGACAGCACCCGGGTGCCATAGTCAATCATGAAGCGATATACCACGGCTCCGGCCAGGGACCAGGCCACCAGATGGGCCCTGTCCAGGTGCAGTGCCGCCATCAGGGCCGCAAGATCTTCCGACCAATCTCGCGCTCCCTGTGTAGCGTCAATGGGCTTGTCTTCGGTCCAGCCATAGCCGCGCAGGTCTACCGCGATGCCGCGGAAGCGGCCTGGCAGGGCCAGCATGGTCTCTTCCCAGTAGGTGGCGGCGGCAAAGTTGCCGTGCAGGAAGATGACCGGCTCTCCGTTCCTGGGACCGCTGGTCAGGATGTGTACCTGCAGCCGGTCCGTTTTGACCATCTGCGACTTGACACCCTTCAAGGTTGCTATCTCTGGCATCCTATCCTCCTTGGCAGGAAATCTGAGTGGCTCAGGGCATGCGCACGGCCACACCGCCCTGGTTGTAGCCGACGCCCGAGCCCACCAATACGAGCAGGTCACCGGATTTGACCTTGCCCTTCTCGATGGCATCGTCCAGGCAGACCGGGATGCAGGCAGAGCCCATGTAGCCCCACTCTTCCATGATCCAGTGCGTCTTGCTGAGCGGCAGGCCCAGCGTCTGCATGACCAGCTTGATGGAAGGCAGGCGGACCTGGGTAAAGATGGCCAGGTCAATGTCCTGCAATGCAAAGTCGCCTTTCTCTGCCAGCGCACGCACGATTTTGGGCCAGTTTTCGTGGTTCACTTCCGGCGGATACCTCTGGACCAGACGCACGTTGGTGCGGCCGGCTTGCACGGATTCGCAGCTCGCCGGCTCTAAAGTCCCGCCGGAGAAAATACCCCAGTAGCTGTGATACGAGCCATCGGCAATGTAGGAAGAGGTGATAAAGCCGGGCTTGGAGTCGGCAGTCAGAACGGCAGCTCCTGCTCCGTCACCGTAGAAGAATGAAGCCGGGTCAGTCGGGTCCGCGAGCTTGCTCATCATGTATACCCCGACCACCAGTACATATTTCATCCAGGTGTTGGTCGACAGCAGGCCGGAGGCGGCCGCCACCCCGGTGGGGAACGAAGCGCAGGCACAGCCAATGTCGTACGTCCCGGCGTTCCGGGCGCCGAGTTTGTACTGCAGCACTACCGACGTGGCCGGCGTAATATAGTCGGGCGTATCGGTCCCCAGCAGGATCATATCGATCTGCTCCGGTTTGATGCCGGCCTTTTTGACCGCTTCCTGCGCCGCTCGCAGAGCGATGTCCGAAGTAGCCCAATCGCGCGGCGCGTACTTGCGTGTGCGGATCAGGCTGCTCTCGTAGAACTTGTCAATGACTTCGCTCAGTTCCGGATGGGCGGCCGTAACCCTGCGCCGGATTTCATCATTGGGCACGTCAATTTCGGGCACGTAGCGTCCCGTGCTGATGATGGTGCCATAGCGAGCCATTCTACGCCCTCCTTCAGGGATGATTGAGCGACTCAAGTCGCCACTGCCAGGACGGATTGCTAGTCTTGCAGCTCCAGCAGGTCCTGCTGCACGATCCACCGTCCGCCTTTGGCGCGCAGCAAGGACAGCGCCGTCAGGCCACGATGGTCTTGAGCGTTGTAGCTGATGGGGGGCACCAGTCCACCGCTCCAGTTCTGGATCGTTTCCAGCGCCGCGATCAGGCTCTCGCGGGTGAGCTCAGGACCTGCTCGCCGCAGCCCCTCTACCACAAGCTGCGCGGCGGCATAGCCAATGCGGCTGTGCGTCCCCGGGTCCTCCTCGCCATAGAGCCGGTACATCAGTTTGCGGAACAGGGACTCGCCGCGATGGCTGCGCGGCCCGGCGGCATAGCTGGTCGCTTGCAGCCCCTCCGCGGCCTCGGCGCCTGCCAGGCGGATCAGGTCGGGACCGGATATGACATAGCTGCCGAGCCAGGCCGGCCGGAAGCCGGCGGCGTGTGCCGCCAACAGCACGTCGGCAGCGGGCTTGACGTAGGTGTACAGCAAAACGAGATCGGGCTGCGCCGCGGCCAACTGCTGTATCCACTTGCTCGCCCCGCCCTCGCGCGCCGGATGCATAAGGGTGAGTACTGGCCGGGCGCCTGCCTTGCCGAGCTCCTCGGTAAAGGCTGCCGCGCCCTCCTGGCCGAACCGGTCGTCCACCGCCAGAATGGCGATGCGCCCGGGCTTGAGCTCGGCCGCGCCTGCACTGTGGGCGGCGGCAGAGGCCAGCGCGTACTGGGCCAGGATGCGGCCTTCGACGCGGTAGGAAGGCTGCAGAGCAAAGTAAGTGTGTTTGAGCGGCGTTGACCAGATGGACAGCCCGCTGTGTGGCGAGATCACCGGAACGCCTTTCTCCAGCAGGTAATCCCGGGCTGCCAGGTTGGTGGGAGTGCCCAGGGGACTGACAATAGCCAGTACCTCATCCTGGTCGACCAGTTTTAGCGCGGCCAGCTTGGAGCGGGTCGGGTCAAAGCCATCATCTTCGATGATGAGCTCGATCTTGCGGCCGTGCACGCCGCCCCAGCGGTTGGTGTGCTCGTAGAAGGCGGAGTACCCACGCAAGGCCGCCAGCCCAATCGTCGCATTCGGGCCGGACAGGTCGCAAAAAGTACCCAGACGGATAGTATCCGCGCTGACCCCGGGCGCAGGGGCCGTTGGCGCTCGCCGGGATGGAGCAAAGCCCGGCACGACCAGCCTGGGCACGATGCCCAGCCGCTCGGCTTCCTCACGGATCCAATCGCGAAAGTCCGGATGGGCCACGCGGATCAGCGCCTCCATGCGGTCCTTGACACTCTTGCCCCGTAACTCAGCCACGCCCTGCTCGGTGACCACCGTGTCCAGATCATGGCAAGGCACGGTGACCCCTGCCCCCTCGCTCAGCATCGGTACGATCGTGGAGACCGTGCCGTTTTTCGTCTGGGCTACGGAGCGCAGGGCGATGATGCCGCGGCCGGAGGGTGACATCTGCGCCCCGCGGTGCGTGTCAAGCTGGCCCCCGGCGCCGCTGTAGTGGCGCGGGCCGATGCTTTGCGAGCAGACCTGGCCCATGATGTCCACCTGCAGTGCGGTGTTGACACTGACCATCTTGTAATTCCTGGCAATCACGTACGGGTCGTTGGTGACCTTGCCCTGCTGGAATTCAACCCCCAGGTTGCGGTCCACAAAATCGTAGAGCTTTTGCGAGCCCAGGGCAAAAGCGCCGACCATCTTGCCATTCCAGAGCGTCTTGCGCCGGTTGGTGATCACGCCGGCTTCGTAGAGGTCGACCATGCCATCGGTGAACATCTCGGTGTGGACCCCCAGGTCGCGACGCTGGTGCAGGAAAGCGGTGATGGCGTTGGGGATGCCGCCGATGCCCAGTTGGATGGTGGCGCCATCCTCGACGAGATCAGCGATATAGCCACCGATGGCCTTCTCCCAATCGGTGGGCGAGGCAATGGGCAGCTGGAACGGTGGGGTGTGATGCTCCACAACATGGTCTACTTCGGAGATGTGGACCTGAGTGTCCCCCAGGGTCCAGGGTAGCTGCTCGTTGATTTCCAGCACTACCAGGTCCGCCGCTTCGATCATCATCTTCTCGTAGATCAGACAGGTCGAGAGCGACATATAGCCACGCTTGTCGGGTGGTGTTGCTGTGCCCCAGAAGACGTCCACGCGGTTCTTGGCGGCATTCAGCTTGTCGATGGCGGCCGCGTGCAGGTTGTTGGGGATGTAGGAAGTGCGCCCCTCCGGGTGGACCTTACGATCCGGCGCGCCGTAGAACCAGTTCTCGACGAAAAAGCGCCCGGCCATCTCCGGTTTCAGCACAAAGTCGTACAGTCGCAGCGGCAGGCACACCCAGACCCTTACGTCCTCGAGGCGGTCTCGATGCTTGCCCAGTTCGCTAAAGAGGCCGACGGGTTCCGATGCGGCCATTGCTCCAACGATAGTCTGGTGCGATTGCACCAGCCCCACTGCTTCGGGAATGGACAAGAGCTTGTGACGATACATCTCCTCTGGTGTCATGGGTCATTCTCCCTTCGCGGCTGCGCGTGCCCTGCCGGCACTGGCAGGCGCGGTAGCGGGTCCCCACTTGACGCAGGCCGCTCCCCAGGCATAGCCGATTCCGGCGGCGACGATGACCATCAGGTCACCATCTTTCAGGCGGCCCTGCTTGAGCCCTTCGACGATGGAGATCATGGCGTCCTGCTCGCCGGTGTGCCCGTACTGGGACAGATAAACCGATTGCTCTTCGGTCAATCCCAGACGCTGCAGCATGTCCAGATGGGCAGATCGTTTCATGTGCAGCACGTTCAGGTAGCCGATGTCCTCACGCCCGTATCCGCTCTTGCGCAGGGCCTCGTCAATACAGTGCATCCAGTTGTCCATGGAGACGGCGTTCAGGCGGTTCTTCATCGCCTCCGGCTCGACCAGGTCGAGGTAGAACAGGCCCTGAGCTCGCGCTTCATCGGTTGGAAAGCGCCTGGTTCCGCTGGCCGGGACGATGACATGCTCACTCATCCAGCCATCGGCCATGAGGTGGGAGCCCAGGACATGATTGCGTGGCCAGCCCTTGCGCAGCAGGATCGCGCCCGCACCGGCGGCCAGGTTGAAGAGGAAGCTGGAGCGGTGGTTCTTCAGGTTGACCAGGTCGCAGTTGCGATAGCCACCGGCGATGAGCACGGTGTTGACTTCGGGCTCGGCCTGCATGATGTCCCTGGCCATGCGCAGCGCAGCGATGGTGCCGCCGCAACGCATGTGCAGGTCCACAGCCCACGCTCGCTGCGCGCCGATGGCATAGGCGAGTTTGATGCCTGCCGTCCAGAGGAGGTACTCTTTCCACTCCTCGGTGGTGCAGAGGACCAGGTCGATCTCTTCTGCCGGGATGGGGCTTCTGGACAGGCAGTCCTGCGCGGCCCAGATGGCCATCTGATTGGTGTGGTCATCGGGGCCGGGCATGTGCTTCTGCTCGATGCCGAACTTGTCCCGGATGACCCATTCCTCGATGCCGCTCTCCGCGGCGATCTGGGCGGCAGTCATGACCGGCTGAGGGATGTACATGCCGGTGCTGACGATGCCAATTCCTGGTGTGGACGAATCCATCTTCTCTCCCTCCATCGCGAGTGCAGGATGGCAAGTCTGTGCCTCAAACTGCTTACGGGCAGTATACACGGGGGCAGTTCCACGGGAGTTACAACAGTGTTACATGCCGGGGTGGCGTGCGGCGCGGCGGCTTTGACAAAGCCGGTGTTTCGTGTTATCTTCACCTCGCTTGTTCGGCATCCCCACGTGTGACCTACGGAGGACGTTTTGAAAATCACCTTTCTCGGTGCCGCGCAGACCGTGACCGGCTCGATGCACCTGATCGAGGCCGGCGGGGCACGGGTCTTGCTGGATTGTGGCCTCTTCCAGGGGCGGCGGCAGGAAAGCTTTGACCGCAATCACAATCTGCCCTTTGACGCGCGCACGCTCGACGCCATGATTCTGTCCCATGCGCACATTGACCACAGTGGTAACATCCCCAACCTGGTAGCCAGCGGCTACCAGGGGCGCATCTATGCCACCCGCGCCACGCGCGACCTGTGCAGCGCGATGCTGCTCGATTCGGGCCACATCCAGGAGAGCGACGTCACGTACGTAAACAAGAAGCGGCGCCGCAAAGGTCTGTCTCCTGTCGAGCCGCTCTATACGGTGGCACAAGCCCGCGCCAGTCTGAAGCACCTGTTTAGCGTCGACTATCATCAGCCCTTTGACGTCGCCCCGGGCGTGCAGGCGACCTTTTACGATGCCGGGCATATCCTCGGCTCGGCGATCACCGTGCTGGATGTGCAGCAGGACGGGCGCAGTTACCGGGTGTGCTTCAGCGGCGACCTGGGCCGCCACCACCTGCCTGTCCTGCGCGATCCCGAGGCGGTGCGGGATGTGGACTATTTGATGATCGAGAGCACGTACGGTGACCGGCTGCACGGGACGGTGGAACAGGGCGCCGACCAGCTTGCCGCGGCGGTGCGCCAGACCTACGACCGTGGCGGCAAGGTCATCATCCCTGCCTTTGCCGTGGGCCGCACGCAGGATATCGTGTATGACCTGCACAAGATCATCGAGAGCGGCCGCCTGCCTGAGATTCGCGTGTACGTGGACAGCCCGCTGGCGATCAACGTGACCAAGATCTTTCGCCTGCATCCCGAGTGCTATGACCAGGAGATGAAGCAACTTCTGGCGCGGAAGGATGACCCGTTCGGTTTCCACCGCCTGCAGTACACCCGCTCGTCGGAAGAGTCCAAGACGCTGAACCGCCTGGAGGGGCCCGCGGTGATCATCAGCGCCTCGGGCATGTGTGAAGGTGGCCGCATTCTGCACCATCTGAAGAATCACATTGGCGACGCGCGCAACACGGTGCTGTTCGTGGGCTTCCAGGCGCCCAACACCCTGGGACGCAAAATCGTGGATGGGATGAAGAAAGTACCCATCCTGGGCGGGCAGTATGAGGTGCGGGCGGAGATTCGCACCATCGATGGCTACAGCGCCCACGCCGACCGCAACGAGCTGCTCAACTATGTGCAGAAAGTGGCCGGCGCGAGCCAGATGAAACGGGTCTTTTGTGTGCACGGCGATCCGGAAGCCTGCCAGGCGCTGGCGGAAGGAATCCGTGGGCTGGGCATCCGGGATGCGCTGGTGCCGGAGCACGGGCAGGAAGTGGACCTGTGAGCGCCGCAGCCACACGTATCCGGGTGGACCTGCACATCCACACCTGCCACTCGGTGGACTGCCTGATGACCCTGGACGAGGTGATCGAAGCCGCCCGGGGGAGTGGGCTGGGCGCGCTGGCCATCACCGATCACGACGAGATCGATGGCGCTCTGGCGCTCAGCCGCGCAGCGCCGTTCCCGGTGATCGTCGGCGAAGAGGTCGATGCCGGCGAGGGTGAGATCATCGGACTGTTCTTGAAGGAACGCATCCCACCCAAACTCGGCCCCGTGGAGACCATCGCCCGCATTCGCGCCCAGGGCGGGCTGGTGTACATCCCGCATCCCTTTGACAGCCACCGTTACCCTCTGCCGGAGCGGGATCTGCTGTCGTTGCTGCATGAGGTGGAGGCCATCGAGGTGCTGAATGCACGGGTGACGGTGCCGGCCTTTAACGAGCGCGCGGCACGTTTTGCGCAAGAGCACGGCATTCCGGGCGGGGCGGGCAGTGACGCGCATTCTCCCGGCGAGATTGGCCGGGCGTATGTGGAGATGGAGCCGTTTGTGGATAGGGATAGCTTCCTGACCAGTCTGGCCCGCGGTACCATTGGCGGCCGGGCCAGCGAGCCCTACGTGCACCTCTTTTCGACGTGGGCCAAGATAGTCAAGCGCGTAGGAGGATGACATGAGCGAGGTTGAGGCCTGGACCCTCTCGATCATCGCGGCCGTCGTGCCAACGGTCGTGTACGTGCTCATCCTGTGGTGGTTCGACCGCTATGAAAAGGAACCGCGGCGGCTACTGTGGACGGCGTTTCTGTGGGGTGCGGTGCCGGCGATCATCCTTGCCGTGATCGCCGAGAGCGCCCTGGGCGAGCCCCTGGCCGGCCTCAGCGAGCAGGGTGCCGAGCTCGTGTCCAGCTCGATCCTGGCGCCGCTCATTGAAGAGCTTACCAAGGGCCTGGCGGTCCTGGCACTTTTCCTCTTTTTCCGCAAAGAATTCGATAACGTGCTCGATGGCATTATCTACGGCGCTACAGTCGGCTTTGGCTTTGCCATGACCGAGAATGTCTTTTACTTCATGGACAGCCTGCAGCAGGGTGGCCTGGAGAGCATGACCACGCTGGTTTTCCTGCGCGGAGTGGTCTTTGGCCTGAACCACGCGCTCTTTACCTCCGTTTTTGGTGCCTCGCTGGGCTATGCGCGGATGAGCCGGCGCGGGGCGCTGCGCTGGATCGCGCCGCTGCTGGGCCTGCTGGGCGCCATGGTGTTGCATGGCATTCACAACCTGTTTGCCTCGTTGTCGGAAACCGTGTGCTTTGGCCTGTTCATCAGCCTCGCCAGCGACTGGGGTGGGGTGCTGGTCATCCTGGCGGTGATTCTGCTGGCGGCCAGGCAGGAGAAGCAATGGATCGGCACGTACCTCAGGCCGGAGGTGAATACCGGCCTGATCTCGCCGCAGGACTATGATGTGATCAGCTCCTACCGCAACCGGCAGGCGGCGCTGTGGCGGGCGAGGCTGCGGCTCGACTCGGGCGAGGTACGGCGCTTGCATAACCTGACGCAACTGGCCACCGAGCTGGCTTTCAAGGTGCACCAGGGCGACGTCCCGGTCGCGGAGAAACTGCGCCAGCAGATTCTGGCTCTGAGCGGCCGCCAGGCCCTGACTCCCCCGGCCGCGCCGCAGCCGCCCGTAGCGTGACGTGAAACGAGCCCCACTTGCGGGTACGGACGTTTGTTCGTGACGTTCCGTGGCCGTACTGACCCCCCGGATTGGACAAACTGAAAGTTTGTCCTACTTCAGATGAGTTGGGCGAATTGGCAATTCGCCCTACGTGGGGGGGGCAGACTGGGAGTTTGCCGTGCGTGAGGGGAGAGTGAAGGGGGCGAATTGGCAATTCGCCCTACTGGGCGAGGCAAACTGGGAGTTTGCCGTACATGGGGCACGAGAGATCGTGCCCCTACGATTATGGACGGCAACTGCCGGCACGCCCAAGTGTTGTATAGACAGGTCAATTTCCCATCTGCACAATCTCGTGGATTCTTTACAGGAGGGAGGAGCTATGGTCAATTTCCCATCTGCACAATCTCGTGGATTCTTTACAGGAGGGAGGAGCTATGGTTGAGCGAACGAGCCCGCCAGAACACGGCCGTTCCTACGATGCGGTCGTGGTTGGAGCGGGCAACGGCGGCCTGGGCGCGGCGGCGCAGCTGGCGGCCAAAGGGGTGAAGGTGCTGCTGTTGGAGCAGCACAACGTGCCCGGTGGCTTTGCCACCAGCTTTGTCCGCGGCCGTTTCGAGTTCGAAGGGGCGATGCACCTCATCGCCGATTTCGGCCCGCCCACGAACAAAGGGTCGGTGCGCAAGTTCTTCGAGGATGAGCTGGACATCCACCTGGACTGGTTCGGATTGCCCGAGGCCTTTCGCCTGATCCTGACCGATCCGGGCGAAGAGATGGATGTCACCGTGCGCTACGGCCGGGACGAGTTGATCGACGATATCGAAAAGGCGGTCCCCGGCTCGCGCCGGATCGTCACGGACTATGTGGACCTGTGCCTGGAGGTCGTGGATGCCCTGACCTACCTCGGCGAATCCAGGGGCCATCCGGACCGCAAGGTGCTGACGGGCAAGTACGCCAACTTTCTCAAGACGGCCCCGTACACGGTGGACCAGGTGGCCAACGCCATGAAGGTGCCGAAGCGGGTGCGCGACATCTTCCATGCGCTGTGGACCTACCTCGGGGTGCCCACGGACCGCTGCAGCTTTACCGTGTTCGGCGGCATGATGGGCAAGCTCATCCCGTTCGGCGGGTACATCCCCCGGAACCGCTCGCACGAGTTCACCTCGGCGCTGGAGGCGCGCATCCGCGAGCTGGGCGGCGAGACCCGGTTCAGCACGCGCGTGGAGCAGATCTTGGTCGAAGACGGCCAGGTGGCAGGGGTCGTGACCTCCAAGGGCGAGCGGATCGCTACCAAACACGTCGTTTCGAATGCCTCGCCGACCCTGGTCTACAACCGGCTGATCCAGCCGCAATCCGCGGTGCCCGCGGCGGCCTACCGCGAGACCCGGGCCCGCGTGGACGGGGTAGCCGGCTTTACCGTGTACCTGGGATTGGACGCGTCGCCGCAGGAACTGGGCCTGAACGAGTACAGCTATCTCATCTACGGCAACATGGACACACCCTCGCTGTACGATTCCTTCCGGACGCTCGGTGTGCCCAGGGCGACGGCCTCGTCCTGCCTGAACAATGCCATCCCCGACTGCTCCCCGCCGGGGACCAGCATCGTGGCTATCACCACGCTGTTCCGGCCCGATGCGTGGAAGGATGTGCGGCCGGAAGACTATGTGGCGGTGAAGAATCGCATCGCCGCAGGGCTCATCGTCGATTTTGAAAAGGCGACGGGTGCGCCGCTGCGCCGGCATATCGAGGAAATCGAAGTGGCCACACCACAGACCTATGCCCGCTACACCGGCTGCCACGGCGGCACCATCTATGGCTATGAACCGGAGCCGTGGGATTCGATCATGCCGCGCATGATGGCGCTGACGGCGGAGAAGCACATCCAGGGTCTCGAGTTCTGCGGCGGGTACGCCTTCCGTTGCCACGGCTACAGCAGCTCCTTCATGTCGGGCCAGACGGCCGGCTTGCTGACGCTGCAGGCCCTGTCGCAGGAAAGGGGGTAGGACGATGAAAGTCAGTGTGCGCGGGCATCTATTCGACCTGCTGGCTTTTAGCGGGCTGTCGAAGCAACGCAAGAAACACATCGAAAAGGCGCCGGCCCAACCCGTGCCGGTGCATCCCGTCAACCTGTTGGTGCAGCAGGTCCATCCCGACAAGCTGCACCTGGTGGTCACGGCGGTTCAGGAGGAGACCCGCACGAGCAAGACCTTCCGCCTGGCTGCCGAGCCCGGCTCGGCGACCACGGCCCTGCCGCCGTTTCGCGCCGGGCAGTACCTGAGCCTGCGCGTGGGCGTGAACGGGGTGCGCATCACCCGGCCCTACTCGATCTCCTCGGCGCCCTATCAGGCGCTCGGCGGCGATGGATTCTACGAGGTGACGGTCAAGCGCGTGACGGACGGATTCCTGAGCCCGTACCTGCTGGACAACTGGCAGGCGGGCACGCGGGTGGAGAGCTCGGCGCCGGCCGGGTTCTTCTACCACGAGCCATTGCGCGATGCGCACAAGATTGTCGGTCTGGCCGGCGGCTCGGGCATCACGCCCTTCCGGGCCATGGCCCGCGAAATCGTACACGGCGGGCTGGATGCCGAGCTGTTGCTGCTCTATGGCAGCAGCGATGAGCAGGATATCCTCTTCTACGATGAGCTGAAGGCGCTGGAGGCGCAGTCGGCAGGCAAGGTGCGGGTGGTGCATGTGTTGAGCTGCGCGGAGGTTTCGCTGGCGGGTTGTGAGCAGGGCTTTATCACCGCCGATATCCTGCGCAAGTATGCGGATGTGGCCGATAGCTCGTTCTTCGTCTGCGGGCCGCAGGTGATGTATCAATTCGTTGAGGGCGAGCTGGCCGGGCTGGGCCTGCCCCGGCGCCGGGTGCGCTGGGAGGCCTTTGGCGAGGTCAAGGATATCGCGCACTATGCGGGCTTTCCGGCGGAGGCTGCCGTCAAGGGGTTCACTATCAAGGTGCACATCAACGGAACCACTGCCGAGATCCCGGCGCGGGCCACCGAGACGGTGCTGGTGGCGATGGAGCGGGCCAATCTGGCGCCGCCCTCGCAGTGCCGCTCGGGCGAATGCGGGTTCTGCCGCTCGTTGTTGCTGGCCGGCGATGTGTTCGTCGTGCCGGAGAGCGACGGCCGTCGCGCGGCCGACAAAGAGTTCGGGCACTTTCATCCCTGCTCCAGCTACCCGCTTTCCGATCTGGAAGTGAGGGTGCCGCAGTCGACGTAGGACAAACTGTCAGTTTGTCCAACTATTGCTCCAGCTATCCGCTGTCGGATCTGGAAGTGAAGGTGCCGCAGACGACGTA
>JAEAMF010000989.1_pt1 | contig 25026 bp, 21 predicted proteins | sample 8958721 | NCBI WGS metagenome assembly JAEAMF01 (sample SAMN16933255, study PRJNA681124) | bioreactor sludge metagenome | isolation source: anaerobic bioreactor treating anionic surfactant - SDBS | place: India: Bengaluru | collected 2019-02-28 | reverse complement strand
TACCAGACCTGCGGGTGCTACGCTGGTCGAGCCTGATTTGCGCAACAAAGCCGTTCTAAGGGTATAAATGCATGCAACACTGCCGCGAAACTACCACGAATGCGCTGTTGAGATTCGGATTACTTCGCCCGTCGTTTCACTGCATATCCATACTGCACAGGCCAATCCGGCTCCTCCTCGAACGCATGCTGGGCTTTCAGCGCCCAATACGGTTCGCGCAGCAGTTCGCGCCCGACCAGCACCAGGTCGGCGTCGCCGCCGGTGATGATGTCGTCAGCCTCCTTCGCATCCGTGATCAGTCCGACCGTGCCGGTCAGGATGCCGGCGTCGTCGCGAATGCGGCGGCTGCATGGCACCTGGTAACGCTTGGCCACAGGAATGCGCGCGGTCGGCAGATTGCCGCCGGTCGACACGTCGATGAGATCGACGCCCAGGTCCTTCAGGCGCCGCGCCAGTTCGACCGACTGCTCGATGTCCCAGCCGCCGGCGACCCAGTCGGTGGCCGAAATACGCACGAACAGCGGCAGCTCGTCGGGAACGGCGGCGCGCATGCGTTCGGTCACGCGCAACGCGAAGCGCATCCGGTTCTCCAGGCTGCCGCCATATGCGTCATCGCGCAGGTTACTGTGCGGCGACAGGAACTGGTGCAGCAGGTAGCCATGCGCGGCGTGGATCTCCACTACCTTGAACCCGGCTGCAAGCGCGCGCCGCGCGGCCGCCTCGAACGCGTCGACGATGCCCTCGATGCCGGCTCCGCCGAGCGCGACCCGCGCCGGATCGCCCGGGTGGAACGGATCGGACTGGGCGCGACTACGGGCCAACCGCCCTCCTCGCGCGTTTTCAGGGTCGCGCCACCGGTCCAGGGCGCGGCGGTGCTCGGCTTCCGCCGGCGTGCGCGAGTTCGATGCCCGCACAGGCGCCCTGGCCGTTCACGAAGCGCCCAATGCGCGTCTGCGGCTCGAAGTGATCATCGCTCCAGCGCCCGGGCTCGCCCGGGGTATGATGCTCTCCTCAGTTTCGGATACCAGAACGTGCCCCCGGGCGCGTCACGACCACGCGCACAACATGGCGCCCGAACACGACAGGAGCAATCATGCGCAACACGCAACTTCCCTCCGGAGAGCAAGTGCCGGTGCTGGGCCTGGGAACCTGGCACATGGGCGAACGTCCGGAACGCCGCAAGGACGAACTCGATGCATTACGCTTCGCCATCGACAGCGGAATGAAAATCATCGACACCGCGGAAATGTATGGCGACGGCACCGCCGAAGAATTGATCGGAGTGGCGCTCAGCGGCCGCAGGTCGGATGCTTTCATCGTCAGCAAGGTGCTGCCGCACCATGCGACACGGCGTGGAACCGTCACCGCCTGCGAGAACAGCCTGCGCCGGCTTGCGACCGATTACCTTGACATGTACCTGTTGCACTGGGCCGGTGCGGTCCCGCTCGAAGAGACACTGGAGGGGTTCGAGGCACTGCTGCGCGCGGGAAAAATCCGTCACTGGGGGGTCAGCAACTTCGACACGCCGGACATGGAGGAACTGGCCGCCCTGCATGGAGGGAATGCGGTGGCGACCAACCAGGTGCTGTATAACCTGACGCGGCGCGGCATTGAGTTCGACCTGATGCCGTGGTGTACGCAGCGCAAGCTTCCCATCATGGCATATTCCCCACTCGAGCAGGGCCGCCTGCTCGGCGAGCCCGAGCTGCTGCGCCTTGCGCAAGCATATTCCGCCACACCCGCACAGATCGCCTTGCGCTGGGTCTTGCGCAAGGACGCGATGATCGCGCTGCCGAAGGCCGGCACGCCTGGCCACGTCGAGCAGCTTCGCCGCGCGCTCGACATACCGCTATCACCGCAGGACATGGCGGCGCTGGATCGCGCGTTCCCGCCCCCGAGACGGAAGCTGCCGCTGGAAGTGATCTGACGCGAACCGCCCTGCCGGCAAGCCACGCGGGCTGCGTTACCAGCCGCAGATCGACCTCCACGGCCAGCTCAACGGCGTCGAAGCACTGGTGCGCAGCCAACCCCCACCAGCCTGGTGAGGCGCCCTGCACCGCCGAGCTGGATCACGTACCGGGCGACGCGCCCCGGCCACCGCCGCTGGCGGCTCGATTTTAATGGGGTAAAGGATAACTCCGTTGGTTAGTTACATTTTATGTGCTATAGTACGGCCACACCATCTCCGCCTTCGTCTCCATCATGTCCAAGCTCGCATCCTGGGATGCCAACCCGCTCAAGGCCTTCGACGCCTTCGTCGTCAGCCTCGACTTCGCCGAAACCGCCAAGCGCCTGCCGGCCGACGGCAAGCTCAAGACCGTCTCGAAGCAGTCCGTCGCGATCTACACCTACATGTTCCGCAACTTCTGCAATTGGATGGTGGAACACGGGAAAAGCTTCTCCACGGTCGACCAGGCCGACATCAAGCGCTTCATCAACCGCGCCGACGAACATGGGCGCGCCATCAACAGCAAGATCGCCCACCGTTACCTCCGCCTGCTCGAACGCTGCTACCAGCACCTGGAAGCCGAACCGAACCCGGCCCGGGAGGCGATCCTGGCCACCGGTCCAAGCGAATACTTGCGGGACGAGCCCACGCGGGCCCTGTCGGAAGACCAGCTGCGCCGCTTCTTCGACGCCCTGCCCTCGTCGCCGGCACGCCTGCGCCGCGTGACGCCCTTCGATGGCTGGAAGCGCCGGCGCGACCGCGCCATGCAGGTGGTCATCGCCCTGGCCGGGCTGAAAGTGTCCGAAGCGATCGGCCTGCTGCTCGGCGAGGTCGGCCAACAAATCGATCTCGAAGGCGCCATCGAACTGCGCATCACCCCGAGCCAGAAGCACGAGACGAGTCACGAGCACGCCACGATCCTCCCGCAGGAAGGCGCCGTCGAGCTGCAGGCATGGTTGAAGGAACGCGCCGCGATGGGCATTCCAGGCGAGTTCGTCTTCCCCGCCAATGTCGAGGGGCGCAAGATGATCAAGAAGACCGTGTACATGCAGGTCCGGGCCACCTTCGAGCGTGCCGGCATCGACCTGTCGCGCGCGGGCGGACGTACCTTGCGTAACACCTTCGCCCAGCGCAAACTGGCCGAGGGCGCTGCGCCGGACGAGCTCAAGGACACGCTCGGCCTGGCGCTCGAGCGCTCCGCCGAGGACTACAAGTACGCGCGTGTCAAACCGGATCCCGGGGAGTGACCCAGTCCAGCTTGTCCTCGACCCTCGTCACTTGTCGAGCAGGCGCCGGATGGCCGGGTCGATCGGCAGCCGCCGGAACATGCCGATGTCCGTACCCCCGGTGTTCCCGGACGGGACGATACCCGCGGCCGACCCGATCGCACCCAGCACGATCCGCAGCAGCTGTCCCCAGGCTTGCCGCGGCGAGCGCCGCCGCAGGGCGATCTTCAGCATCCAGTAATGCGTCGCCACATGCGCAAGCACGTAGCGCTGGCCCAGTACGTGGGCGAGCTCCAGGTGGACCATCGCGGCGGCATGACGGCCCGCTTGGTAGCAATGCCGGGACGAGACCATTTCGGCCTCGTAGGCCTTGCGCAGTTCAGGATGCATGGAAGGTCTCCTTTCCGGCCGCGGCGCCGCGCAGGCGCAAGGCGTTGGCAATCACGGAGACCGAACTCAGGCTCATTGCCAGCGCCGCGATCATGGGCGAGAGCAGCTGGCCGGTGGCCGGGTACAGCAGGCCGGCGGCCAGCGGGATGCCGAGCGCGTTATAGATGAAGGCGAAGCCCAGGTTCTGGCGCATGTTGCGTACCGTTTGCAGCGACAAGCGGCGCGACCGGGCGATGGCCCGCAGGTCACCCTTGACCAGTGTCAGGTGGGCGGAATTGATCGCCACGTCGGTCCCGGTCCCCATCGCGATCCCGACGTCGGCCCTGGCCAGCGCCGGGGCGTCGTTGATCCCGTCTCCCGCCATCGCCACGATGCGCCCTTCTTTCTGCAGCCGTTCGACCAGGGCCAGCTTGTCCTGCGGCTTGACCTCGCCATGCACCTCCTCGATCCCGAGCCGCGCCGCTACTGCCCGCGCCGTCGTCACGCCGTCGCCGGTCGCCATGACGACCGCGATGCCGGCCTGGCGCAGCGCCACAAGCGCCTCCGGCGTCGTCTCCTTGATCGGGTCCGAGACCGCCACCAGTCCCATCAGGTGCCCTTGTCGCGCCAGGTACATCACGCTGCCGCCCGCCTGGCGCAGCTCCTCCGCGCCATGGCGCAGCGGCGTCCAGTCGATCCCTTCGCCGTCCATCAAGGCGGTATTCCCGAGGGCGACCGACCGTCCCTGGACGGTGCCGCGCACCCCGATCCCGCTGGACGACTCGAAGCTGCCGGGCTTGTCGAGCGCCAGCCCACGCCGCCTGGCTTCCGCCACGATCGCGTGCGCGAGCGGGTGTTCGCTGCCCTGGTCGAGGCTCGCAGCAAAGCGCAGCACCTCGTCTTCCTGGAAACCGGCCGCCGCGATAACGCGGTCGAACGCCGGCTTCCCCTCGGTGAGGGTGCCGGTCTTGTCGACGATGAGCGTGTCGACCTTGCGCATGGCCTCGATCGCCGCGGCGTCGCGAAATAGCACGCCCTGGGTGGCCGCGCGCCCGGTCGCCGCCATGATCGACATCGGGGTGGCCAGGCCCAGCGCGCAGGGACAGGCGATGATCAGGACCGCCACCGCATTGACGAAGCCATAGACCCAGCTCGGCTCCGGCCCGAACAGTCCCCAGCCGATCAGCGTCGCCAGCGCCACCAGGACCACCACCGACACGAAGTAGCCGGCCACCACGTCCGCCAGGCGCTGCATCGGCGCCCGCGAGCGCTGGGCATTCGCGACCATCTGCACGATCTGCGACAACATGGTCTGCGCGCCGACGCGCTCGGATCGGATGATGAGACTGCCGCTGGCATTGATCGTCGCCCCGATGACCTTGTCGCCGGCGCGCTTCGTCACGGGCAGCGGCTCACCGGTGAGCATGCTTTCATCGATCGCGCTCTCGCCTTCGATCACGGTGCCGTCGACCGGGACTTTCTCGCCGGGGCGCACGCGCAGCTGGTCGCCGACGTGCACGTGCGAGAGCGCCACGTCTTCTTCACTGCCGTCGGCGCGGATGCGGCGCGCGGTCTTCGGCGCCAGGCCGAGCAGGGACTTGATCGCCGCCGAGGTCTGCGAGCGCGCCCGCAGTTCGAGGATCTGGCCGAGCAGGGTCAGCGAGATGATCACGGCGGCGGCCTCATAATAGACGCCGATGCGGCCGTGCATGGCGAAGGTGGCCGGGAACAAGCCCGGCGCAAGGGTGGCGACCACGCTGTACCCGTAGGCTGCGGCCACGCCGATGCCGATCAGGGTCCACATGTTGGGGCTGCGCTTGCGGATCGACTGTGCCGCGCGCACGAAGAACGGCCAGCCGGCCCACAGCACGACCGGGGTGCTGAGCGCGAGTTCGATCCAGCTCTGGAACGCCAGCCCGCCACCGAAGAGTCGGTGGCCCGCCATCGCCAGCACGGCAACGAACACCGTCAGCGGCAGGGTCCACCAGAACCTGCGGCGGAAATCGACCAGTTCGGGACTGTCGCCCTCCTCCAGCGACGGCATCACAGGTTCCAGTCCCATGCCGCAAATCGGACAGTTGCCCGGCGTTGGCTGCCGTATCTCCGGATGCATGGGACAGGTATAGACCGTCCCGGCGGGGGGCGGCTCTGTGGAAACCGCCGCCGCGCCGTGCGCGTGCGGATGACGATGAACGTGGGAGTGAGTGGCGACGGGATGGTGCGCATCGTTGTTCATGACAGCTCCGGAAACATGGATGGGAGATTGGTGTTCTAAGCGTTTTCTTTCGCGTGGTTGAGCGAGTAACGCGGAATCTCGACGCTCAGGTCGCCGTCGGCGACGACCGCCTGGCAGGACAGGCGGGACTGCCTTTCGACACCCCAGGCGCGGTCCAGCATGTCCTCTTCGGCTTCGCTTGCTTCGTTCAGCGAGTCAAAGCCGTCGCGCACCACGACATGGCAGGTCGTGCAGGCGCCGACCTTGCCGCAGGCGTGCTCGATCTCCACGCCGTGCTCGAGCAGGGCGTCGCAGATGCTGGTCGCGGGTGAGACGTCGATGACGGCGCCGCCAGGGGCGCATTCCGGGTGGGGCAAGACGGTCAACTTAGGCATGGGCCGCCTCCCGTTCCGGTGCAGCCGCTGGCGGGCGGCGGTACCGGCAAAACAGGCAGCCCCGGGTGGCCCTTGCGTCAGTCGGGGAAATCGCAGCAGGTACGCCCCCCGCCCCGGCAGGGGACTGGACGGCCGCGCCGCCGGTTCGGTGACGGAGGGCCTCGTTCATTCGCTCGCGTGCATGCATGTCAGGACTCCTGGAGTTAGCTGGTTGCACTGTAAACCTTCCGATTGTGGGAAGGTCAAGCAGTTTCGCCATCTTTGGTATGTCCCAGTAAAGTGCGAGTGTGGACGGCAGCCCACGGCCTGACTTTGGACAAGCTTAAGCCGCTTTTCAGTTCAAAATGCCGTGCTATACTGCGCCTGCCTATGAACCGCACTGTCAAGACATTCATTGTTTGGCTACTGATGCTGATGCTGCCGCTCCATGCGGTCGCCGCGAGCGTCGGGATGTCTTGCGCGCCTATTCCCCAGCACGGGGCAAGCTCCGCCAGCATGGCGCATCACCAGCCTGCTCCGGATGCGCATGCAGAGCATGGCGGCGATCATGCGGCCCATGCCGCTCACGGCGCGAGCACGACGGCCGACGACAATGCATCGGCACCCGATATCGCGAAAAAGGCGCATACGTCGTGCAGTGCCTGCTCGGCAGTCTGCGCCGGCGCAGTAGCGCCGCCATCGGCTTTCTCCTCCCTCCCCACCTTTGACGGCTCCGACGCCGTGCTCGTGTCGCCTTCGACCCTGGTCGCGGGCTTCATCCCGGACGGTCCGCAGCGACCTCCCCGCCACCAGTCCGCGTAATCGAACCCGAAGCCGAGCCGGCCGGTGCACCCGCACCGCTGCGCCTGCTTCACAAGCGACCGTGCGTAGGACGCACGGCCCCTTAGCGATTTTCGAGGATTGACCATGAAACCCATGTTCCTGATGGCCGCCGTCGGCGTCCTGATGGCTGCGCCGTTCGCGCATGCCCAGCACTCATCCCGCGCGCCCGACCCGGCCGATCCGGGGGTGGCTGTTCCCCAACCCGTGTACCAGTCGGCGATGTCGGGCTATTCCCGCCTGCCGCAGGATAGCGCGACAAGCCCGGACAAGACCTGGCGCCAGATGAACGAGGCGGTGGCCGAGGCGCCGGCGCATGCCGCGCATGCCGGGCACGACGCTGCGCAGGCCCCGGCCTCCACTCCCGCCCACGGCGCTGCCGCCGCGCCGGCAGCTCCGACCGGGCCGGCCAGGCCGGCGGCGGGACACGACGCCCACCGGCACCACTGAGACCATTTCAAGCGAAGGCAAAACAATGACAATACAGACATCGCCAGCCATGCTGCGCGCCATCGCCGCCGGCGTGCTTGTGCTCGTACTGAGCGGCTGCGCCAGCTTCTCTCCGGACGGCGGCCTCGACGCCGTATCCGCCATGACCAACGCGCGCACCGGGCAGGACGTCCGCTTGCCCAGCGCAAGCGCGGACGTCTCGTCCACCCAGGGCGAACTCGACCGCCTGCTGGGGGCGCCGCTGAGCGCCGACGGCGCCGTTCGTGTCGCCCTGCTCAACAATCGCGGGCTGCGCGCCTCGCTCGCGGCCCTGGGCGTCGCCGAGGCCGACCTGGTCCAGGCGGGACGCATGGCCAACCCAGGCTTCAGCTTCAGCCGCATGTCCGGCGGCGGCGAGACCGAGATCGAACGCAGCGTGATCTTCGATCTCGTCGGCCTGGTGACCATTCCGATCCGCCGCGACATCGAGGCGCGCCGCTTCAAGGGCGCTCAGTTGGTCGCCGCGACCGACGCCGTGCGCCTGGCAGCGGACACCCGCAAGGCCTGGTTCAACGCGGTTGCGGCGGCCCAGTCGGCGCACTACGCCGAACAGGTGCGTGAAGCCGCTCAGGCCAGCGCCGAACTGGCCCAGCGCATGGCCAAGGCAGGCAACCTCAGCGCGCTCGACCAGGCGCGCGAACAGGCATTTTCCGCCGAAGCGACCGCGCAGCTCGCGCGCGCCCGCCACAATGCGACCGCCGCCCGCGAACAGCTGGCCCGCCTGATGGGCGTGTGGGGCGCGCAAACCGCGTTCACGCTGCCGGACAGGCTCCCCGACCTGCCGGCCGCTCCGCGCGACGAGCGCAACGTGGAGGCGCTGGCGATGCAGCAGCGGCTCGACATCCAGCTGGCGAAGCTGGATACCGAATCGACCGCGCGCGCGCTGGGACTGACCCGTGCGACGGGCGTGGTCAACGTGCTCGAGGCGGGTTACGTCAACTCGAGCAAGAGCGGCTCACCTCGCGAGAACGGTTACGAGATCGAGCTGGCCATCCCGCTGTTCGACTGGGGTGGGGCACGGGTCGCCAAGGCCGAGGCGCTCTACATGGGGGCGGTCCACCGCACCGCCTACACCGCCACCACCGCCCGTTCGCAGGTGCGCGAAGCCTGGTCGGCCTACCGGACAACCTATGACGTGGCGCAGCACTACCGCGACGAGGTCGTACCGCTGCAGAAGAAGATCTCGGAAGAGACCCTGCTTCGCTATAACGGCATGCTGATGAGCGTGTTCGAACTGCTGGCCGACGCCCGCGCCCAGATCACCAGCGTGAATACGGCGATCGCGGCCCAGCGCGACTTCTGGATCGCCGAAACCGACCTGCAAGCCGCCATCAACGGCAGCGGCGGATCGACCGTATCGCTGACCTCCGCCACCTCCGCCGAAGCGGCTCCTGCACACTAACAAGGAATAACAAATGAGTTCTCGTCGAGATTTCTTCACCGGCGCCGCGGCGCTGGTCGGCGCTGGGCTGGTGAGCCGCGCAGGCGCCGCCACCTTGCCCGAAGCGCCCGTCATGACCACGGCCGCCACGCAGCCGCCGCCGCCGCCGCCGAACGGCCGCCCGTACAACCCGGTGGTGACCCTGAACGGCTGGTCGCTGCCCTGGCGCATGAACAACGGCGTCAAGGAGTTCCACCTGATCGCCGAACCCGTGGTGCGCGAGATCGCGCCCGGCATGAAGGCCAACCTGTGGGGCTACAACGGCCAGAGCCCGGGCCCGACCATCGAAGTGGTCGAAGGCGACCGCGTTCGCATTTTCGTCACCAACAAGCTGCCGGAGCATACCAGCGTCCATTGGCACGGCCAGCGCCTGCCGAATGGCATGGACGGCGTTACCGGGCTGAACCAGCCCGGCATCCAGCCGGGCAAGACCTTCGTCTACGAGTTCGTCGCCCGACGCCCGGGCACCTTCATGTACCACCCGCATGCGGACGAGATGGTGCAGATGGCGATGGGCATGATGGGCTTCTGGGTGACCCACCCGAAGAACCCGGCCCACCATCGGGTAGACCGCGATTTCGTCTTCCTGCTCAACGCCTACGACATCGAGCCCGGCAGCTACACGCCGCGCGTGAACGAGATGCTGGACTTTAACCTCTGGACGTTCAACAGCCGCGCCTTCCCGGGCATCGACACGATGAACGTGCGCCAGAACGACCGCGTGCGCATCCGCGTCGGCAACCTGACCATGACCAACCACCCGATCCACCTGCACGGGCACGAGTTCGAGGTGACCGGCACCGACGGAGGCTGGACCCGTCCCGAGTCGCGCTGGCCGGAAGTCACGACCGACGTCGCCGTGGGCCAGATGCGCGCCATCGAGTTCATTGCCGATGAACCGGGCGACTGGGCCTTCCACTGCCACAAGTCGCACCACACCATGAACGCGATGGGCCACGACGTCCCGACCCTGATCGGCGTCGACCACCGCGGCGTCGCCGAAAAAATCACCAAGCTGGTGCCGGACTACATGGTGATGGGTGACAAGGGCGGCTCGATGGGCGACATGGAGATGCCGCTGCCCGAAAACACCTTGCCGATGATGAGCGGCCAGGGGCCGTTCGGCGGCGTCGAGATGGGCGGCATGTTCACCGTGCTGAAGGTGCGCAAGGACCAGCGAGCCGGCGACTACAAGGACCCGGGCTGGTACAAGCATGCAGCCGGCACCGTCGCCTACGAGTGGAAGGGGGAGCCGCCCGCGGCCGTGCGCAGCCAGCCGCCCGGCGGCCAGGCCATGCCGGCTGCCGGCAAGGGTCCCGAGGTCGAAGTCACCGTGCGCAAACCCAAGGGTCACCAAGGCCATCACTAACAAGCTCAAGGAGACGACCTCATGCTCAATCGATTGATATTGCGCTGTGCCTGCGCCGCAGTCCTGTCCATGCCCGCGCTGGCGATGGCGGCCCGCCCCGTCATCGACGTGTTCAAGAGCGAATCCTGCGGCTGCTGCGCGGCCTGGGTAGAGCACTTGAAGGCGAATGGCTTCGCACCCAGGGTGTCGAACGTCGCCAATCCGTCGGACTACCGCGAACGCGGCGGCATCCCCAACGAACTGGGCTCGTGCCACACCGCGATGGTGCAAGGCTATGCGATCGAGGGCCACGTGCCGGCGGGCGACATCAAGCGGCTGCTGACCGAAAAGCCGAAAGCGAAGGGATTGGCGGTTCCTGCCATGCCGCTCGGATCTCCCGGCATGGAAGGCCCACGCAAGGACCCGTTCGACGTCCTGCTGGTGCAAGCCAATGGCAAGACCAAGGTTTTCAAACACTACAACTGAACCGACTCAAGGAAAGGAAACACCATGAACGCAATCTCGACACTGACCCTGGCTATCGTGATCAGCGCCGCAAGTTCCGCCGCTTTCGCGCAGGACTCCCATGCGGGTCATGGCGCGCATGCCGGCCATGCAGCTGCAGCTGCCGCTGCGGCCGAGCTGACCGATGGCGAAGTGAAGAAGATCGACAAGGATGCTGGCAAGATCACGCTGCGCCATGGCGAAATCAAGAACCTCAACATGGCCGCGATGACCATGGTCTTGCGCGTGAAAGATGCGGCAATGCTCGATGAGGTCCAGGTGGGCGACAAGGTGCGCTTCGCCGCCGATCGCGTGAATGGCGCGCTGACGGTCGTGCAGTTGCAGAAGGCGCAGTAACAACAGCCAGTCCTACACTTCCGTCCCGCGCAGCGCGCGGGGCATTCAGGAGAAAAAGATGATCATCAAGAACCTCATCGTTGCCGCAGCCGCGGCAGTAGCCGCGGCCGCCGCTCCCGCTGCCCTGGCTCACGCCAGGCTGGAGGCCTCGTCGCCCAAGGCCAACAGCGTCGTCAGCCCGGCTCCGGCACAAGTGCGCCTGCAGTTCAACGAGCCGCTCGAGCTGCCATTCAGCAAGATCAAGCTGGTCGACGAGAAAGGGACGGTGATGCAGCCGTCGAAGATCGCCGCCGATCCAGCCGACCCGAAGACTCTGATCGCAACCACGCCGGGACTGCACTCGGGGGGCTATCGCGTGCAGTGGACGACCGTGACCCGCGACGGCCATAAGGTCAAGGGCGAATTTTCGTTCCGGGTGAAGTGAGTGGAGACGGATCTCGCGTCGGCGCAACGCGCCGTCACCGCTTTTCTGAATTTGTTTATCGCCGTACTGGTCGGCGCGAGCGCAGCAACGCTCTGGCTGCGCAGCCGGACATCTCCGTGGGCGCGCGCGATGCTGCCGCGCCTGCGCACCGCCCTGCTGTCGGGAACTGGTGCAGCGATGCTGGCCTATGTCGCCATCCTCTGGATCGAGGCGGCGTCGATGGCCGAGGTTCCGCTCGCCGAGGCATTGCCTTCAGTGCGGGCGGTCATCACCGGCACGCACTTCGGGCTCGCGTGGATGATCGGCGCTGCCGCGCTGATCGTTGCAGGAGCCGCCTCGGCCGCCGGCGCGCGCTCCCAGGGAGCGACCGCGACGTCCGCGCTGCGTATCGGGGCGATCGGCGTGCTGCTCTACAGCCGCAGCATGGTGAGTCACGCCGGCGCCGCCGGTGACTTCACCTGGGCCGTTGCCGTCGACTGGGTCCACCTGATCCTGATCAGCATCTGGGTCGGCGAAGTGATCGTGGCGGGCTTGATCACCTTACGCCAGCTGCCCGATGGCACGTCCGGAAACCGCGCGGACTGCGCGACCTATGTGGATGCGCTCTCGCGCAGCGCGACTTTCGCCCTGGTGGGCATCTTCCTGACCGGCGCGATCAGCACCTGGCGCGTCCTGGAAAGTCCGGCCGACCTGTTCGGCAACCCCTATGGCACGGCTTTGCTCATCAAAGTCGGGCTCGTCCTCTTTGCGGCGGCGCTCGGCGGGTTCAATCGCTTCTACGTGATGCCTTCCCTGCTGTACTCGCTGCGACTGCAAGGGCAGGCGGCGCCCGCCGACAGCGCGCGGTTTGCGCGCGTCCTCCAGCTCGAAGCAATCGTCCTGGTGGCAGTGCTGATCGCAGCAGCCTTCCTGACCTCGACCTCGCCCCCAATGGCGACCTGAACAATAACCATGAACCAAGGAGTCATCATGCTCAAGAAATCGCTCGTCCTGTCCATCCTGGCGGTCGCGGCGTTCGGCGCGCAGGCAAGCAGTCCTGCCGCCACTCCGAAAGAAACCCTGTCTGCCTTCCACGAAGCACTTGTCGCCGGCGACAAAGCGAAGGCGCTGGCCCTCTTGTCGCCCGAGATCGCCATCTACGAAGCAGGCTACGTCGAACGCTCGCGCGACGAGTATGCCAGCCATCACCTGGGCGGCGACATCGAGTTTGCCAAAACCTCGAGCCGTAAAGTGCTGAAGCAGACCGAACGGATCGACGGGAATACGGCGATCATCCTGGAGGAAACCGAAACGACCGGAACGTCGCGCGGCAAACCCGTACACGTTTTCGGCACGGGAACTGCCGTCCTCGAGAAAAAGGGCGGCGGCTGGTCGATCGTGCACATCCACTGGTCGTCGCGCAAGGCGAAGTAAGCTCTTGCCATCGCCCCTGGTCGCCTCGGCTTTATCCACCAGAACTTTCCAGAACGGCGGACCTCAGACCTTGAAGTCGTCGAAGGCGACCTGGGCGTCATCGACGCCCATTTTCCGCAGCATCGCGCGTGTCGCATCGAGCATCGGTGGCGGGCCACATACGTAGAACTCGAGCGAAGAAATGTCGCTACGACTGCGCAGCAGATCGTCCCTCAGGGCCTCGTGCACGAGGCGCGCTTCCCCCTGTCCCGCGTCCGCCTCTTCCGAGAGCACCAGGTGCCAGCGAAAATTGGGATGCTGCTGCGCGAACGCGTCCATTTCTGCGACATAGGGCGCGTCGCGGCGGGTGCGCGCGCCGTACCAGAAATGCATGTCTTCGCTCGCCCCGTTCGCAAGCAGGGAGTGAATCATGGCGCGCAACGGCGCCATCCCGGCCCCGCCGCCAATGAAGATCTTCTCGCGGCCGCCGGGCTTGAGCGCGAAGTCGCCGAACGGCCCGCTGAACCGGACTTCGTCGCCTTCCCTGAGCGTGTACATGTAGCCGCATCCCCGTCCCGGCCGCTCGCCGGGCATGAAGCGTACGAGGAAGGACAATTGGCCATCCGACTGCTCGACCGGAGTGGAGATCGAATAGCAGCGCCGCACCGGTGCGTCGTTGACCAGTTGCGGCAGGCTTCCAGCCGAACGCCACTGCTCGCGGTGATGCTCCGGAATGTCGATCTGGCTGGCCTCGCACGCATACACCGGCACGTGCACCTGCACGTAGGCGCCGGGTCGACAATCGATCGGTTGCTGCGGGCGGAGGGTGATCTCGCGCAGGAATGGGGTCAGGGGCGTGATCCCGGTGACCCTGGCGGCATGCTCCATCTGCAGCGCGGCGGCCTCACCCACCTCGATATCGAGACTGCGCTTCACAGGGAGGTTGCATGCGAGCCGGTAACCTGCCGCGAGCTTCTGCGGCGACAACAGGGCGCGGTCGGCGGCCGTGGGTTCGGGCGCCTGGCCGGCGCACCGGACTTCGCACAGGCCACAGCTTTGCCCACCACCGCAATTCGACGGCAGCTGCAGGCCGGAGCGCGCCAATGCACGGAACACGGTATCGCCCTCGGAAGCATCGATCGAACGCGCCACGCTTCCATCGCCGGTCACCAGGTTCACACTGCGGCGCCCGCGCCAGCGCGCCGGGACGAACTCGGCCAGGCGAACGCTCATGAACAGCAGCCACACGCCGGTCAGGGCCATCCATAGCCCGCCGATCGCGCTCGACACGATCAGCGGATTGTTGAAGTCGACGCGCTCGCTGTAGTCCATGATGTGAAGCATCCAGAAGAGATCGAACAGGCGCCAGGTGCTGTTGCGGTGCTCGAGCACGTTTCCGGACACGGCCGAGACGTAGACCGTCGTCTCGTCGGCATCGGCGAAGTCGACGCGCCACACCGGCTCCTTGTGCGCACGCGTCTCCAGCGTGTAGTTCAGCAGGCGCGGACTTGCCGGCTTGCCGAAGCCTGAATAGGATGCCTGCGCGATCGCCTGCGCCAGCGGCGCGTCGACCGCGACGATGCGGCCGTCGGCGGCGCTGACCAGCCAGCTGCGCTTGTCGTTCTGCAGCCGGTACACCGGGCGATCGAGCAGCCATTCCGAGCTGATCGCCATGACCTTGTCGGCGCTCGCGGCCAGCACGGCGTCGGGACCGAGCACGCCGCCCGGCCAGGCGGCGGGCGCCGGCGGCTTGATGCGGAACTCGCGTCCCAGCACCTTGTCGGCATCAAGCAGGCTCATCATCACGCCACTCGACATCCACAACAGGAACTGGATCCCGACGATCAATCCAACCCATTTGTGCAGCTTTCTCATCCATTGGCTCATGCCTGTTTCCTCCGCTGAAAGCTGTACAGGAGCAGCCACAGTCCGCTCAGGGCGAATGCCGCCCCGCTGATCGACGCGACCCGCAGCAGCGTATTGTTGACGTCCTTGCGCTCTTCATAGTCCATGATGTGCAGCATCCACACGAAGTCGAACCAGCGCCACAGTTCATGACGCCGCGCGACCAGCTCGCCCGAGTAAGGCGAATAGTAGAGCGTGCTCTTGCCCGGCTCGTCGTAGTGCACGGCCCACAGGGGCACTGGACGCGCGCCGACCTCCTGGGGCGCCTTGCTGACCCACTCGATGCCGCGAATACTGCCCTCCCCCACGTAGGCGGCATCGGCCAGCGCCGCGATGCTGTCCCGGTCGAGCGGACTGATGGTCCTGCCGCTCGCCGCATCGATCAGGCTGGTCGTCCTACCCTGCTTGATCTCGTAGACCTCCTTGCCGAGCAGGCGCTTCATGCGGACCGATGTGATGCCCGGGTGGTCCGCATGCAGCCGTGCATGTGTCACGCGAGGGCTGGAGGGCTCGAGCGCGTCGGTCGGGACATGGGCCAGATGGTCGCCGTGGATCACTTCGAGCGGCACCACGACCATGTAGAGCCCGCTGATCATCCATAACAGGGCCTGCACACCGATGACCAGTCCGATCCATTTATGGGCGCGGCGCACCCAGAAAGCTGATTGCATAGTATTGACAGTGAAATGAGTGATCCGGCCCACAGGGCGGGCCGGGATGGGAACGAGAGGCCGTGGATCACGGCCGGCGGTCAGAACCTGTAACCGAGGCGGACATGCCAGCGGCGGCCGAGCAGGTCGTAGGTCATCGTGTCGGTATTCCCATCGGTCCAGCTCTGGATATACGGCGGACGTTTGTCGAACAGGTTGTCGACGCCGAACGAGAGCGCCATTGCCTTGTTGAAGGCGAACTTGACGCTGGCGTTGTGGTAGAGGACGCTGGGCGCGCGCGCGCCGATGTCTTCCGGCGCGGCATTGATGTCGTCGGCCTTGCCGATGTGCTGGACCGTGTAAGACCCCGACCACGGCCCCTTCGCCATGGACAGGGATGTACTGGAACGCCATTTCGCATAGCTGCCGCGGCCGCCGGTGATCTTGCCCGCGTATTCGATCACGTCGCCGCCCGGGAAGGGCGCGACATCGAAGCGGTTCAGGCGCGAGACGTCGGCCTGCAGCGACGAGGTCCACCCGTACAGCGAAAAATCGTACAGCGCGCCGAAGTCGATGCCCGAGACCCGCTGCCGGGCGGCGTTGGCCGGTTGCGACGACAGGAAGTTGATTTCGCCGGTGCGGGGGTCGCGCGTGAAGCTGGACGGGCTGCAGAAGATATGGCTCAGGCCTGGTGAGTTGTAGCACACCGACAGTTTGGTCGACCCTGGCACGGTTTCGATCGCATTGTCGATCTCGATATCGAAGTAGTCCAGCGTCAGGGTCAGCGACTTCGCCGGCGTCCATACCGCTCCTACCGTGAAGGTATCCGCCTCCTCCGGCGCCAGGTTCGGATTGCCCCCGCCGGTGGTCAGGATCGACGGACCGAACTGACGGAAGCCTGCCGGCAAGCCGGATGCCTGGCAATTCTTGTAAACCGCCGAATTCGGGTCAAGGGTATTCCAGTTGTTGCACGGGTCGGTCGTCGTCAGGTTACCCTCCGAGACACCGCCGAACAGTTCCGGTACGTTGGGGACGCGGAAGGCGGTCGACCGGTTGGCGCGCATCTTCAGCGAGGGGACGATCTGCCAGTCCAGCCCGAGCTTGTAGGTGCCCTGCGAACCGAACAGACTGTAGTCGGAGTAGCGCGCAGCGGCATTCAGGTTCAGCGACTGCACCAGCGGCAACTTTGCCAGCAGCGGAACGGCGAGCTCGGCGAAGATCTCGCGTGCGCTGTACTCGCCGGCGATCGGATCCATGGCGGGCGTGTTGGCGGCGCCCGAGACGATCAGGCTGTCGGGATCGCGCCAGCCCTGCTCGCGACGGTACTCGAATCCCGAGGCGAATCCGACCGAGCCGGCAGGCAGCGTGAACAGCTCGCCGCTGATGCTGGCGTTGAAGCTCTTCTGGTCATTGCCGCCGTGGTCGCGTGTGCTGAAGTGGATATAGTCGAGCACCGCGGGGGTGAGGTTTCCATAGCCAAGATAGTTGCCACAGGGAGCGGCCGTAGGGCTCTTGCCGCAGGTGGCGGCATTCAGGGTGGCGTCGACGCGGTCGAGATTGATGATGTTGGTCATCCCGTCGACACCGGTATTGCGGCCCCAGTTCAGCGATGCCGACCAGTCCCAGGTATCCGCCAGCCTGCCCTTGAGTCCGGCAACGACGCGGAAGGTGTTCGTCTCCTGGAAGAAGTAGCGCGGTCCCATTTCTTCCACCCGGCGGCGCTCCAGCGTCAGGTCCTGGCCGGTTGGATTGGTCGGATGGTTCGCCGCGATATTGATCGGGCGGTATACACCGATCGCGCCCGGCGTTGCCAGCTGTTTGGACTTCCGGTTGGTGAACATCAGCTCGGTGAACAGGTCCATCTGGTCGTTCAGGCGGAGCTTGCCAAAGGCGCTGACACCGACCCGCTTGATCGGGTTGACCGCGTTCAGAAAGGGATTGCTGTTGTAGGCGTGCTTGGCCGCGCTGTAGGTTTCGAATCCGCGCGGATTCCCGCCGGGATCCTGGTTGAAGTTGACACGGCGGCCATCGGCCAGGCGTGCGCGGCCGCCGATGGTGGACGAACTGCCGGAACAGACCAGCGCTCCGTCCTCCTCGAACAGCGAGCATGGCGCACGCGATGCCAGGTTGACCGCTTCGCTTTCCGAATAGTTCAGGGACGAAACCAGGGAGCCGCGCTCCCCGCGCATGCCCCACACCAGGTCCACCGACTTCTCGGCGCCGTCGCCGCGGTCGGTCTTGCCGTAGCGGACCGCGGCGTCGACCCCGTCGAAGGCCTTCTTGGTGATGATGTTGACCACCCCGGCGACGGCATCGGCCCCGTAGATCGCCGAAGCCCCGTCCTTCAGCACTTCGATGCGTTCGATCATCGCGACCGGGATCATGTTCAGGTCGACCGAGCTGTTGGCCCCCGTTCCGCCCGAGACCACGCGCCGTCCGTTGAGCAGGACCAGGGTGCGGTCGATGCCCAGGCCACGCAGGTTCACTTGCGTGGTGCCGTAACCGTTGCTGGTCCAGTAGGCGCTCGACTGGCTGCCGGCAGTCCCGGCCGACGACGGCAGGCGTTGCAGCAGCGTTTCCACCGAGATCGCGCCCGATCGCTGGATGGTCTCGGCGTCGATCACCGTTACCGGACCCACGCCGGAAATCTGCTCCTGACGAAGGTTGATGCGGCTCCCCGTGATCTGGACACGTTCTATCCCGGGGCCAGCGGGAGCTTCTCCCGTGGCCGCAGGTTGCTGTGCATGCGCGCCCTGCTGCACGATCATCAGTGCAAGCGCGGCAGTAGTTGCTGGGATGTACTTGTAAGCCATTTACCCTCCGGATTTTGTTTGTTCGATACTTGGGATGAACCGTGGCCCAGGGCGCACGGCAACTGACGAAACCTCGCAACAAGCAAGTTGTATATACAGCTTAGCTCTTTTTTAATCTATTCTGAAAATCTGTTCCGCGCAACAAAAACCTATATTTTTGCAGTTTCGCCACATAAAAAACTGCCATAGCACTTTAAACCGACTCTTGTTTGACAAATGGGACGCGCGGCGCTTTCGGGAATAGCTCCGCCCATGTGCGCGGCGGCGGCTCGCGCATCTCTTGTCTGGCTTGGTGACATCACGCTGGAGCGACTTTCCCGCCCGGACGACCGCTTGCCGACCGACGTGGATTCGTCAGCGTCGGAACAGGGCGATCCCGGTAGAGGTATGGCGGCTGCCACCGCAACGCGAACGCAGGACTGCGGCTCCTGGACGTCGAGTGGACGACCAGGGCGCGAGCTTTTCGTCGCGGCGTATGTCGTTCAGGCTGCCCGAGGGGGGCGTTCTATGCGGGCAGGAATATGCCCGGTGAAGGAGGAAAGTGAAAATTGCAGGACGCTGCTGGCCGCTTCTTCGACAGCGGTCAGCATGGCGACAGGGGGCGGCGCAGACGCACCGATGCAGCAGCCCGGGCAGGTTCCGCAGCCGGCGCGCTGGTGATCGCTGTCGCAGGCATCGGTGCTCTGCCTGGCGTCCTGAGTCGCTGCGGCATCATGTGCGTGGGATTCTTCATGCGTGGCGTCATGCATCACGCCTGCCAGCGCCATATCGTCCACCGGGACACTGCTGTCCTCCAGGGGCTGATGGCTCATGCCGCATTCGACCCTCGTCACTCCAGCGATGCTTTGCATGGGCAGGGAGACGATGAGCAGGCACAAGAAAAATAAGCGCAAGCTTTTCCGCATGTAATCAATGTAGCATGACACGGTCGGGATGAGCACTAATTTTGTTGCACCTGGATACCGAAATGTCGAAGCCCTCCGCGCCGCACAATCACTGTGCGTCGCGCACCCCGTGCTGCACTGTAATCGGGCGCGTTTCCGTTCAGTCCGACCCCGGCCTTCAAGGGCAGTGTCGGCGCATCATCTCCAGGTGCTGGCGACGCTGCTCGGGCGACATGCCCTGCAGCCGGCGCTCCTGCATCGCCCGCCGCGCTTCGTCCTTGGGCGCGTCTCCCATGTCACGGTGCATTGCGCACATCGTTTCCTCGGCGGAGTGCCCCATCGCGCTGCCGGCCGCGCTGCCGCCGGTCGCCGTTTCCAGTCCGTAGAACGGTCCGGAAGGCGGGGTCGGCGTGGCGTCGGCGGATGATCCCGCTGAATGCGCGCCATCCGGCTGGCCGCCGGGAGTTGCGGCGCAGCCCGCAAGGGCCAGCGCCGCCAGGACAGCCGTCAAACGGCGCAAAGCGCCCGGTGAAATGTTCATGATCGTGCTCCCGTTCGTCGACAAACGTGGCCGCCCAGGGTCCGTGCCCACGGCCCCCGGGGCAGCAATCGACAAGCTTCTTGAATCGTCGCTCGGATGTCAAGCAAGCGCGTGCGACAACTATTTTTTGACGAAAGTGCATCCAAATCGCCGCGTCCGGCGTAGAGCCTGTATCCGCATTGCGCCGCCCTTCGGCCGCCACGGTGGAAACCGGCAACAGACCTCTATCCAACTTCTACGACAGGACGCGACATGAACAAGAATACCCTCGCAAAACTCATCCTTTCCTCCAGCATCGCGGCGGCGCTGGCAGGCTGTGGCGGCAGCGACGATGACGACAAGACGGCCGCGCCCCCGGTCGCCACGCCACCGCCGGCCGCCGTCACTGCGGGCGACGTGGTAGTCCTGACGACCGGCAACCGTCTGGTCTCGTTCAACCGCGACACCCCGGGCACGGCGCGCACCACCGTGAGTATTACCGGCCTGCAGGCAGGCGAAAACCTGGTCGGCATCGATTACCGCCCAGCCGACGGCCTGCTCTACGGAGTCGGCAGCAGCGGGCGGATCTATACGCTCAATCCCGAGACCGGCGCCGCCACGCTCAAGTCGACCCTTGCTGCCGACAGCACCGACACGAGCGCACCCTTCACCGCCTTGACCGGGACCGATTTCGGCGTCGACTTCAACCCTGTCGCCGACCGACTGCGCGTGGTCGGCAATACCGGGCAGAGCCTGCGCATCAACGTCGATACCGGCGCGACGACGACCGACGGCAACATCAACGGCGGGGCCACGAACACGGCGGTCACCGGCTCGGCCTATACCAATTCGTTCGCGGGCACGGCCGGCACCACCCTGTACGCGCTCGACAGCGCGACCGACACCTTGTATGCGCAGAATCCGCCCAACAACGGCAGCCTGGCGATGCCGGTTTCGCTCGGTGTCGATGGCGGCGCCGTCAACGGCTTCGATATCGACGCGCGCACCAATATGGGATACGCGGTGATGACGGTGGGCGGGACCCGCACGCTCTACACCATCAACCTGTCGGCCACGGCGAATGCCGCGGCGCCGGTAGGCGCGCTGGGCCTGATGGAAGACGTGCGTGGCCTGGCGCTGCGGGCGGCGCAAGCGCCGGTGGTGCTCGGCCTGACGGACAACGGCCGCATCGTGGCCTTCCGTCCCGCCTCCCCGAACACGCTCACCCTCGACGTCGGGCTGGCCGGCCTGAATGCGAACGAGACCGTGGTCGGGATCGACTTCCGCCCGCGTGACGGCCTGCTCTACGGCATCACCTCGGCGGCGCGCATCGTGACCATCGACGCCGCCACCGGCGCTACGACGGTCAAGGCAAGCCTGGCGGCCGACCCGGCCGACACCACCCAGCCGTATGCCGGCATGGTGGGCAGCATGTTCGCGGTCGACTTCAACCCGGTGGCCGACCGCCTGCGCGTGATCAGCGACCGCGGCCAGAGCCTGCGCATCAATGTCGACACCGGCGCCACCACCACCGACGGCACAGTCAACCGCCTCGGGGCGACGCCGATGGTGACGGCGGCGGCCTATACCAACAGCATTCCGAATGCGACGACGACCCAGCTGTTCGACATCGATACCGGCAGCGGCAACCTGGCGCTGCAGAATCCGCCGAACGACGGCACCCTGGTCGACGTCGGCCCGCTCGGGGTGGCGGCCGTCGGAGATGCCGGCTTCGACATCGCGGGCGGCGCCAACGGCATCGCGCTGGCGGCGCTGCGCACCGTCGCCGGCGGTCCGTCGTCGCTGTACCGGGTGGACCTCGCGACCGGCGCCGCCACGCTGGCGGCGGGCAGCGCGAACCCGGCGCTGTCGCTGGCGGGACCCGGCCAGGGCCTGGGCCTGCGCGACATCGCGATCTCCCTCAAGTAAGGCGACGCTTCATATCATCTTGACGGCCCGGCCGATGAACAGGATCGGCCCGGTCGGGCGGCCGATCGGCGAGCCGGTCGGCGGTTCGAGGGTGATCTCGAACAGCTGGTTCGGCTGCAGCGGCGGCAGCTTGCCGAGCGGGACCTCGACCGCCTTGCCCGGCTCGACCAGGCCCAGGGAGACCGGCCGGTCCCAGCCGTCAGCCTTGGTCCACAACTGGAGTGCACGCGCCGGCGGCACCTCGGTAGGGCGCAACGGGACCAGGCGCAGCCGGCCCTCATCGCTGGACTGCAGCACCCAGCCCGGCGCCATGTTCTGCGGCGCTGCCAGCACCACCATGTAGCGTGGCGCCGCCGGTCCGGGCGGCTGCAGGGTGACCACGGCCATCGCGACGGCAGCCGCGAAGCCGGCAGCGGCCAGCCCGCGCCACAGGTTCAGCCGGTCCCACCAGCCTGCGCGCGGCGCCGGCCGGGCGCCTTCCTGCCGGGCCAGCGAAGCCGCAATTCGCGGCCACAGCTGTGCGGACGGCTCTACCTGGTCGACCAGCTCCGTCAGCGGCAGCAGGCGCGCTTCCCAGTCGGCTACCGCGGCGCGCAGCGCCGGATCGTGCGGCAAGGCCGCTTCCAGCTCACGGCGCGCAGCGGCCGGCAGGGTGCCGATCACGTACTGGCCGGCCAGGTCCTGCCGATCGTCCTCGTTCTCGAGCTTCATCCCATGCACTCCCGCAGCGCGCTCAAGCCGCGCTTGATCCAGGCCTTGACCGTCCCCAGGGGCGACTCGAGGCGCTGCGCGATTTCGCTGTGCGAGCAGCCGTCGATGTACGCGTACAGGATGCTGTTGCGCTTGGCGGCGTCCAGCCCGACCAGGCAGTCGTGCAGCCGCCCGAGATCCTGGCGCAGGGCGAGCGCGTCGATCATCCGGTGCTCCTGCGCCGGGGTGGCGCCAAGGGCGTCGAGTTCCTCCTCGTCGACCGCCAGCTCGCGCTCGCCGCTGCGCACCAGGCTCAAGGCCTGGTTACGCACCACGCTGTAGATCCAGCCGCGGCCGGCGCCGCGGGCCGGATCGAAGCTGGCGGCCCGGGTCCAGATGTTCAGAAAGGCGTCGTGCAGGACCTCTTCGGCGATCTGGCGGTGGCGCACGATGCGCAGGGCGACCCCGAGCAGCTTGCGGCCGTCGCGATCGTAGATCCCGCGCAGCGCGGCCTGCTCGCCGCGGGCGCAGCCGGCAAGGGCTGCCTCGTAGTCGAAATCCGCAGCCGACCTCATGCGGGACGCCGTTCATGCATCGAAAACCCCTGGACAGGAAATAGTTGCCACGATGATAATCGAAGTCCCGACGGTGGACGAGCGGATTCGTCGCAAACGAGGCCGCGCACACCGTTCGAAAGCGGTTCAGCATCGAAACGACCGGCCCGGCACTTGGCGAACCCGGAATTTTCCTTTATACATACCCGGTTTCCATTCCCATGAGCCGACGACGACCCGCATGAATGTCCTGCCACCCACCCTGCGCCTGACGGCGGGCACCGTCGTCAGCGCCACCTGCGTCGTCGCCCTCCTGTATTTTGGCCGTGAAGTGCTCGAGCCGCTGGCCCTGGCCCTGATCCTCAGCCTGGTGCTGGCGCCGCTGGTGCGCAGCATGACGCGGGTCGGGCTGGCGCGCATGCCGGCCGTGCTGCTGTCGGTGGCCCTGGTCGCCACCGGGGTGGGCGCCATCGGCGCGGTCCTGTTCGACCAGCTGGTGACGATCACCCGCGACCTGCCGCAGTACCGCAAGGCGATCAAGACCAAGGTGGCCAATGTGCGCGAACTGGTCGAGCGCCCGATCAGCCGCATCGAGGCCGAGCTGAGTGCGGTAGCGCCGGTACCAAGCACCGAGGCTGCCCGGGTACGGCGCGGCAACCTGGTGGTCACTCCCAACCAGCCGCTGCCGGTGGAAGTGCGCACCCCGCGCACCATGAAGGACACGCTGGGACGGGTCATCAACCTGGTCTGGGGGCCGATCGGCGAGGCCGGCGTGGTGCTGATCCTGCTCGTCTTCATCCTGCTCGAACAGAGCTCGCTGCGCGACCGGCTGGTGCGCCTGGCCGGCCAGGCCGAGGTCAGCCGCACCATCCGCACCCTGGGCGACGCGGCCCAGGGCGTGTCGCGCTTCTTCTTCTCGCAGTTCATCGTGAACTTCACCTTCGGCGTGGTGATCGGCGTGTCGCTCTGGCTGGCCGGGATCCCGCACGCGATCCTGTGGGGCGTGCTGAGCGGGGTGCTGCGCTTCGTGCCCTACCTGGGCGTGCTGCTGGCGGGGACGATCATCGCGGTGTTCGTGGCCGCCATCGACCCCGGCTGGTCGCTGGCGCTCACCTGCATGGCGATCTTCCTGGCCTTCGAGCTGGTGCTGGCCAATTTCATCGAGCCAAAGGTGTACGGCCACAGCTCCGGCCTGTCGCCGCTGGCGGTGATCGTGTCAGCGCTGTTCTGGGGCGCGCTGTGGGGGCCGGTCGGCCTGCTGCTGTCGACCCCGCTGACCCTGTGCCTGGTGGTGGCCGGCCGCCACGTGCGGGCGCTGGCGCCGATCACCATCCTGCTCGGCGACGCGCCCAACATGTCGGACGCCGAGCGCTTCCACCAGCGCGTGCTGGCCGGCGAAGCCGACGAGCTGACCAAGGATGCGCGCGCCTACGTGCGCCGCTACAGCTTCGCGCGCTATTGCGACCACGTGCTGCTCCCCGGCCTGCGCATGGCGGTGTCGGACCTCGGCGCCGGCACCATCGACAAGGCGCAGGAAACGCGCATGCGCGCCGTCATCGCCAACATCGCCGACACCGTGGCCACGGCTTCGGAGAGCGGCGCGCGCGGACGCCGCAAACCCGTACCGCTGCTCGATGCGAACATCGGCGCCCACCTGCGCCAGATGCGCGAAGCCCGTTTCGGGCGCTGGCAGGGTTCGCTCGACGTGCCGGCCGGTTCGATCGTGCTGTGCGCCGGGCTGCCGTCCGAGCGCGACGAATTCCTGACCGAGCTGCTGGTGCGCGCGCTGCGCGAGGGCGACGTCGATGCTCGCAGCCTGGTGGTGGGCGCGCCGGTGGAGCGTCCGGAAGGCAGCGCGCCGGAGCTGGTGTCGACCGTGTTCATCACCTACCCGCGCCAGGACAATTTCGAGGCCTCCGGGTCACCCCCCCCCCCCCCCCCCCCACTTTGCCGGGCCGCCCCCCGCCGCCGTGGCCGAACTGCGCAAGGACCTGCCGGAAGCGCTGATGGTCACGGTCCTGCTGCCCTACGACGAGCAGCTGCCCAAGCGGGCCCTGGTCGAGGCGTATGTCGACATGATCCTGCGCTCCTTCGAGGAAGGGCTGGCCTTCGTGGCGCCGGACCGCAATGCCGCAGCCCGGATCGCCATGCCCG
>JAEAMF010000976.1_pt1 | contig 25038 bp, 24 predicted proteins | sample 8958721 | NCBI WGS metagenome assembly JAEAMF01 (sample SAMN16933255, study PRJNA681124) | bioreactor sludge metagenome | isolation source: anaerobic bioreactor treating anionic surfactant - SDBS | place: India: Bengaluru | collected 2019-02-28 | reverse complement strand
ACAAAATCGTCACCTATTTCATCATTGACATCCGGAGAGGTGTTTCCTATTCTACATGCCCGGGAAGAACGTTTGATCATACCAAGACAGAACAAAGAGGAGGTCACGCCATGAAGAGATCTTTGATTGCCGCCGCGCTTATCGTTCTCGCTACGATGCTGGTTTCCGGCACCCTCTGGGGGCAGGGGAAATATTCCAGGGAAACCGAGGAGTGGTTGAAGCAGGCGGAACTCGGACCCTATGAATCCAAAAGCTACGAGGATAAGCAACTCTACGAGAAGGCGAAGCTGGAGAAAGAGGTATCCGTCTATTCCTACTCATCGCGGGTCCACCAGTTCGGGAAAACGTTCCAGGAAAAATTTCCGGGCATCAAGGTGAACGGCTTCGACATGGATTCCACCGAAATCGTGACGAAGGTGCTGGCCGAGCAGAAGGCCGGAAACTTCGTGGCCGATGTGATCTTCCTGAAGGACCCGGCTACGGTTCTCCATGAACTCCTACAGAAGGGGATGGTCTTCACCTATGTCCCTCCGGACATCAAACCGGTTCTCCCGGAGCGCTTCCAGAAGCCATTTCTGGTCCACCATGTCAGTTTCGATACGCTGATCTACAACACCGAGGCGAACAAGGTTCCCCCCGTCCAGAGCCTTTGGGATCTGACGAAGCCGGAGTGGAAATCGCGGGTCATCTTTTCCGATCCGGTGAAGATGCCGGAGTTCATCGAGGTGTTGGCCACCATCGTTCAGCATGGGGACGAGATGGCCAAGGAATACCAACGGGTTTTCGGGCAGCCGATTCAATTGAGCAAGGGGGTCAAAAACGCCGGCTATGAATGGATTCTCCGGATGCTCAGGAATGACGCGATCATTGCCGGTTCCACCAACGACGTCTCCAATGCGGTGGGCCAGCCGGGTCAGGCCAAGCCGCCGGTCGGGATTACGGCCTTTTCCAGGCTGCGGGACAAGGAGAAGAACCCGAAGCTGGTATTCGACGTTTCTTATGACACCAAGCCGGTCATGGGGTTTGCCACGGAGGTCATCATCGCCATCGTCAACCGGGCGAAACACCCCAACGCGGCGAAGCTGATGACCCGCTGGATGATGGGCGACGAAAAGGGCGGGCAGGGATACAAGCCTTACTTTGTCATAGGGAACACGCCGGTCCGCACCGACCAGCCGGCGCCTCCGGGTTCCAGGACACTTGGACAGATGAACATCTGGATGGCGGATGCGGCCTTTGTCTGGGACCATGGACAGGAGATCCGCGATTTCTGGCTGGCAAATCTGAAGTAGAGAACCTCGACGGTCTTTCGGCATGAATCAAACGAGCCCGCTGCTCAAGCGCTTGGGCCTGAAATTGAGGCAGCCCCAGGTGATCCTGGGGCTGCTGCTCGTGGTGGTCCTTGCCGGACTGGTGGTGGTTCCCTTTCTGCAGCTCGTCCATGACACGGCCGTCTGGCAGGAAGCGGACCGCCGCATCAGCCGCACGGCCGAGCCGGGCGCCTGGACTTTCTTTCATTACATTCGCGTCTTCGCGAGCCCGCTGAGCGTCAACATCTTTTATCGGCCGTTGATCCACTCGCTGGCCACCTCGCTGACCATCTCCCTTACGGCGATGCTGCTGGGCGGGCTGATGGCCTGGCTGGTGGTCCGAACCGACATGCCGTTCAAAAAGACGATCGCGGTCTTTGCCGTTATTCCCTATGTCCTTCCGTCCTACACGCTGGCCCTGGCCTGGCTCGACTTCTTCAAAAACGAGCGGATCGGCGGCGCGGTGGGGATCTGTTCCTACCTCTTCGGAGTTTCCCCGCCGGACTGGCTCGCCTACGGCTTCGTTCCCATCGTGATCACTCTGTCGCTGCACTATTATCCCTTTACCTATCTTCTCGTCTCCGGCGCGCTGGTTTCACTGGATTCCAACCTGGAGGAGTCGGGGGAGGTCCTCGGGGCAAGCCGTTTCCGGATCCTGCGAAGGATCACGTTTCCGCTCATGCTGCCGGCACTGATTTCCGCCTTTATCCTGACTTTTTCCCGCGCCGTGGGGACCTTCGGGACGCCTTACTTCCTGGGTGCGCCGGTCCGGTATTTCACACTCGCCACGACGATCTATACGAGCATCGTCAACCGGACGCCGGCCGTGGCCTACATCGGCGCCCTCGTGCTGATCCTGATTTCGATGGTCATCATCTATCTCAACCAGAAGGTGATCGGCGAGAAGAGCTTTGTCACCATCGCCGGGAAGGGGCTCCGGCGTCATGTGACGCCGCTGGGGGCATTTCGCTGGCCGGCCTTTTCGCTGATGGCGACGCTGATCGGGCTGGCCGTGTTCGTGCCGCTGCTCCTGCTGCTCTGGCAGACGCTGATGCTCTATCCCAACGACTACTCGCCGGGAAACCTGACGCTCCACTACTGGATCGGGAAGGGCCAGACCGCGCTGGCCGAAGGGGAAAGCGGCATCCTCCGGAACGTTCAGATCCTGGGTGCGGCCTGGAACAGCATCCGCCTTTCGGTGATTGTGGCGCTGATCACGGGGATGATGGGGATCCTGATCGGCTATGCAGTGGTCCGGGGCCGAAAGACCAAGCTGGCGGTTGTTCTGGAACAGGGGTCGTTCCTTCCCTACCTGATCCCCAGCATCGCGTTCGGGGCAATCTACCTGGCGCTCTTTTCTCGGTCCATCGGCCCGCTGCCGCCGCTCTACGGGACCTTTTTGCTGCTCGTTCTGGTCTGCGTGGCGAAGAATCTTCCCTTTTCGGCCCGATCGGGGATCTCCTCGATGATGCAGGTGGCCGGTGAGCTGGAGGAGGCGGGAATGATGGCCGGAGCGAATTGGCTGCAGCGGTTCCGGCGGATCATCCTGCCGCTCACGCTGGCCGGCTCCCTTTCGGGTTTCATCCTGGCCTTCATCTCGACGATGCGGGAGCTGTCCCTGATCATCCTGCTCATCACGCCCGAGACGAGGACCCTGACGACGATGACCTTCCGTTACGTGGAGCAGGGCTATTCGCAGTTTGCCGACGCGATCATCCTGCTGATCGTGATCCTGGTCGTGGGCGGAGAGTTCCTGGCCAGACGCATCGGAAAAAGGGAGATGATTTGATATGGCAATGATCGAAATCGAGGGATTGACGAAACGATTCGGCTCCGTCGCGGCGGTCAGCGACATGAGCCTTGCCGTGGAGGCGGGAGAGTTTCTGACGCTTCTGGGGCCTTCGGGGTGCGGCAAGACAACCGTGTTGCGGATGATTGCCGGTCTTGAGGTTCCCGACGCCGGGGAGATCCGGATCGGGGGAACGACGGTCTTCTCTGCGAGAAAGGGCATTTCCGTCTCACCGGGAAAGAGGGGGGTCGGCCTGGTTTTCCAATCCTACGCCCTTTGGCCCCACATGACCGTGCGGCAGAACGTGGCCTTCGGTCTGGAGATCCGGAAGGTCGCTCCGGAGGAGATGAACCGGCAGGTTGCCGAGTCCCTCGACTATATGCGCCTCGGAGAGATGGGGGATCGGTATCCCCAGCAGATGAGCGGAGGCCAGCAGCAAAGGGTCGCCCTCGCCCGGATGCTGGTCGCCCGCCCGGGGGTCTTCCTGATGGACGAACCCCTTTCCAATCTCGATGCCAAACTCCGAATCGAGATGCGGGCGGAGATCAAGCGGCTCCACCGGGAGGCCAAGGCCACGACCGTCTATGTGACCCACGATCAGACCGAAGCGCTGACGCTCTCCAGCCGGGTGGCGATCATGGAGAAAGGGGTATTGATCCAGGCGGCGCCGCCCCGGGAAATTTACCGACGACCGGGAAGCCTTTTCGTTGCCGACTTCATCGGGAGTCCGACCATCAACCTGATCCCCGGGAAGATCGTGCGCAAAAACGGGGACGTTTTTTTCGAAGGGGAAGCGCTGTCCCTCTTCGCACCGCGACTGAAGGCCGGTGACGGCGCTGCGGTCACGGCGGCCGTCCGCCCGGAGGAGATACGGATCGTGGCGGAAAAGAGCGGCGACGAGGTTCCCGGGGAGGTGTACGCCGTCCTGCCGGCAGGATCGGAGACGATCGTCCAGGTGAACCGGGGAGGCAGGATCTTTCATGTGCGCGTGATGGGCGAGACCATCCTCGATGTCGGAGACAGGGTCTTTCTGTGTTTTGTTCCGGAGGCGGTCAGTTATTTCGATCAGCGGCAAGGGACCCGTATCGATATGGAAGGGGATTGAATGGAGCTCAAAAGACTGAAGCCGTTTCGCGATGCGATGAAAGAAGCGGCCGAAGCGGTCATGAGCGATCCCGGCAGGGAGATTGCCGTCGTTCACCACAACGACACCGACGGGATCGCCTCAGGGGCCATTCTGCGAAGAGCCCTGACGCGCGCGGGATTCGCCGTGGAGAACCTTCCCATCGAGAGGGTCCATCCGGCCTTCCTGCCGGCCATCCATACCCAGATGCGACGGATCATCCTTTACGCCGATTTGGGAGGCCAGGCGGCGGAGGCGATCGCCGGCCACATTCGAAAAGGATCGAGGGTCATCATCCTCGATCATCACATGCCCGGAACCGGCAAGACGCCGGGCCTGCTTCAGGTCAATCCGGAGCTTTTCGGGATCGACGGGGACCGTGAATGCGCGGCGGCCTCGGCGGTTTGCTTTTTCTCATTGGCGCTGGACAGCGCCAATGAAGACCTGGCCGTTCTGGCCGTCCTGGGCGCCGAAGGGGATCACCAGATGACGGACGGCTGCGGCGAGGGTCTCAATGCGCTGCTGCTCGAAACGGCGTTGCAGCGTGGGGATCTTCGGCCGGCTGAAATCCCCAACGGTGGCGGCTGGCGGTTTCCGCGTTTGGAGGATCGGAGCCTGCGGGAGGCGAACGAATGGATCATCTCGCTGGCGGTGAACGGCTACTACCGGCGCGGCGCGGAGCTGGCTTTGGATCTTTGCCTGAATGGGCCGGACAACCGAATCCGGGCATTCGCCGAGGAAATGGCGGGCATCCGTGAGAACCGATTCGGGGAGGAACTGAACAGAATCGGACGGACCGGCGTTGCCCGGACGGGAGATATTTCCTGGGTGGACGTGGAGTCGCGCTTTTTCCCGCTGGGCCTCAAGGCCATCGGTCTTTTCTGCGAGGAGCTCATCCGGACCGGGGCCGTCGGAGAAGAGGATTATGTGGTCGGCTTCCAGCGCTTTCCGGAAGACAACCCCTATCTCGGGCGTTTTCCCGGCCGGGAGACAAAGGCTTCCTTCCGCGTAACGACCGCGTTGAGAAGACGCATCGAATCGGGTGAAAAGCCCGACCTGATGGCGCTGGTGCCGGACGCCGTGCGCCGGGTCGGGGGCTTTGCCGAGGCCTGCCACCGGTATTCCGCTGCCTGTACGATTCCCGAGGAACGAAAGGCGGAGTTGGTGGGGCTGTTGGCCGCAGAGACGGCGTCAGAGCTACGAGGACAGCTACGAGGATTGCCTCTTGACAGGAAGGACTGCTTTTGCGTATTCTCTGCACAAATGCCGCTTCCTGTTACTTAGCCGCTCCTCTCCTTTTCTTCAGCAGATCTTCTTGAGATTTTTCCGGCATCACCCTTAGTAACCGCGGCAATCTCTTCGTCTACAAGCAGGCTTTGGAGATACATTCTGCATATCCGTAGGACCCATCCCTTCCCGGGATAGCCTTTTTCACCCTCAGGGGGAAAGGGGTGACGGCATGAATGGGGAAATCAGCCAGGGAAACATCGTGTCGGTTCGGGGCAGTGTGGTCGATGTCCGCTTTCCCTCCGGAAAGATTCCGGCCATACGGAACGTCCTCAAAGCCGGCGAAGAAGGCCGGGTCCGGATTGAGGTGATGGCCCAGCTCGACTCGCAAGTCGTGCGCGGCATCTCGCTGACGCCGACCCAGGGATTGGCCAGGGGGTCGTCCGTGACCGATACGGGCGGGCCGTTCATGGTGCCCGTGGGCAAGGGCATCCTCGGCCGGGTGTTCAATGTATTCGGGGAAACGATCGATCGAGGGCCCGACCTCGACGTGTCGGCGCATATGCCGATTCAGGGAATCAAGGTCCCGATTGCCCGGCAATCCACCGTCTCCGAGATCTTCGAAACGGGAATCAAGGCCGTTGATGTCCTCTGCCCGTTGGAAAGGGGTGGAAAAGCGGGGCTGTTCGGCGGGGCCGGTGTCGGTAAAACCGTCCTGTTGATGGAGATGATCCATAACATGGTTGGGCAGCACAAGGGGGTCAGCATCTTCTGCGGCGTCGGGGAGCGTTGCCGCGAAGGGGAGGAGCTCTACCGCGAGATGAGGGATGCGGGCGTTCTTGATCACACGGTCATGGTCTTCGGCCAGATGAACGAGCCTCCGGGTGCACGTTTCCGGGTCGGGCACACGGGCCTGACCATGGCCGAGTATTTTCGCGATCAGGAGCAGCAGGACGTATTTCTCCTGATCGACAACATCTTCCGCTTCATCCAGGCGGGACAGGAGGTGTCCGGACTGATGGGCCTCCTCCCCGCCCGACTGGGGTATCAGCCCACGCTGGCGTCCGATCTGGCGGAGCTTGAGGAGCGGATCTGCAACACCGCCATGGGGGCGATCACCTCCATCCAGGCCGTCTACGTCCCTGCCGACGATTTCACCGATCCGTCCGCGTCCCATACGTTCAGCCATCTTACGGCCACGATTGTCCTCTCCCGGAAGCGTGCCAGCGAGGGATTCTATCCGGCCGTCGACCTCCTGCAATCCAATTCCAAAATGCTCATGCCGACCATCGCCGGCGAGCGCCACTACCGGATTTCTCAGGAAATCCGGAAGAACCTGGCTGTCTATGAGGATCTCAAGGATATCATTGCCATGCTGGGCATCAACGAGCTTTCCCGGGAGGACCAAAAAACGGTTTTCCGCGCACGTCGTCTCGACCGCTATTTCACACAGCCCTTCCACGTGACGGAACAGTTCATCGGGATGGAGGGGAGGACCGTTCCCCTCGAAACCGCCCTCGACGGCTGTGAAAGGATCCTCAACGACGAGTTTGCCGGCACGCCGGAAAGGGCGCTGTACATGATCGGTTCGATCGATGAAGCCGTGAACGGGGAAAAGGAATGAACCTCAAGATCTTCCTTCCGGCCGAGATCTTCCTTTCGGAAGAGGTGACCAAGATCGTCGCCGAGGCCGAAAACGGCTTTTTCTGCCTCCTTCCGCAGCACGTCGATTTTACCGCCGCACTGGCGCCGGGCATATTTTCCTGCACGACCCGGAATGAGGAGATCCATCTGGCGATTGATGGCGGGACCGTCATCAAGAGGGGTCCCGAGGTGCTCATTTCGACCCGGAATGCGGTCCGGGGCCGGGAACTGGGGACGCTCAAAGAGGTGGTAATCAAACAGTTCGAAGAGATCGATGAACGGGAAAAGAGGGCCCGTGCCGCGGCGGCGAAACTCGAAGTCGATCTCCTGCGCCGTTTTATGGAGCTCGGAGAATATGCATGATGAAAGACCGACACCCCGGGAGAGACGCCTGAAGCTTGCGGCCATCTTCACCGGGAAGGTGGGGACCAAAGAGGCCAGGCGGATCAAGGGAAAAAGGCAGAAGGAGGAGGGCCTGTGGTTCGGGCTCGGCGTCTTCGGCATCGTGGGCTGGTCGGTGGTCATCCCGACGCTCATCGGCACGGCCGTCGGCCTCTGGATTGACCGGACTTGGCCGAGCCGCTTCTCCTGGACGCTGATGCTGCTTGTTCTGGGCGTGGCGCTGGGGTGCCTCAATGCGTGGTACTGGGCGAAAAAGGTGCGCGAAAAGATCATCGGCGAATGACGGGTTTGAAAACCCGTCCATGGAAAAACCATATTGCCGGGATCGACATCTGTTCTGCAGTGAGGTGATAAGATGACTCACGCCATTGCCCTGCTTGTTCCATTTTGGGTGGGAGTGGCCATGGGGATTGTCTATTTCACCGGGCTTTGGGTCACCGTCAAACATCTCCCCGATTCGAAACGCCCCTTTGCTTCCCTGCTGGGGAGCTTTCTTGTGCGCAGCTCCTTGCTGGTGACCGGGTTCGCCTTTCTGATGAACGGCCGCTGGGAGCCGCTTGCCGCGGCGCTGCTCGGATTTTTCCTGGCGAGGGAAATTTTGATCCGACGTCTGGGATGGAACGGTTAAAGGAGGATCCCTTGGAAATTGTGGCCATGAATCAGATCAGTCCCGACCAGGTCGTCTTTTTCCAGTGGCGGTGGATCGTCATCAATGCGACGCTGGTCTATACCTGGCTGGTGATGGCGCTGCTGGTCGTCGGGTCCCTGCTGATCACCCGTTGCCTGTCCCCGGAGCGTTCCCTTTCCCGCTGGCAGCATCTGCTGGAGGCCGTCCTCGGCGGGGTCCGCTCCGAACTCCGGGAGATCTCCCGGGACAACGCCGATCAGTATTTCGCCTTCATCGGGACGCTCTTTCTGTTCATCCTGACCTCCAATCTTCTGACGGTCGTGCCCGGATATGTTGCCCCCACCTCGTCTCTCACGACGACGGCCGCGCTGGCGATTCTGGTCTTTCTGGCCGTTCCCCTCTTCGGGATCGCCAAACTGGGCGTCATCGAATACCTCAAGGAGTATTTCCGTCCCAATGTCATTTTCTTCCCCTTTCATGTGATGGGGGAGTTTTCGAGGACGCTGGCGCTGGCCGTCCGTCTCTTCGGAAATCTGATGAGCCATGAGAAGGTCATCACCATCCTGCTGGCCGTGACCCCGCTGTTCTTTCCGGTGGTCATGCAGGCGCTGGGGCTGCTGATCGGTCTGATCCAGGCCTATATCTTTTCCGTCCTGGCGATGGTGTACATTGCGTCCGCTTCGCAGGCGCATCAGGAGAAGGAGGACGGGGAAAAGAAACGCTAACCCATTGAAGAAAGGAAGGATGGAGATATGGACAGTGTAGGTATGGTGGCGGTGGCATCGATTGTGGCGGCGGGGCTATGCATAGCCATCGGAACGATCGGCACGGGTCTCGGACAGGGAAGGGCCGTGCACAGCGCGTTGAGTTCGATTGCCCAACAACCGGACGAGAGAAACTCTCTGACACGCACGCTTTTTGTCGGATTGGCGATGATCGAATCACTGGCCATATACTGTTTTGTGATTTCAATGATCCTGTTATTTGCCAATCCCTTCTGGACCTACGTCATCAAGAAGACGGGGGGGTGATCCATGCACATCGACTGGTTTGTCTTTTTCGCCCAGATCGTCAATTTCCTGATTCTCCTTTTTCTGCTGAAGAAATTTCTCTACGGCCGGATCATCAACGCCATGGACGCCCGGGAGGCCAAGATCGCGGCGATTTTCGCCGAGGCGGAGGAGTGCAGGCAGAAGGCCCGCGAGGAAGCCTCGAAGTATGAGCAATGCCTGATGGAACAGGCAAGGACTTCCGAGGAGTTCACCAACAAGGCCCGGGCGGACGCCGACGCCTATCGGCGGGAGCTGATGCAGAAGGTCCGGGAGGAGATCGACACGATCCAGACCCGATGGTTCGAAACCCTCTGTCTGGAGAGGGCGAATGTCTTTCACGAGCTCCGCAGGCTGACGGGGATGGAGGTCTACGCCATTGCCCGACAGGTCTTGAAAGACCTGGCCGATGAGGAACTGGAGGAGAGAATGGTTCAAGTCCTCGCCAAGCGCATCGAAACCCTGGGCCGGGAGGAGCGGGAAAAAATCCGGACCCTGACGGCGGAGGGTGAGCCGATCCGGGTTTTTTCGGCCTTTGCGCTTTCGCAGGAAGCCAGGGTGAGGCTGGATCAGGCGATTCACCGGGGTCTCGGACCCGACCTCAGCGGGGCGTATGAAACGGCCGAGGATGTTCTGTCCGGCTGTGAACTGAGGATCGATGGATACAAGGTGGCCTGGAGCGCGAAAGACTATCTCGACACCCTGGAGGAAAAGTTTCACCTCTGCCTCTTCAGGGAACCGAAAGAGGGGGCCATAGCACCAAAGGACGGGGGGGCGAATGGAGACCGTACCGGAGAGAAAAGAGATCAGGTCGTTTCTTGAGGACACGTTCAGGACGATGGATGCCGTCCTTGCGGGACAGCGTGCGGAGCTCAAAGCCAGCGAGATCGGCGTCGTGAAGTATGTCGGTTACGGCATTGCCCGTGTCGGCGGCCTGCCCCACATCAAGGCGGAGGAGATTGTCCTGTTTCCGGAAAACCTTCAAGGTCTGGTGTTCAATATTGATCCTGATGAGATCGGGGTCATCCTGCTGGGAGCGGGAGAACATCTGCAAACGGGGGCCGAGGTAAGACGGACCGGGCAGGTCCTCGGAACGCCGGTCGGGGAGGACCTGATCGGCAGAATGGTAGACGCCATCGGGCACCCGCTGGATCACCCGGGGGAAATCCGCGCGGACATCAGGCTCCCCGTGGAGCGGGAAGCCCCCGGGGTCATGGCGCGCGATCCGGTCACCGTCCCGCTTCAAACGGGGATCAAGGTGATCGACGCGCTGATCCCGATCGGACGGGGTCAGAGAGAGCTGATCGTTGGCGACCGTCTGACGGGAAAAACGGCAATCGCTCTCGATGCCATCATCAACCAGTGCGGCAAGAACGAGATCTGCATCTATTGCGCGATCGGCAAAAAGGCCTCCGACGTGGCCAAAGTCGTTGCGGACCTCAAGGCAAACGGGGCCATGGAGTACACGATTCTGGTGGTCGCCACCGGCTCGGATCCCCCCGGCCTGCAGTTTATCGCACCCTATGCCGCCACGACCATGGGGGAGTATTTCATGTCCAAGGGGAGGGATGTCCTGATCGTCTACGACGACCTGACCAATCACGCCCGGGCCTACCGGGAATTGTCGCTTTTGCTGCGCCGGCCGCCCGGACGAGAGGCCTTCCCGGGGGACATCTTCTACATCCACTCGCGTCTGCTGGAGAGATCCACCCACCTCAAAAAGGAGCACGGCGGCGGCTCCCTGACGTCCATCCCCATCGTCGAGACGGAAGCCCAGGACATCTCGTCCTACATTCCGACCAACCTGATCTCCATCACGGACGGCCAGATCTATCTGTCGCCGCGCCTCTTTCAAAAGGGGATCCTGCCGGCGGTGGATGTGGGCAAATCGGTCTCCCGCGTGGGCGGAAAGGCGCAGCTTCCGGCTTATCGCGCGGTGGCCGGCGATCTACGGATCTCTTACTCCCAGTTCGAGGAGCTGGAGACCTTCTCGCGATTCGGCACCCGGCTCGATGAAGGAACCCGTCGGGTCCTCGAAAGGGGGTGGCGGGTCCGGGAAATCCTGAAGCAGACACAGTACGTTCCACTGCGGGTCGCGGAACAGATCGCGGCGCTTCTGGCCGTGACCAAGGGGATTATGGACGGGATCCCGGTGGATAAGATTTCGGACGCGGAGTCCCTGGTGAGGAAGGCGGTTACGGCACAGCATCCGGACCTCTGCGGCCGCATTGAGGCGGGAGAAAAGCTGGGAGAAACGGAAAGGGATACGATTGCAGCCACCGCCCGAAAAGCCGTTGAAAGTCTGCAGGGAGGGTAACGGTTGCAGACCACCGAAGACCTGAAACGAAGAATCCGGAGCGCCGAGGACCTTCTCGGAGTCGTCAAGACGATGAAGGCCCTGGCGGCCACGAGCATCCGTCAATATCAGCGGGCCGTCGAATCGCTTGCGGAATACTACCGCACCGTTGAGCTGGGGCTGCAGATTGTCCTGAGGAAGAGCAGAGAAACGCCGACCCCGACCGGCGCCAAGGCGGCTTGGCTGGGGGCCATTGTTTTCGGCACGGACCAGGGGCTCTGCGGACAGTTCAACCATCTGATCGCGGGGCACGCGCTGGATGAGATGAGGAAAACCGGTGTCCCTGCTGAAAACAGAATCATCATCGCCGTGGGGCTGCGCGTTGCGGATCTCCTGGAGGATTCGGGTCAGAAGGTTTTTGAGGTTCTTTCGCCCCCCGGATCCACGGCCGGCATCACGCCGATGGTCCAGGATATTACCGTGCTTTTGGAGGATTGGCGTTTCAAACGGCAGATCGGTCAAATGCATCTATTCTACCACGAATATCTCTCGGGGGCCTCGTATCGGCCGATGTCGCTTCGCATCCTGCCCGTTGGGGAGGCCTGGCTTACGGATCTCAAACGGCGCAAATGGGAATCCCGGACACTTCCCGTCTTCACCATGGAGTGGGAAAACCTCTTTCGTGCCCTGATCGGGGAGTATCTCTTTGTCTGCATCTACCGTGCCTTCGCGAACTCTCTGGCCAGTGAAAATGCCAGCCGTTTGGCAGCGATGCAGAGCGCGGAGAAGAACATCGAGGAGCGACTTGAAGAACTGTTCATGCAGTTCCATCGGCAGCGTCAGATGACGATCACGGAAGAGCTCCTCGACATCGTTTCGGGATTCGAGGCGCTCGGGGGACGCAGGGAGTGATCCCCTGACCGGGAAACGCGACCCAGAAGAAAGGAGGTCCGTCATGGTTCAGGATGTGCGCGTATGTTCCGTATGTGCATGGCGGGAGACTTGCCAGAAGAGGTATGTCACGGCAGTGGACACGTTTTGCAGGGTCCATTGCCCGGACTATACCAGGGACGTCAGGATCAAGGACAGCGAAATTGCGGACAGGGTCGTCGAATACCACCTGGAGAGATGGCGGATGATCGGAAGACCGAAGCTGGACTTCGTGGTGACCGTTTCCAGGCAGGCCGGCGCGGGGGGGAGCGAAATCGCCAGGCGTATCGCCGAAGAGTTTCAAATGGACATTATCGGTCGGGAGCTCATCGAGCTTGTGGCCAAAAGCACCAAGATGAAAGTCAATATGGTGGAACTCCTCGATGAGAAGGCCGTCAGCCGGATCGATTCGATGATCACCTCTTTTTTTGTGGCCCGTCATCTGTCGTCCGACGTGTATTTCCGCCATTTAACCAGTGTCGTCGCCGCGATCGGCGAACGGGGCTGGTCGGTCATCGTGGGTCGGGGTGCACATCTCATTCTTCCCCGGGAGAAAACCATGCGGCTCCGGTTCATCGCGCCCAAGGAATCACGGATCGCGTATTTTGTCGAGACGCGCAAGATGACTCAGGCCGAGGCTAAAAGTTATGTCGAAAGAAAGGATGCCGACCGCAAGGGATTCATCAAGAAATATTTCAAAGCCGATACCGATGATCCGACCGGTTTCGACATGGTGGTCAACACGGGGGAACTGGGGATGGAGGGGGCCCGTTGGACGGCTCGAAGATGGCCGAATGTGCCCTGGCAGAGGTCAGGAAACTGGCGGAATCCGGCTGGGTCCGCAAAGTCGTTCTTTTTTCGGTGGTCGAAATTCCGGCGATGTCCGTGGGCGAGGGTCTCGATTATGCCGTATTCCGGAAGTCGCAATTCGACCGATTTCAAAAATATCTGACCGGCATCCGATCCCGGGTTGCGTCCGAAGGTGTGGAGGTCGTCACGGAAGTCAGCGATGGCAATGCGGCACAGATGATCAGCAACTATGTCAAACAAAACGATATGGACCTGATCGTCATTGCCACCCACGGTTACAGCGGGATGAAGAAGCTCATATTCGGCAGCGTGGCGCTCCAGGTGCTGCACGACTCAGACGTGCCTGTCCTCCTGATACGGCCGAAGTTCAGCAAGGAATAGGACAGGCCTCCGGGCAGGGGAGCGGGATCTCGACCCACTCCTCTGCCCGCATATCCTGATCTCCAGCAAAAGCTCATGGCCAAAGGCTCTTTTGGAAACAGTATCTTGACAGCGCTGAATCAATGGATACATTAAAGCTGAAGATGGGATGCTGCGATGCCCGTAATGAGTCAGACACTCGAGATGAATTGAAAAAAGAACCGCAGGGTCTTGAAGGTGATTGGCATCACCCGTTTAAAGACCAAGTTTACAGAGAGATTGACTCGAGTTCAACGACAAGACGGCATCGGCGGCTCCCTTTGATGACCCCTCAATGGGATAATCTTTTCCCGTCGGGGGGTTTTGATTAGTAGGAGGCGCAAACCATGTTCCGTAAGATTCTCGTGCCGACCGATTTTTCAAAAAAACATATCAACCCTCTTGAAATTGCTGCAAATCTTTCGTTAAAATATGAGAGTGCGATCCATCTGCTTCATGTGGTTGAAATCATTGCCGACACCACATTCGCGGAATATGAGGATTTTTATGGCAAAATGGAGATCCGGGCTCAGAAACGGATGAGTTCGTTGATCGCTTCTCAGCAAAAGAAAGCGGTTCGGATTATCCCGAGCATCGTTTATGGAAACCGGGTTCAGGAAATTCTCAAATTCGTCAAAAGGAATAAGATTGATCTGATCATTATGAACTCCCACAAGGTTGCGATGAACAACCCCATTCAGAGCTGGGGAACGATCAGTTATAAAGTGGCCCTGTTATCGGACTGTCCGATCATGCTTGTTAAATAGACCCCGTTGCAACCGGGACAGTATCGCGCAACCCACGATGAAATAGCCCAACGGTGTTCGACCGGGCCAAGAATTATAGAAGGGAGGGAAAGAGATGTATAAGAAAATATTGGTGCCTCTGGACGGTTCCGAGTTGGCGGAGTGCGCGCTGCCCCATGTCATAAACCTGGTTCAGGATGGTTCCGTGGGAGAGGTGACGGTTCTAAACGTATACAAGGTCGATCTTTCCCCGGTAGGGGCAAAAGGATACGCACAAGGCATCAACGTCAATCAGATCAAGAAATCGATGTTCACGGCATCCGCCCAATATCTTGCCGATGTGGAATCCCGGCTCGGTTCCAAGGGAATCAAGGTTAAAACGGTTTCACTCGAGGGCGCAAGGCCTGCTGTGACCATATCGGATTATGCCAAGGAAAACGGGATCGATATGATTGTGATTGCTACCCACGGCTATACGGGACTGAAAAAGCTCATGCTGGGAAGTGTGGCATTGGGGGTCCTTCAAGAATCGCATGTGCCCGTTCTGCTGATCAGGCCGGATTCATGCCGGATATAGGCCACGCTGGAGCATACAAGGTGGAAGAGCCGCGCCGGGCAGGGAGGAACAGATCCGTGAATCGACGATTTGCATTCTCGGGGGTGCGGTCTTCCACAAAGCCGCAAGATTAAAATCGGGAACCCTGATGGATTGATTATGAAGGGAATCAACGGCAGCATTCTGCGGGTCGATCTGACCGTCGGCAGGTTGTCGGCGCAACCGATTTCGGAAGAGCATTACCGGCGCCATCTGGGCGGCCGGGGGATCATCGCCCATACGCTTTTAACCGAAGTGCCCAAAGGCATCGACCCGTTCGGAGCGGAGAACCGGCTGGTGTTTGCCCTGGGCACACTGACGGGGCATCCGTTCGTCGGCAGCGGGAGAAACAGCGTCGGGTGCAAATCCCCGATGACGGGTGGGTATGGGGAATCGGAGGCCGGCGGGTTTTGGGGCGCCGAGCTCAAGCGGGCGGGTTTCGAGGCGATCGTTATCGAGGGAATTTCCGCCAAACCGGTTTATCTGTGGATCAAGGATGGGAAAGCGGAGATCCGCGATGCCGGTCGTCTCTGGGGACTGGAGACGGCGGATACGGAACGGGCCATCCGGGAAGAGCTGGGAGACCCGCGCATTCGCACGGCGGTGATCGGTCCGGCCGGTGAAAAACGGGTCCGGTTTGCCTGTATTTTGAACGATGTGACCCATGCGGCCGGAAGGACCGGGATGGGGGCGGTGATGGGCTCGAAGCGGCTCAAGGCGATCGCCGTCCGGGGCGGCCGTCTGCCGGAAGCCGCCGATCCGGGAAAGCTCCGCGAACTGAACCGCTGGATGATGATGAATTATAAAGAGAAGTGCAGACAGTGGCGGTATGGGACCGGTTCGGACATGCTGGGTTATGAAGCGAACGGGAATCTGCCGATCCGAAACTTTCAGGGGGGCAGGTTTCCGGGCGTCGAGAAGATTACCGCGCAGGTCCTGTGCGAAAAGTACGTGATGAAAATGGACCACTGCTACGGGTGCCCCGTCCGCTGCAAGCGGGTGGTCAGACTGGAGGGTCCCTCCGCGGCCGACCCGGTATACGGCGGGCCCGAGTACGAAACCCTGGCAGCCCTCGGTTCCAACTGCGGAATCGACGATCTGGAGTCGCTGATCAAGGCCGCTGAAATCTGCAACCGCCACGGGATCGATACGATCTCCGCGGGTGTGGCGATCTCCTTTGCGATGGAATGCTTCGAAAAGGGAATCCTGCGCCGGGAAGACACGGACGGCTTGGATTTGACCTTCGGCAATGCCGAGGCGATGGTCCGAATGGTGGAACGGATCGCGCTTCGCCGGGGGTTCGGAGACCTGTTGGCGGAGGGGACCCGGCGGGCGGCTGCAAGGATCGGAAAGGGATCGGAGGCGTTGGCGATGCAGGTCAAGGGGCAGGAGCTCCCGATGCACGAGCCGCGGCGCAAGCCGACCATGGGCCTGAATTACAGCACGAATGCGGCCGGCGCCGACCACAACACGACCGTTCACGATACGGATGACCTGGATGGAGCGACCGGCGAAAAGCTTTACAAAACAGGGTATCTCCCTCAACTGATCAACACCCTGGGAATATGCAGGTTCGTTTCGTGGAGCGAAGAGCAGATCCGGGAAGCGGTCGCGGCCGTCACCGGCCGGCCGCCAACGGACCGGGAGCTGATGCAGGTCGTCGAACGGGGGCTCACCCTTTCACGGATCTTCAACATCCGGGAGGGCTTTTCGGATCAGGACGACGCATTGCCGAAACGATTTGCCGAAACGCCGTCCGAAGGCCCGCTCAAAGGGCTCGACCCCCAAACGTTTGCCGAAGCCCGAAAGGGCTATTACCGGTTGATGGGTTGGGATGAATCCGGCGTGCCGACCCGCGCCCGTCTTGCCGAACTGGGGATCGACTGGGCCTCGCGGTATCTGGGGAGCTGAGCAGACCATCCGCGTTGCACAACGTCGGATGGAAGTCCGATGTTCTGAGGAATCACGATTTCAGGGTTCTCGTTGCCGGATCCGAACGGCCGGACCCTTCAGGAAGGCTTCAGCGCATCCCGGAGAATTTGAAGCGGGTGGAGGGTCCGCAAGCCCGTCAGATGGCGAACCTGCATCCTGCAACCCTCGCAGTCCGTCAGAATGACGTCCGGTTTCATCCGGGCAGCCGCCTCCGCAAGGTCTTTCCCGATTTCCTCGGCGATCGGGAACTTCTCTTTCTTGAATCCATACAGTCCGCCCAGACCGCAACAGTCCGCCTCCAGCATGCGGATATCCAACCCGGGGATCATGCGAAGCAGCTCCAACGCGGGAAAGCCGATGTTCAGCGACCGCAGGTGACAGGGGGCGAAGTAGGCCGCCCTCAGCACAAGGGGCCGGAGTGCGGGCGACGTTCCGTCGGTTTCGCGCAGACGAAGCAGGAATTCACAGATGTCGAAGAGAGAGCCGGCAAGCTCCTCCGCGCCCGGGAGGTTGAGGATCCGGCTGTACTCGTGGCGAAGCATCAGGCCGCAGCTTGTGGAGGAAAAGACGATGTCGATTCCCTCCCGCACCGTCGGAAGGAGCAGCCCGATGTTCCGGCGTCCCATCTCTCTCGCCCCCCGGAGATCCCCCACGCCGAGACGCGGGATGCCGCAGCAGCGCTGGGCAGGGACGACCACCTCCAGACCGTGCGCCTCCAGGACTTCCACGGTGGCCTTGCCCACGTCCGTCTCGTTCGTATTCGTGAAGCAGCCGTAGAAATAGGCGATTTTCCGGCGGCCGGTCTTTCCGGCGGCGGCCGGTCGGGCCCCGAACCATCGGCGAAAGGTGGGGTATTCGTAGCCGGGGAGGTCCCGGCGAAGATCGATTTTGAGCAGGGCATCCAGAAGCCGGCGGAGCAGTCTGCTTTTCATCAACGGGTTGACGATTTTTGAAAAACGGGCGGCCAGTTCGCCGAACAGGTCGCTGCGCACCAGAAGCCAGTCCCGGAAGGTCCGCCCACGCTCGTCGAGGTATTTCGCCTTGGCCATCATGTTCATTTCGGAGATGGGCACGCCGGCCGGGCAGACCGTGTCGCAAAGATGACAGCCCGTGCAGAGCTCGATCCAGTCGTCCACGGAGACCTCGGACGCGGACCGGAACCGCTGCGCCCCGGGTCCGGCCTGTTTCGGTCCCGGAAAGCGGGGCGTTACGCGCGACACGGGGCAGGCTGCCATGCAGGTGGCGCATCGGACGCAGACATCGGGGAGTTTCGGAAACGGAGAGGATTTTTCCTTGGCTTTGGTCATGACGCGAGAGCCCTCGTGGCGGCCAGAAATCCTGTTGCGATGTCGATCCCTTCCCGGGATTTTTCCTCGATGGCCTGGTGGTGGGCCAGGATCGACCCTGCCGCCCGGACGTTCTCCAGGACGACATTTCCTGTCCCGTCAACCGGCCGCAGGTCGGCGTCCGTGGCGATGCCGGCATGATGAATCGGATGCGCCTCCGGATCGAAGAACCGCTTTCCGAACCATGCCTCCCGTTGGCCGGGCTGGAAGACGGGGATTTGGAAGAGGGGTTCGACGATTCGGTCCATTCCCGCCCAGAGTCCGCCGCCCAGAAAACGTCCGGTCGCGAGAATGTATTGATCCGCACGATATTCGGCGGTCAGCGGCGGGTTTTGGACGGCGATCCCTTCGCAGCGTTGATCCCTCACCGTTGCGCCGGTCACGGGGTGCCCCATCAGGACGGTCACATTCTTTGCGATCAGCTCCTCGCGGAAGCGATGAAAGACCCGGGTGCCCGGGATGGAGGGCGGAAGCATCGGAATTTCGAACACGCGGGCGCCGGTGGTGTTCTCCAGGGTTTTCAGGACCGCGGCGGGATTTCGAAGACCCAGAACCGCGGGCAGGCCGATGAACCGCTCCCCGCCCATTTGCCTCCGGATCGTTTCGCCGAGGCGCTCCCGGAAGGACGCCTCATCCATCAGGCGGGCAAGGGCGAGGGCGGTCATTCCTTCAAGGCCGTAGCGGGGCAGAGCAATGTTCATGCCCCGGCATTTCAGATGGAGCGAAACCGTGTCCCCCTGAAAATCTTTGAACCCGCGGAAGCCGACGATCAGCGTTTCCCCCGGGGTCATCGCGGCGCCGGCGGCCATCGTGACGGGGATGAGATAGCTGGGGCGCATCGTCCCCGCGCCGGTGGGGAGAAGCGCGTTCCTCCGGCCCTCGGCGGCGAAGCTGTAGGGCGGCGGAAAGAGCCTTTGGAATTCGGAGAGCGCGGTCTCGATCCCCTCCATGCCCGTCCGGGCATAGGGGTGTTCCGGGTGTGCCCCGATCCAGCGCAGGATGCCCTCCTCTATGTCGGTTTCGGGCGGGATTTCTCCCAGCAGGTCGATCGTGTTTCCGAACAGGGTCAGCGCGCCCATCCCCCGGCCGGCGATCAGGACCCTGGCTCCCGCTTCGGCCGCCGTTCGGGCGGCCGTAAGCCCCGCGAGCCCCGTTCCGATGACGATCAGGTCAAAGTGCTTCATTCGTCGACCCTCTCCGTCTGTTCCGGCTCATTGGGGGCAAGGTTGAACAGTCCTTTGTAGATCGATTCGATCAGTTCCTCCTCCTTCAGCGCGGTTCCCCACAGGATGGGCCGGATTCCCTTCCAACGCTCCTCGAGGAAACCCCTGAGGATGACATTGGAGCCGCCCTTCTCCCGCTCCCCGTGCAGTTCGTTCAGGAGGCCGAGCAGGCGGTAGACGCAGAAGCCCCCCTGGCAGGTCCCCTTGGCCAGACGCGTCCGGTGCAGAATGTCCTGCAGTTCGCGAACCTTTCCCTCTCGCAGAATCGCATCCACGGCCTCCCGGGGAACGAGTTCGCAGTCGCAGAGGATCTCTCCGCGCGAGGCCGGGGTCTGCCGACGAAGGTGGAGCAGGCGGTCCTTCAGCGTATTTCCGAGGCCGGCGCCGGGGAGGGTTTGCCTGTGGGTGATGCAGGGAACGTGCAGCCCCATCCGGCTACAGAGAAAATCAACCGTTTTCTCGGCCATCAGCCGGTACGTCATCAGCTTGCCGCCGGTGATCGTGACGAGTCCCGCGAGCCCGGTTTCCTGTTCATGGTCGATCAGTGAAAAGCCGCGGCTGATGTCCCGGTCGTCGGATGTTTCCGCCGACCGGAGCAGCGGCCGGACGCCGGCATAAGCGCGGTTGAAGCGCTCTCCCTTCACATCCGGGACCATCTTCGAGAGTTCGTCGACCAGAAAAGTGACCTCTTCGGCGGTCACTTCGTAGCGTTCGAGATCCTCTTCCCGAACCGAGGTTGTGCCGAGGATGGAGACGGTATCGTTCGGGACGATAATGTCCCCGCTGGAGGGAGGGCGGCAGCGGTTGAGGACCCTTTCGCTCAGGCGGGTGTTGGTGAGCAGCATGGATCCCTTGGAGAGGGCGAGACCGATCTGAAGGCCGGCCATCGCGAGGATCAGGTTGGCCCAGGCTCCGGTCGCGTTGACGACCCAGTTTGCCGCGACGGCATACGACTGGCCGGTGATCCTGTCCCGAACATGCGCGCCGGCGATTCGAGATCCCTCCCGGATCAGACCGGTGACCTCCGTGTGGATCAGAAAACGCGCCCCACGGGATTCGGCATCCCGGACGTTTTCCACGACCAGCATGAACGGATCGATCGCCCCGTCGGGAACCCGTACGGCGCCGATCAGCCGAGGATTTAATCGCGGTTCGAGCGACAGCGCTTCCCGTGCGGAAAGAAGCAGTGCTTCGATTCCCGCATTCCCGCAGGCCCGGATGAAATTCGCCCGGTATTCCGAACCATCCTCGGGAAGAGAGACAAACAGTCCATCCGTAGGTTCGATGCAGTGGGGGGCGATCTGCCGGAGGATCCGGTTTTCAGCGATGCATTCCCTTGCCGCGTCCGGATCGTTCACGGCATAACGCGCCCCGCTGTGGAGAAGTCCCTGGTTGCGGCCGGAGGCGCCGGAGGTGAAATCCCCCTTTTCGACCAGCAGCGAGGGGATGCCCCGCAGCGCGAGGTCGCGCGCGATGCCGGCCCCCGTGGCGCCGCCTCCGATGATCAGCACTTCCGTTCTCAGGTCCATGGATTCCCCTACGGTTCCCCGACCGTGAAAAAACTCTAATGAAACGGCGTGTCGGCGTCAATAAAATTCTTGTCATCGGCAAGTTGATCTTAACGCGAAGATTCATGCCTATAACCTTCAGCGGGAACAGGTCCGGATCCGTTACTATTATCTCATTGTAACGCGCGAGGCGATGGGGATGATCCATCACCAGCGTTTGGAGGAGATGTATCGAATTCCGCCGAAAAAGCGACTTCTGCCGGAAAAGGGGAAGTTCCCGAAAAGAGGGGAAGCACAGGAGGGTTCATCGACGTGACCTGCGATGAAAATAATCGTTTGTCGGGACCGGACTTCAGCGAAGCCCTCTTCAGCCTCATCCGCCGGACGGCCTGCGACCTGCCGGAAGATGTGGAGCAGGCGCTGAAACGGGCTTGCGATCATGAGGCGCCGAATTCGACGGCACAAAAGGTCCTGTCGCTGTTCCTGGAAAATGTCGGTCTGGCCCGCAAAAAACAGATCCCGCTCTGCCAGGACACGGGATTGCCGCTTTTTTTTATACGTCATCCGTCGGGTCTCTCCCGGCAAACGATGGAGAAGGCTTGCGCGGACGCCGCGGCGCGGGCGACACGGGAGCAGTTTTTGCGGCCGAATGCGGTCGATCCCGTGACGTCGCGAAACAGCGGGAACTGTGTCGGCGCCGGCATTCCCGGAGTCTATTGCGAGGAGGGGGACGGCGAAGCGTTGTCGGTGGCCCTGATGCTCAAGGGGGGCGGCAGCGAGAATGTGGGCCGGCAGTACAGCCTGCCCGACAATGCGCTGCGTGCGGGCCGCGATCCGGAGGGGGTCCGGCGCGTGGTTCTGGATGCCGTTCGCCGGGCCGAGGGAAAGGGGTGTGCTCCCGGGATCCTGGGGGTCTGCATCGGTGGCGACCGCGGCTCAGGCTATCTCCATTCCAAACACCAGCTTCTGCGTCCTCTGGAGGATGCGAATCCCGATCCCGTTCTTGCCGATCTCGAAAAACGGATTCTGAACGACGCGAACAGGCTGGGAATCGGTCCGCTGGGGCTCGGCGGGGAAACGACCCTGCTGGGGGTGAAGATCGGCGCACTCCACCGTCATCCGGCCTGTTATTTCGTTACCGTGACCTACATGTGCTGGGAATGCCGTCGCCGGGAGATCCGGATCGAAACCGACGGAACCTGGCGTTTTCTATGATGAGGCCGTACCCGTGATCGAACTGAACATCCCCATTTCCGAGGACCGGATCCTTTCCTTGCACGCCGGCGATGCCGTGGCGATCTCCGGGATCGCGACAACGGGCCGGGACGCGGCGCACAAGTATATGGTGGAGCGCCTCATTGAGGCCAAGGGTCCGCTGTCGAAGGAAGACCGCTGTCTGTACGACGAACTGAAGACGATCTACCGCGGCGGGGCGATCTACCACTGCGGGCCCATTGTTCGGAAATCGGATGAACGCTGGAGCATCGTTTCCGCGGGACCGACGACGAGCATCCGCGAAGAGGGCTATGAGGACAAGGTGATCGCCGCTTTCGGCCTCCGGCTGGTCATCGGCAAGGGGGGGATGGGACCCAGAACGCTCGCCGCGTGCCGGGCCCATAAGGCGGTTTATGTCCACGCGATCGGCGGTGCGGGCGTGACCAGCGCCGAGGCGATGGTCGAAGTTCTCGACGTCTTCAAGATGGAGGAGTTCGGTCTGCCGGAGGCCTTCTGGAAAATCCGTTTTCGGCTGTTTCCCGGGATCGTCACGATGGACGCCCACGGGCGAAGCCTCCATGCGGAGCTGGCGGAACAGTTTGACGAACGTCTTGCCCGTATCCTCGGATAAAAAGCCCGTCAGCGGGCGGATCAACGGTTTTCTCAACGGCCCTTCAGGGACTGGGGAACGGGATCATGATCACCATCAACAGTTTCCTGCACCGGGAGGTTCTGAGCGATATCATCCGTCGCTGGATGTACAACGAGGCCGTTCCTTCGGATGCGGATGGGATCACCCGGCTGGTCCATTTCAACCATGCCTTCGTTTCCCGTTATCTGGATCTCTTTGCGAAACGGATCTTCCGGGGACTTCATCCGGGGGCCCTCTCGTCCCGTGCGGTCCGGGTCAAAGGCCACCTGAAGGATGCCCTGGTTCAGGATCCCCCCTGCCGCAATGAGCGGATCGACGAGCTGATCCGGGAATATCGCCTGAACCCGGGGCGCTTCTACCCGGAAACCCCGTTTCAGGGGACTCTCTATTTTGCCGACCGCAACGGTTCCCCGGCCTATATCGGGTCAAGCCGGATCAAACGCTATCGCCGGCTCGCGGAGAAGTCGGCGAGGCGGATCATCGACCGGATCTTCGACCAGATCAAACGGCACGCGGATGAACTGGCGGACGAGCGGGCGCGGGTTCTGGGCATTCCCCGCGAGAGGCTGCTGACAACGCCTGCGGACATGACCCGGGAATTCGTGATCGCCGAAAAGCGCCTGTTAGATGATTTGCTCGAAAAAAAGCCGATCACGGGAGACGGCGAGATCCTGCCGATCAACGACGTTGCCGGCATGAAGGTTGTGCTGGAGCGGCCCGAACAGCCGAATCTGCTCGAGCTTCTCGGCCGGTTTCCCGATTGCGAGGTTGTGGAAGAGGAGAGGCATGCCGGGCGCTATAACGCGACGAATCTGCTCGTCCGCTTCCGACCGCCCCGGGAGGAGATCCTGCTTAGGCCGTTGGACGGCGGGACACTCCGGGTTATGGAGGAACGGGGGTTTTCTCTCAACGATGCGAATCGCTCCTTCGCTGAGTTCGTCCGGTCCGGCGAGGAAGACGTGATGCTGGAAGTGATCTTTTCCGACTATCAGGAGATGCTGGAGAGCGAGATCGGCCGCTGCATCCATGAAGACAGGATCATCGAACAGAGGCTGCGTCAGCAGTACCGGGGCCCCCTGGCACGCAACATCGAGTATCTTCTGGAATATCTGTTTGTTTTTCCGACCTCGGGCCGTCGGGAACTGGGGGAGCTGCCGATCAAGATCTGGAACCGCTATCTGCCCGATTACTTCGACGAGATCCTGAAACAGCTCTTCCGCATTCCACCGGACAGTTTTCTGAAGTAGCGGAGTGCAAGGCTCGGGACGGATCGAACCGTCGCTCCTTCTGCGAAACCTTCATCCCTGACGCAGATCCCTCCGAACCATCATGAACCCTTCGTCCAACAGCCTTTCCGTTTCCCGGGTCCGGATTGAGGGGGTTTTGGCGCCCATGACGACGGCGATGAGCCGTGTCTTTCCCCGTTTGGCCGTGGCGACGATGTGGTATCCCGCCTGAACGACCCAACCGGTTTTCAGTCCGTCCGCATCGGGGTAGCGCCGCAGCAGGCTGTTCCGGTTTCGTTGGGTGATGTCGCGGTAGGTGAAGTACTGTTGGGAGTGGAGCTCCAGGCATTCGGGGAACTGCCGAAGATAATCGCAGGCCAGGACGAGCATGTCCCGTGCGGTTGTGAACTGCCCCCGGGCGGGCAGGCCGTTGGGGTTTTTGAAGCAACTGTTGTTCATTCCCAGCTCGCGGGCCTTTCCGTTCATCTGTTTCACGAAATTTTCGACATTCCCCCCCAGGTATTCGGCGACGGCTACGGAGGCATCGTTGGCGGAAACCACGGCCATGCCTTTGAGCAGGTCTTGGAGAGGAATTTCGCTTCCGGCCTGGAGAAACATCTTGGATCCTCCCGTGCGCTGCGCCTTGCGGCTGATCTTCACCGGATCCGTGGGACGGACCCTGCCCTCACGAATCGCCTCGTCGGCGAGGTAAAGGGAGAGAACCTTGGTAATGGAGGCGGGCTGCAGCGGGTCGTCGGCATTATGGGACAAGAGAACCCTGCCGGTCGTCATGTCCATCAGGATGGCCGAGTGGACGGAAAGTTTCAGATCGACGGCGGCCGACACGCCGGGTGAAAGCAACACAAGGATGAGCAGGACAGTGAAATGGTCGAGGATCCGTTTTATAATCGTGTGTTCTCCTGTATCCGGCGGCCGGAGATTTTAGCGGAGAGTAATCGTTGCGGATGATCTTGTCAATCTCTTTCTC
>JAEAMF010000988.1_pt1 | contig 25043 bp, 25 predicted proteins | sample 8958721 | NCBI WGS metagenome assembly JAEAMF01 (sample SAMN16933255, study PRJNA681124) | bioreactor sludge metagenome | isolation source: anaerobic bioreactor treating anionic surfactant - SDBS | place: India: Bengaluru | collected 2019-02-28 | reverse complement strand
GACCCTGCCGGAGGTGGCCCTGAGTATTCGCGAAGCGGCCGAAGACAGCGAGATCAGCGTCAGCACCCTGAGCAAAGTGATCCGCCGCGACGCCGCCCTTTCGGCGCGCCTGATCAAGGTGGTCAACAGCCCACTACTGCGCGCAGCCTGCGAAGTCACCGACTTGCAAGCAGCCATCACGCGCCTGGGCATCAACTACAGCTGTAACCTTGCTATCGGCCTGGTGATCGAGCAGATCTTCCATGCGCGCTCAGAAGCCGTCGAGCAGAAAATGCGCGAAATCTGGGCAAAAAGCCTGGAGATTGCAGGTATCAGCTATGAAATCTGCCTACGTTTCACCAACCTCAAGCCTGATCAGGGCGCCCTCGCCGGCCTGGTTCACCAAATCGGCGTGCTGCCCATCCTAACCTACGCCGAAGAACACAACGAACTGCTGTCCGATCCGGTATGCCTGAACCACATCATCGAGCAGATTCATCCCTCGCTGGGCGACAAGATCCTCAGTGTCTGGGAGTTCCCTGAGCAACTGGCAAAACTGCCAAGCCTGACCCAGGACCTCGACCGCCGAACCCAGCAGATCGATTACGTCGATATCGTTCAGATTGCTCGCGCCATCAGCGATACCAGCGGACGCGAGCGTCCCCTCGCCTCGCTGCCGGCCTACGCGCACCTGAAGTTACCGGCCAACACACCCCTGCTGAGCAGCGACCTGCTCAGCGCTCGGCACATGTTCCGCTAGCCCGGGGTGAAGCTGACGCGCACCCTCAAGCCACCACCTTCACCATCGTGCAGGCTGATCTGGGCAAGGTGCGCACGGCAAATTTCACCCACGATGGCCAGCCCCAGGCCGGTGCCCTGCGCGCCACGCCGGTAGAACCGCTCGAAGACCCGCTCGCGCTCGGCCGCCGGGATTCCCGGCCCATCATCCTCCACCTCAAGAACACCCGGCGCCATGACCCGCAGGATCACGTTGCCACCGGGCGGGGTATGGGCCAAGGCGTTGTCCAACAGGTTGCTCAGCAACTCACTGAGCAAGGTTGGTTCGCCACGCAACTGCACCGGTTCCGGCGCCTCGAGCGCCAGCGCCACACCACGGGCATGAGCCAATGGCGCCATGGCCATCCCCAACTCACGCGCCAACTGACTGAGGTCGAGTAACTGCGCCCCGCCTTCGGCAATTGCCCGGGCACCGTTCTCCACCCGCGCCAGCGACAGCAACTGATTGGCCAGATGGGTCAGTTTGTCAGTACTTTGGGCGGTTGCCTCAAGAGTGTCACGCCACACCTGCGACTCCTGCGCGCGCAACCCCAACTCGACCCTCGCTTTCAACGCTGCCAGCGGTGTGCGCAGTTCATGGGCCGCCTCGGCAATGAACTGCGCCTGACGCTCAAACTGCCCGCGCAGGCGCTCAGTGAAGTGGTTCAAGGCGCGCACCAGCGGCCCGAGCTCTCGTTGCACCTGCACCTGCGGCAGCGGTCGCAAGTCGTCCGGCTGACGCTCCTCCACCGCTCGGCGCAAACGCTCCAGCGGGCGCAGCGCGGCACTCACCGCAAACCACACCAGGAACAACGCACCAATCGCCAGCATCCCTAGCCGCAGCAAGGTGTCGGCCATCAGGCTGCGGGCCATGCGTACCCGCGCCTCTTCGGTTTCGGCAACACGAATTTCGGCCATGCCGTTCATGTTCGGCTCGCTCACCGCCTTGAGCAGGCTGACCACGCGTACGTCCTGCCCCAGGTACTGGGCATCGTAGAAACGCGCCAGCGCCGGGTAGTCGTCAGTGCGCGGCGTACCCGGTGGTGGTGGCGGCAGGTTTTCGTAGCCGGAGATCAAACGCTGATTAATATCGTTGACCTGGTAGTAAATACGTCCGGCGCTGTCATAAGCAAAGGTGTCCAACGCTACATAAGGCACATCGGCGCTCAAGGTACCGTCGCGCTGGGACAGCCCGGCCGCAATGGTTCGCGCCGAGGCCAGCAGCGTGCGGTCGTAAGCGGTGTCGGCAGCCTCTCGACCGTTCCAATAGGCGCTCAGGCCGCTGGCCACCATCAACACCACCAGCAGCAGCGCCAGGTTCCACAGCAGCCGCCCGCGAAGGCTTCCTGAGTCACGCATCGCGGTGCTCAAGCAGGTAGCCGAGCCCCCGGAAGGTAACGATCGCCACTGGCTGACCATCGAGTTTCTTGCGCAGGCGATGCACGTAGATTTCGATGGCATCAGCGCTGGCTTCCTCATCCAGACCGAACACCTGCGCCGCCAACTGCTCCTTGCTCATCACCCGCCCAGGACGAGCGATCAACGCTTCAAGCACTGCCTGCTCGCGGGAGGTCAGTGTCAGCAACTCATCACCCAAAGTGAAGCGCCGGGTATCAAGGTCATAGACCAGTGGCCCGCAGCGCTGCTGGCGCTCCCCTCCCAACACCGTACGGCGCAACAACGCCTTCACCCGCGCTTCAAGCTCACTCAGTTCAAACGGCTTGGCCAGGTAATCGTCGGCGCCCAGATTCAGGCCGTGCACCCGATCCTTGACGTCACTTCGCGCAGTCAGCATCAGCACCGGCACGTTCTTGCCGCGTGCGCGCAGGCGCGCCAGTACTTCAAAGCCATCCATGCGCGGCAAGCCGACATCAAGCACGGCCACCGCATATTCCTCACTGGCCAGGGCCAGGTCGGCGGACACGCCATCGTGCAGCATATCGACGGTCAAGCCGATGCCCTTGAGTGCCTGAGCCACGCTTTCGGCCAGTTGCAGATGGTCTTCGACGAGCAGAACACGCATCGTTTTTTCCCCGGTTACGTCGCGGTCAATGGCGCGGAGTGTACAGCCGAGACAACCACTGTGAAGCCATCGTCGCAATGAAAGTGCATTGAAAGGTTAGTGAAAGCTTCACCTCATAGCATCCCTTCACGGCCCTCTCTGGAAGCCGATAAGCGAACCTCAAGGCTCGCGCTAATAAGAACAATAACGGAGTGATCCACCATGCTGTCGAAGCAGCTGCAGGCGTTCGCGCCTACCCGTCATTTGCGTACCCGCCCTACCGCTATTGCCAGCGCACTCGCCCTTGCTGGCGTTGCACCGCTGAGCCAGGCCGCTTTCATCGAAGACAGCAGTGCCAGCTTTGAAACCCGCAACATGTACTTCAACCGTGACTTTCGCGACGGCACCAGCGCCCAGCAATCCAAACGCGACGAATGGGCCCAGGGCTTCATGCTCAACCTGGAGTCAGGTTACACCGAAGGGACCGTTGGCTTCGGCATCGACGCCCTGGGCATGCTGGGCATCAAGCTCGACTCAAGCCCCGACCGTACCGGCACCGGCCTGCTGCCGACCCACGACAATGGCTATGCCGCCGACGAGTACTCCAAGCTGGGCCTGACCGGCAAGGTGAAGATCTCCGCCACCGAACTGAAGCTCGGTACGCTGATCCCCGAGCTGCCGACCCTGCAGCCCAATGACGGGCGCATCCTGCCGCAAACCTTCGAGGGCGGCCTGCTGACCTCCAAGGAAATCAAGAACCTGACCTTTACGGGCGGTCGCCTGGAAAAGGCCAAGGACCGCGACGACACCAACAAGGAAGACATCGCCCTCAACAACAAGAACGGTCGCTTTCTCGGCACCGTCGCCGGCAACCACTTCGACATGGCGGGCCTGGACTACCGGTTCACCGATCGGATCACCGGCAGCTACCACTACGCCCAACTCGACGATGTGTACCGCCAGCACTTCGTCGGCATGCTCGCCAGCCAGCCGATGGGCCCAGGCACCTTCGGCGCCGACCTGCGCATGGCCTTCAGCGATGACCAGGGCCAGGCCCGTGGCGGCAAGATCGACAACACCGCGCTCAATGGCCTGCTCAGCTACGCCCTGAACGGGCACAAGCTCAGCGCCGCCTACCAGCATATGTCCGGTGACAGCGCCTTCCCGTATGTCGACGGCTCCGACCCGTACCTGGTGAACTTCGTCCAGATCAACGACTTCGCCGGTGCCGATGAGCGCTCATGGCAGGTGCGCTACGACTACGACTTCGCCAAGCTGGGGATACCTGGCCTGACCTTCATGAGCCGCTACATAAACGGCGACAATGTCAGCCTGGCCAACGGCGGCGAGGGCAAGGAGTGGGAACGCAACAGCGAGTTCAAGTACGTCGTCCAGAGCGGCACGTTCAAGAACGTCGCCGTACGCCTGCGCAACGCGACCTACCGCTCGTCGTTCGCCCGTGACGCCGACGAAGTGCGGCTGCTGGTGAGCTACAACGTGGCGCTGTGGTAAGCCCAATAACAATAATATCCGAGGAGAATGACCATGACCTTTTCCCTGCGCCGTATTGCCCTTGCCACTAGCTGCCTGTTACTGGCCGGCCATGTCCTGGCTGGCGAACCGAAACGCCCCGAATGCATCGCCCCGGCTTCGCCCGGTGGAGGTTTCGACCTGACCTGCAAGCTGGTACAGAGCGCACTGGTCAACGAAAAAATCCTCACCAAACCGATGCGCGTGACCTACATGCCCGGCGGTGTCGGCGCCGTGGCGTACAACGCCGTGGTTGCCCAGCGCCCCGCCGATGCGGGCACCCTGGTTGCCTGGTCCAGCGGCTCGCTGCTGAACCTGGCCCAAGGCAAGTTCGGTCGCTTCGATGAAAACGCCGTACGCTGGCTGGCGGCAGTCGGCACCAGCTATGGCACCATTGCAGTGAAGAGCGACTCCCCCTACAAGACTCTCGACGATCTGGTCGCGGCACTGAAGAAAGACCCGAGCAAAGTGGTGATTGGCTCGGGCGGTACCGTCGGTAGCCAGGACTGGATGCAGACCGCACTGATCGCCAAGGCTGCGGGGATCAACCCGCGGGACCTGCGTTATGTGGCGCTGGAAGGCGGCGGTGAAATCGCCACGGCACTGCTGGGTGGGCACATTCAAGTGGGCAGTACCGACATTTCCGACTCCATGCCACACATCCAGAGCGGCAACATGCGCCTGCTGGCGGTGTTTGCCGAAAAGCGCCTGGATGAGCCGGAAATGAAAGACATCCCCACCGCCAGGGAACAGGGGTACGACATTGTCTGGCCAGTAGTGCGCGGCTTCTACCTCGGGCCGAAGGTCACAGACGATGAATATGCCTGGTGGAAAGATGCCTTCGACAAACTGCTGGCCTCTGAAGACTTCGCCACATTGCGTGATCAGCGCGAACTCTTCCCCTTCGCCCTGACGGGCAATGAACTGGACACCTACGTGAAGAAACAGGTGGCGGACTACAAGGCCCTGGCCAAGGAATTCGGCCTGGTTCAGTAACCCGCTTATCCAGAAAGCCTATCGCTGGCAAGGCACCTACACCGCCCCGTAGGCGTCAGCCTTGCCGGCGATCCCCTGCCCCAAAGAGGATTCACCATGATCCTGCAACGACTCTTCGCCTTCGTTTTGTTGGCGGCATGCGCCGTCCTGGCCGTCATGGCCTGGCCCTACCAGGCCGCCTTTTCCTACGAACCGGTCGGCCCCCGCGCCTATCCTCTGCTGATGCTTGGCCTGATGAGCGCAGCATTGCTGTACCTGCTGTTTCGCCCCACCCCCATCGTGCACAGCGACGATGAACCGGCGCTGGACCGCGCCACGCTGAACAAGATCGGCGTCTGTGTACTGCTGTTACTGGTCTTCGCCGCCACCTTCGAGCCGCTGGGCTTCATCCTCAGCAGCATCCTGATCGGTGTACCGATGGCACGCCTGTACGGCGGTCGCTGGCTGCCCAGCGCCGCCATCATCGGCGTGATGAGCATTGCCCTGTACCTGTTGTTCGACCGGGTGATGGATGTGCCGCTGCCCCTTGGCCTGCTCGACATTCTGGAGAATTGACATGGATACCCTCAGCTATCTGGGCCAAGGCTTCGGCGTCGCCCTGAGCCCCTACAACCTGGTCACCGCCCTGGCCGGTACCCTGATCGGCACCGTGGTCGGCTTGCTACCGGGCCTGGGCCCGATCAACGGCGTCGCCCTGTTGATCCCTATTGCCTTTGCCCTGGGCCTGCCGCCAGAGTCGGCGCTGATCCTGCTGGCAGCGGTGTACCTGGGCTGCGAGTACGGTGGGCGGATCAGTTCGATCCTGCTCAACATCCCGGGCGAAGCCTCCACGGTCATGACCACCCTCGACGGTTACCCGATGGCGCGTCAGGGCCTGGCCGGCGTGGCCTTGTCGCTGTCGGCCTGGAGCTCGTTCATCGGCGCCCTGATCGCCACCTGCGGCATGGTGCTGTTCGCGCCGTTACTGGCCAAATGGGCGATAGCCTTCGGCCCTGCCGAGTACTTCGTGCTCATGGTCTTTGCCATCGTCTGCCTCGGTGGTATGGCCGGGGACAGGCCGTTGAAAACCTTTATCGCCGCCTTGATCGGCCTGTTCCTGTCCAGTGTCGGGATTGATGCCAACAGTGGTGTGTACCGCTTCACCGGCGACAGCGTGCACATGGCCGACGGTATCCAGTTCGTCGTCCTGGTATTGGGCCTGTTCTCCATCAGCGAGATTCTCCTGCTGCTGGAAAAAACCCACCACGGCCACGAAGCCGTAAAAGCCACCGGACGCATGCTGTTCAACCTCAAGGAAGCGGCATCAGTGTTCGTGGTGAACATTCGCTGCGGCTTGCTCGGTTTCATCATGGGCGTGCTGCCGGGTGCAGGCGCAACGCTGGCCAGCGCCGTGGCCTACATGATCGAAAAACGTATCGCGGGCGCCAGCGGCACGTTCGGCAAAGGTGACAAACGCGGCCTGGCTGCGCCAGAAACGGCGATTGGCGCATCCTGCTGCGGCGCTCTGGTACCGATGCTGACCCTCGGCGTGCCGGGCTCGGGCACTACCGCCGTGATGATCGGCGCCCTGACCCTGTACAACATCACCCCGGGGCCACTGCTGTTCGAACAACAACCCGATATCGTCTGGGGCCTGATCGCGTCGCTGTTCGTCGCCAACATCATGTTGGTGATTCTGAACATCCCGATGATTCGCCTGTTCACCCGTATTCTCGCAGTGCCGAACTGGGCGCTGGTGCCGGTGATCGCGATCATTACCGCCATTGGTGTCTATGCCGTCCACGCCACCACCTTCGACCTGTTCCTGATGATCGGCATCGGCATCTTCGGCTACATCCTGCGCAAGCTCGACTTCCCGCTGTCGCCAATCCTGCTCGGTTTCATCCTTGGTGGCTTGATGGAGCAGAACCTGCGCAGGGCCCTGTCGATTTCCAACGGTGCGCTGGACATCCTCTGGGCCAGCCCGATCAGCCTGTCGGTATGGGTACTGACTGCGTTCATGCTGGTACTACCACTGCTGCGTATCTGGCGTAAACGCAGCGTGCAGCGACGTGCCCTGGCCGATGCCTGATTCAGCACCACAAGGCTGGTGGGCAACCGCACTGGTCGGCCTGGCAGGCGGCTTTCTCGCCAGCCAGGTCGGCTGGCCATTGCCTTGGATGGTCGGCTCGCTGCTCGCCGTCATCCTGGTGCGCTGCCTGACACCCTGGCAACTGAAGGAAATCCCCGGCGGCCGTAAAGGCGGACAATGGATAATCGGTGTCGGCATCGGCCTGCACTTCACCCCAGCGGTGGTCGAGCAGGTGGCGAGCCACTTTGGCCTGATCTTCTTCGGTGCATTGCTTACCAGCTTGTCCAGCGTGGTCGGGGTCTGGCTGTTGCGTCGAACCGGTGAAGATAGAGCCACGGCATTCTTCTCAAGCATGCCGGGTGGCTCAGGGGAGATGGTCAACCTGGGGGCGCGTAATGGCGCGTTCCTCAGCCACGTCGCAGCGGCGCAAAGCCTGCGGGTGCTGGTGGTCGTGCTGTGCGTACCTGCCGCCTTCAAGTTCCTGCTCGGCGACGGTGTACCGCTGCTGCATGCCGGCAACGTCGATTGGCGCTGGCTGGTCGTGGTGCTCCCGTTGGGCGGGCTAACGGCCTGGGCATGGCAACGGCTGCGCCAGCCCAACCCCTGGTTGTTCGGCCCATTGCTGGTCGCCGCCAGTGTCAGCATTGGCTGGAACCTGCAGATCGGCTTGCCAGACGGCGCCAGCCAGATCGGCCAATGGCTGATTGGCAGCGGCCTGGGCTGTCACTTCAACCGAGCGTTCTTCCGCCGCGCGCCGTCCTTTCTTGGGCGAACACTGATTGCCACCTCGTTGAGCATGCTGATCGCGGGGCTAGCCGCCTGGGCCTTGAGCCTCGCCACCCACCTCGATCTGCGCTCACTGACCCTGGGCATGATGCCGGGCGGCATCGCGGAAATGAGCCTGACCGCCGAAACCCTGCAACTGTCAGTGCCACTGGTGACGGCGTTGCAGGTCATGCGCCTGCTGTTTGTATTGTTTCTGGCCGAGCCCTTGTTTCACCACTGGACCCGGCACAGCGAATAACCTGCCACTTGCGCAAGCCGACGAACCAAACGGTTTGCGCAGCCCACAGGAGGTGCTTCATTTACGCAGGCGGCAGGCGCCAATCGATAGGCGCCAGGCCACGCTGCTCAAGGAAGCGATTGGTCTGGCTGAAATGGCCACACCCGAGAAAACCACGGTAAGCCGACAACGGCGATGGATGCACCGACGTCAGGACCAGGTGCTTGGTGGCATCAATCAATTTGCGCTTGCTTTGCGCATGCGCGCCCCACAGCAGGAAAACCAGGTTTGGCTGCTGCTCACTCACCACTTCAATAATCCGGTCGGTGAAGTGCTGCCAGCCCTTGTTGGCATGGGACGCCGCATTGCCTCGCTCGACAGTCATGGTGGTATTGAGCAGCAACACGCCTTGTTCAGCCCAGTGCTGCAGGCAGCCATGGTTGGCAATGTCGATGTTCAGGTCGCGCTGCAGTTCTTTGTAAATGTTCAGCAACGACGGCGGTGTAGGCGTACCTGGCTGCACCGAAAAACACAGACCATGGGCCTGACCGGGGCCGTGGTACGGGTCTTGGCCAAGAATCACCACTTTGACTTTATCCAGCGGCGTGGAATTCAGCGCATTGAAAATCATCGGCCCTGGCGGGTAGATCTCTTTGCCTGCAGCATGCTCCTGGCGCAGAAAGTCTTTCAGCTCCTGCATGTAGGGCTGGTCGAACTCGCTGCGCAAGGCCTGCTTCCAGCTGGGTTCGAGTTTGATACGGTCGTCGTCGGTCATGGTGTCATCCAGAAAACAATGGGGCGGACACTAGGAAACCCGCTCGTGCTTGTCAATCGATCCGACCGACGACCGGCACGATCACCATCAGCGACCATACTTTCGGGATAAACCTGTCGAGGCCTCCCCATGAGCGTGGCGTTTGAAGTATTGACCGGTGTTGACGGTGCAGGCATTGGTATCGCCAGCCTGAACGCACCGCAGTCACTCAATGCGTTGTCACTTCCGATGGTCCAGGCGCTGTACACGCACCTGCAGGCCTGGGCTGAAGACCCGCGCATTGCCTGCGTACTGTTGCGTGGTAACGGCGACAAGGCGTTCTGTGCTGGCGGCGAGGTACGCAGCCTGGCCCAGGCCTGCCTTGATCGGCCCGGTGAAGTACCGCCGATGGCCGCTCATTTCTTTGCCGCCGAATACCGCCTGGACTACTGCCTGCACACCTACCCCAAACCGCTATTGTGCTGGGGCCACGGCCATGTGTTGGGTGGAGGCATGGGCCTGCTGCAAGCGGCCGGCGTGCGCATCGTCACCCCAAACAGCCGCCTGGCCATGCCAGAAATCAGTATTGGCTTGTACCCGGACGTCGGCGGCAGTTGGTTCCTCTCGCGCCTGCCCGGCAAGTTGGGCCTTTTTCTGGGCCTGACCGGCGCACCGATCAACGCCCACGATGCACTGGACCTGGGCTTGGCCGACCGCTTCATGACCCAAGATCAGCAGGAAAGCCTGATAGAAGGCCTGCTGCAACTGAACTGGCAGGAACAGACGGCCCTGCAACTGAATAGCCTGTTAAAAGCCCTGCAACAGGAAGCCCTGCCTGCTCTGCCAGCCGCGCAGTGGTTGCCCCGCCGCCAGCATCTGGACAACCTGCTTGATGTCGGTGATCCGGTCTGCGCCTGGCGCGCCATCGCCCAGCTACGGCATCAACCCGACACCCTGCTCGACCGTGCCGCACAGACGATGCTTGAGGGCTGCCCACTCACCGCGCTGCTGGTCTGGCAACAGATTGCTCGTGCACGGCACCTGTCATTGGCTCAAGTGTTCCAGATGGAATACACCATCAGCCTGAACTGCTGTCGCCACCCGGAATTCGCCGAAGGGGTGCGCGCGCGCCTGATCGACAAAGACCAGAAGCCACACTGGCATTGGCCAGACATCAGCCATGTACCCGCAGCAGTGGTCGAGGCGCATTTCAACAAGGCATGGGAAGGTCGCCATCCGCTGGCAGACCTGCAACAGCCACTCATGTAGGTGCTGTAGCAGGCCAGCCCGCGCAAGGCGATACCTTCCGGGGTGCTGGCAGGTGTCAGCGGTTCCAGTTGCGATCCGATCTGCCATCGCGGTCGTGTCCACGACCGTAATCCTGGCCACGACCGTGCTCCTGACCGCGACCATAAGCCCGACCACGGTCATGCTCATGACCACGGCCATAATTGCGGTCATAACCACGCCCGCCATCACGGTCCCGGCGAGGCGCATCCCGGTAGCCATGGTTGTCATGACGGTAACGGGCGTCATAACCACGCCCCTGATAACGGTTGTTGTAGTAAGGCTCGGGGGCGGCTCGGTAGTAGCGTGGCGCAGGCGCGTAATAACGCTGCTGAGGCACCACATAGTAGCCTCGCCCATACGAGTAGGAAGGCCGGTCGTAGTCCCGATAGGAGTAACGATCTACGGTGTAAACGTCATTGCGGTAGTAGCCATGGTCTCCATAAGGTACGCACGCAGCCATTAATGAACCCAACACTACAATCAGCAAAAGTCGGCGATACATGGCGGCCTCCTGGACCGCTAAGCTGCCATCCAGCGGCGCTGGTCGGCGCCAATCGATGGTCATCGACCGGCACAACATCAGACACGCAAAAGCGCGCCCGGTGCCGCAGACGAAATAATTTGATACAAGGCTTATAACCTTAAAAATCATCCAGTTATTTTTCTCCAAGCCCACTAGAATACAGGCCACTGGTACCAGCAACGGAAATGCCATGCCGTCTCGTTCTGCCTTGTTTTCACAACGTTCGCTGATCCTGGCGTTACTGCTCCTGCTGGGCTGCGGCTTTCTCGCGACGTCTCTGCTCAGCTACTTCGCCTCACGCAGCTCAATCCGTGACAACATCATCAACACCGAGCTGCCACTGACTGCCGACACCCTCTACTCGGAAATTCAGAAAGACCTGGTACGCCCCATCCTGATTTCATCGATGATGGCCAACGACACGTTCCTGCGCGACTGGGTGCTGGCCGGGGAACACGAGCCTGAGCGCATGACCCGCTACCTGAACGAGGTGATGGCTCGCAATCGCGCGTATACCGCCTTCTTCGTCTCCGACCTCACCCACACCTACTTCCAGGCCCAGGGTGTACTCAAGCAGATCGACCTGCAGGAAGCCCGTGATGCCTGGTACTTCCGACTTCGCAACCTCGATGCGCCTTACGAAATCAACGTCGACCTGGACATGGCCAACCAGGACAACATGGCCATCTTCATCAACTACAAGGTCCTTGATTACCAGAACAACTTCATCGGTGCCGCCGGTGTCGGGCTAAGCCTCGAATCGGTCATCAAGTGCATCGACGACTACCAAAAACGCTACATGCGCAGTGTCTACTTCGCTGATCGCCAGGGCCGCATCGTGCTGACCGGCTCTGATGGCGGCCCACAGGGCATGCGGGCCGGGCAACACTTGAGCGACATCAAAGGGCTGGGTGACCTGGCTCAGCAGATGCCCATCCCCGTCAGCGGTAGCCGCGAATACCGCAGTGCCGACGGCCACAACCAGTTCCTCAACGTGCGCTTCATCCCGGAACTGAACTGGTACCTGTTCGTCGAAAAACATGAAGACGGCCGGTTGGACAGCATCCTCCAATCGCTGTACATCAACCTGGCGATCTGCGCGATGATCACCCTGGTCGTACTCTCGCTGCTCAATGCCATGATCAAACGCCACCACGAGCGCATCCAGGCCCTGGCCACCCTCGACAGCCTGACCGGCTTACCGAACCGCCGGGCCTTCGACCTGCTTGCCGCACAAGCCTTGCTCGAAGCCCAGCGCGAGCCCAAACCGCTGGTGGCGCTGCTACTCGACCTGGATCATTTCAAAGCCCTCAACGACACCTACGGCCACCTGGGTGGCGACGAAGTGTTACGCCAGTTTGCCCGCGTACTGGAGAGCTGCCTGCGCGTCTCCGACATCATCTGCCGTTGGGGCGGCGAAGAGTTCGTCGTGCTACTCCAGGGCAGCGAGCATCAACAGGCACTCGGTGTTGCAGAAAAGATCCGCCAGAAAACCGAGCAACTGGCGTTCAGTTATGCCGACGCCGACATCAAGCTGACCGTCAGCATCGGCTTGAGCAGCCTGCGCCCGGACGATACGCTACACACCCTGATCGGTCGCGCCGACCACGCGCTTTACCGCGCCAAGCAAAGCGGGCGCAACCGCGTCTGCACGGATCACGCATGAACGAGCCCAACCTCTGCCCGGCCTGCGGTGCCAGCAACCACTGCAGCCTCGCCAACCCTCGCAGCGCTACGCACGATTGCTGGTGCTACGGCGTCAGCATCGACCCGCAGGTGCTTGAAGCACTGCCGGCCGAGCTGCGTGACAAAGCCTGCCTGTGCCCGCGCTGCGCCCAGGTAGAAGCCCAACTGCAGGCAGCCAAGGACGCCGCAAAGCGCTAAACTGCGCACCCGATACTGGCCCCTCTCGCCCCATGCGCCTCGACCGTTTTCTCAGCAACCTGCCCTGCTACAACCGCCAGCAAGTTCGCCTGCTGCTGGCAGAACGCCGCGTACGCGTCGATGGCACGCAGGTCGGCGACCCACGGCATGAGGTGCGCGAGTTCAGCCGAATCGAAGTCGATGATCAGCTAGTGCAAGCCGGCAGAGCACTGCGCTACTTCATGCTGCACAAACCAGCGGGGTGCGTCAGTGCCACGGTCGACCCACAGCACCGCACCGTCCTTGACCTGCTCGACGAGCCGGACAAACACGACCTGCACATCGCCGGCCGCCTCGACTACAACACCACCGGCCTGCTGCTGATCACCAACGACGGCCAATGGTCCAGGCGCCTGACCCAGCCACAGACCAAACTCCCCAAGGTCTACTACGTCGAAACCGAGCACATCATCGACGAGCACTACATCGAAAAGTTTCGTGAAGGCTTCTACTTCGCCTTTGAAGACCTCACCACGCAACCGGCAGACCTGACGATACTCAGCCAACACAGCGCTCGCCTGAGCATCGTCGAAGGCCGCTATCACCAGGTCAAACGGATGTTCGGCTTCTTTGACAACAAGGTAATACGCCTGCACCGCGAACACATGGGCCCCCTGCAACTGGACCCGTCGCTGCTGCCCGGCGAGTACCGCGCATTGCGCCCAGACGAAATCAGCGCGTTCTGACGTCACGACCGCCTGGCAGAAAAATATCGCCAATTACACCAATGGCACTTGCGGGTTCAGCACATGGCTGCTTGAATCCAAACGTCGGTCTGCATGTGACTTTCCAGTCACAACCGTAGTCAAAGACACCTTTTTGCCGGCTACCAGCACCTCGAAGTGATGGGGTCCGGCAGATTGCCCGCCTAGAACAATACCCGTCGACCAGCCTGTAGCGGATCGACAAGGGCCCTCAGTTTCACTTCAAGGCGTATGCCTACCTGTCATAAAGAACGTGCAATCTTGCTTGCGCGATTACCCTTTCTTGCGCCAGGAGTCGACGACATGAGGCCAGAAATTGCTGTGCTGGATATACAAGGTCAGTACCGGGTTTACACGGAGTTCTATCGCGCAGATGCCGCCGAAAAGACGATCATCCTGATCAATGGATCGCTGGCAACCACTGCCTCGTTCGCCCAGACGGTGCGTAACCTGCACCCACAATTCAACGTTGTGCTGTACGACCAACCCTATTCGGGCAAGTCCAAACCGCACAACCGCAACGACCATCTGCTGACCAAAGAGATCGAAGGCCAGATCCTTCTGGAACTGATCGACCATTTTGCTGCCGATCACATCATGTCCTTCTCCTGGGGCGGCGCCTGCACCCTGCTCGCCTTGGCCCACAAGCCACGGCGCATCGAAAAGGCGGTGATCAGTTCGTTCTCGCCGGTGATCAACGAACCGATGCGCGACTACCTCGAGCGCGGTTCACACTACCTGAGCAAGTGCGACCGCTACGAAGTCGGCGCCTTGGTCAACGACACCATCGGCAAGCACCTGCCATCGCTGTTCAAGCGCTTCAACTACCGGCATGTCAGCAGCCTGGACAACCACGAATACAAGCAGATGCACTTCCACATCAACCAGGTGCTCAAACACGACCTGGACAACGCCCTGCGCTCGGCCCGCGTCATCGACATCCCGGTACTGTTCATGAACGGGGAATGGGACGAATACACCACCACCGAAGACGCCCAGCAGTTCAGCAAACACGTGCGCAACAGCCACTTCAGCCGCATCCAGAGCGCCGGCCACTTCCTCGACATGGAACACAAGGCCGCTTGCCGCGACTCACGCAATGCACTGCTGAGTTTCCTCACCCCATCGCCTCGGGAACACCGCGTACGCACACCGTTTACCCTGAGGGAGCATGCCTTTGCCCTCTGAGCATCGGGGTCGCCGGTAACGCAGCAACCTGCATCACACGCCTTCGGGCACCCGCAAGATGCAGACCTTGCGTTACCGGCCGACCGCACAACACGCGTGAAGAAAGGCTTCAATTCCCGCCTCACTTCTGGTACAAAGTCGTCCTGCAGAGCGGGTGTCGTATAATGGCATTACTCCAGCTTCCCAAGCTGATAACGAGGGTTCGATTCCCTTCACCCGCTCCACTTTCCCCTCGCTGAAAATTCGTCTGATTCCATACGCTGCTGAAAATAAGGCATTTTTCCTTACCATCAGTCCAGCCTGATCTGCCCCCTCCCCGCCACTACGACGTTTTCAATCTTTCACTGCATCAATGCGATTGCGCCGGCTCCTGTTGCACCGCGCGAAGGTACGACATAGACTTCAACTACGCCAATGACGCATACCCAAGGACGGCATGATTTTCATCGAAACAACAATTTTCACAGAGGATGTGAAGACTCACCTCGAAGATGAAGAGTACCGGAAGCTCCAGCACTATCTTGCAGAGCATCCAGAAGCAGGTGATCTCATTGAGGAAACCGGGGGATTGAGAAAGGTCCGCTGGGCTGCAAAAGGAAAGGGAAAGAGTGGGGGTGTGCGTGTTATTTACTACCACGTTACCCACAAAGAACAGATACGAATGCTGCTGATTTACCGTAAAGGTATCCAGGATACGTTGACGAAAAAAGAAAAGGCCGTACTAAAAAGCATCAACCAAGGGTGGAAATGATGGACAAAAATCTCTTCGATCGTCTTGTTAACAGCATGACTGAGATGGATGAGATCGCCCGTGGTGAGCGCAAGCCCTCCCGGGAATTCCGGATCGACGCTGTACACGTGAAAGCAATCCGCGAAGCTACAGGTCTTACTCAAGAAAAATTTGCAAAACGAATCGATGTACCTGTTGGAACCCTCAGGAACTGGGAGCAGGGACGTCGTGTTCCAGAAGGGCCAGCACGTGCATTACTGCGTGCGATTCATAATGACCCTACTCATGTGCTGGCCGCGTTGGCAGAAGTATGAAAGCCCCAGCCACATGGCGGGTTCAGGTTACAGACGCCCCCCGCTCTTAGCGGGGGTTTGTTTTTCTAAGCCAAATTCAAGCCTACACCCCATAGAAACCCTATAAGCCCGTGACATTGGCATTGCTCTTAAACAAAGAACCAAGGCCTTTCGCTTAGGGACGCTGTCTAGGCCTGCGCATTTGCCTCTCGCCTGACTCAAAACAACGCCAGTCGCTTTACTGTCGAAATTTCTTGCAACGTTTCTGCAATCGGGTACAAACAGTTCATCTCGCTGCACCCTGACCAGGCGTCCTGCCCGCCGCAGTGTTTCGGCGCTCGGGAATGAACGCGGCGTTGTTCTGAAACAGTCGAAAGGACCCGTTCATGTTTCTCTCCCGCTGGCTTCCGGGCCTGGCCAATTTGCTGCATTACCGCGCCGAGTGGTTTCGCCACGATCTTCAGGCCGGGCTGTCTGTGGCCGCGATTCAGATCCCTATCGCCATTGCCTATGCGCAAATTGTCGGCCTGCCGCCCCATGTGGGCTTGTATGCCTGCATCTTGCCAATGATTGTCTATGCCTTGGTCGGCAGTTCGCGGCAGTTGATGGTCGGGCCGGATGCCGCCACCTGTGCGATGGTTGCCGGGGCAATTGCGCCACTGGCGATGGGCGATCCGCAGCGGCTGGCGCAGTTGTCGGTGATTGTCACGGTACTGGTGGGGCTGATGTTGATCGCCGCCGGGGCGGCACGTGCCGGGTTTATCGCCAGCTTTTTCTCGCGACCTATTCTGATCGGCTACCTGAACGGGATCGGCCTGAGCCTGCTGGCCGGGCAGTTGGGCAAAGTGCTCGGCTTTCAGATCGAGGGCGATGGTTTCATTCTCAGCCTGATCAACATGCTGCAGCGCCTGAACGAAATCCATTGGCCGACGTTGGCCATTGGGGTTGCCGGGCTGATTGCACTGATCTGGTTGCCCCGGCACTTCCAACGCTTGCCGGCGGCACTGGTGACCGTGGCCATCGCCACGCTGGCGGTTGGCGTGCTGCGGCTAGACCGCTTCGGCGTTGCCATTCTGGGCGCGGTGCCCGCCGGGATGCCGGAACTGGCCTGGCCGCAAACCAACCTGGCAGAAATGAAAAGCCTGATGCGTGACGCCTTGGGTATCGCGACCGTGAGCTTCTGTAGTGCGATGCTCACCGCCCGCAGTTTCGCTGCGCGCCACGGCTACGCGATCAATGCCAACCACGAGTTTCTTGCACTGGGTGTGTCGAACCTCGCTGCCGGGGTTTCCCAGGGCTTTGCCATCAGCGGTGCCGACTCGCGTACGGCGGTCAACGATATGGTCGGCGGCAAGAGCCAGCTGGTGGGCATTATTGCCGCGCTGGTGATCGCGGCAATCCTGATGTTCTTCACCGCACCACTGGCCTGGATTCCCCAAGCCGCCTTGGGCGCGGTGTTGCTGATGGCCGGCTGGGGGCTGATTGATGTGCAGTCACTGCGCCAGATCCGTGCACTCAGTCGCTTCGAGTTCTGGCTTTGCGTGTTCACCACCGTCGGCGTGCTCGGGGCGGGCGTGCTGCCGGGCATTATCATTGCCGTAACCCTGGCCATCCTGCGCCTGCTGTACAGCATCTACCAGCCAACCGATGCCGTACTCGGCTGGCTACCCGGCGTCGAAGGCCAGGTGGACATTCGTCACCACGAAGATGCCTGCACCGTACCGGGTTTAGTGGTGTACCGCTTCGATGATGCGATTCTGTTCTTCAACGCCGACTACTTCAAAATGCGCCTGCTCGATGCCGTACAACGTGAACACCAACCCCGTGCGGTGCTGTTCGACGCTGAAGCGGTGAGCACCATCGACGTCAGCGGTATCGCGGCCTTGCGTGAAGTGCGGGACACCCTCAAAGCACAAGGCATCCTGTTCGGCATTGCCCGTGCCCGCGGCAAGTTCTTGCGCATGCTGGTGCGCTCGGGGATCGCGCGGGAACTGGAGGATCGCTTGCTGTTCGGCTCGGTACGGGCCGGCATTCGCGCCTACCGCGTATGGCGCAATCGGAACAAAGAGCTGTTTGCATCGGAGTAAGCGAAACTTCCTACATAACCTTGGGAAGTGCTGACCTTGTTGCACAACGGCATGCCCACTAGCCTTCGGGGGTCGCTGCATATTCAGCGACCAGATGTGGAAGTCTGGACCCTCTATAGGCGTGTATTCCCTGACAGGTGAATGCTGGCGTACTTTTATGCCTGTATGATTTGTTATGGCGGCTACGCGCAGGGCACCCTTTGGGGTGCGCCGGATTCCTATAGACCGGTCTTCCACCCTGCGTGTGGCTGCCACCCTCATGTGGAAGTGAGTCAGGGCAGCTCCTCTATGTCTATAGGAGCTTTACCATGATGAAGATTGTTCCCGACCCACCACGTTGTGCGCCGTATAAAACGGCCTCGCTGCCTTTTGGCTCCTGCGACGCAGGGCACCCGCCATTGTTTTCCGTTAACGAAGGCATTAGTGCCGAAGACGCGCTGGTGCATGCCTCCTTGCAACTGAAAGCGGGCATTGATGCCGTCAACCAGACCTGCTTCTGCCATGAGCGCACCCCGGAAGGCTTGCGCTGGGCCTCGCTGCACGCGATGGAGGCGGCCAAAGCGTTGATTGACGCCCTGCTCGACGGGTTCGAAACGCAGGCCATGAAGCGCTAATACCTTCACTGACGCCATCGCAGGCAAGCCTGCATCCCACGCGGTTTGATCGGGGCCGGGTGGGAGCAGGTCTTGCCTGCGATTGGGGCCAGGCGATTAACCCGCCAGCAACCCCGGCAAGGCATGCACCAGCGCATTGATTGCGAAACCAATGAACATCAACCCGCAGGCCCGGGTGATCCACAGTTCATAGCGCACATATAACGTACGGACCTGGCGCGCGCCCACCAGCGCCACCAGAATCGCATAGGCCAGCAAGCCACCCACAAAGCTGAGCACGATCAACAAGGGCAGCATCGACCAGGTCAGTGCCTCGGCGCGGCTGGATAACAATGCCGTAAAGGTGGCAACAGCCACCGGGTAGGCCTTGGGATTGGTCAGGCCAAACACCACGCCATGCCAGAACGGCTGACGCACCGGCCCCTGCTGCCCGTCTTCAGCAGACGGGCGACTGCGCAAGGCGCGCAGGCCCAGCCAGAACAGGTACACGCCGCTGATTACGCCCAGGCCATCAAACAACAGGCTGCCAACCTGGCGCGCGCCGACGATGGCCACCAACGCAGTGCCACACCAGAGCACATCACCCAGCAGGTGCCCACAAAGAAACCCCGCCCCCGCCTTACGCCCACGTGCCGCGCCAATACCGAGCACCGCCAGGACACCGGGGCCCGGAGTAATGCCATAGATAAAGCCGGAGGCGAGCACAGCAAACACAAGCGAAAACGTCATCGGAACACGGGGCCTGAACAGAGCAAGGCACGAGAGTCTACGCGGGCTTCCAAAAGCCAGCCAGCCACACAGCCGATGGCCTGCGCTGATGACAAGCAGGACGTGCGTGATACAGTCGCGCCCATTCCTTTGCATTACCTGTCTGTGAGCCCTGCATGCCCTCTGCCAACTTCGACGCCACCCTCGCCGCTTGGCCTGAACTGGTCTCCCGCCGTCCTTGCAGCGGCTTGCTGCTGGGCAACGGCGCCAGCCGCACTGTGTGGCGCCCGTTCGCCTATTTCTCATTGTTCGAACTGGCCCAGCGGGTACGCCACAAACCCTTGGGGCTTACCGATCAGGCCTTGTTCAAGTCCATGGGCACGGAGGTGTTCGAGCCGGTGCTCACGGCACTGAACACCACGGTACGGGTCAATGCCGCCCTGGCCATCAGTTCGTCGGCGCCGCTGAACCGCTATTACGCAATCAAGGAAGCGCTGATTCATGCCGTGCGCAGCGTGCATATCCCGTGGAAGCTGCTGCCTGCCTCGACCCTGCACACCCTCAACCAGGAGCTGCGCAATTACCGCAGCATCTATTCGAGCAACTACGACCTGCTCACCCATTGGGCGGTGAGCTACGCGCCTGAAGGGTTTCAGGTGCTGTTCGATGAGGAGGGCGTGTTTGACGTACGCCGCAGCCGCGGTGAAGGCCATCGCCTGCTTTACCTGCACGGTGGCTTGCACCTGCTCAAGCAACAGGACGGCAGCACCCGCCAACGCAGTGCCCGCGAAAGCGCCCTGCTCGACGGCTTTGCGGTGAACACCCCAGGTGATGTGCCGCTGTTCATCAATGAAAGCAGCAGCGACGACAAACTGCGCGCTATCCGTACCTCGGACTACCTGAGCTGGTGCCACGGCGAACTGGCCAGCCATGACGGTGGCCTGTGTATTTTCGGGCACCGCCTGGACAGCTCCGACCGGCATCTGGTGGAGGCCATCAAACAGGCCAACCCCGGCCACCTCGCGATTGCGGTACACCCACTGAGCGAAGCAGCGATCATCGGCCAGAAGCAGCACTATGCGGCGTTGTTTGCCGAGCGCCCGGACATCGAACTGTGTTTCTTCGATGCCAGCAGCCACCCGTTGGGGCAGGCTGAATTGGCGGTGGCGGTTCCCCCTGCCAGCAAACGTCGCCGCTAAACGCTGTGCAGGGACTGTATCCGTTGTTTTGTATGCAACTGTTACAAGACCGCACCCAACGCCTGTGGCTCAATGGACGGACTTATCTGCCCAAGGCGTTCCCGCATGTCTACCCGCGAAAACACCGGCATGGCCCTCGGCCTGCTCGGCGTGGTCATTTTCAGCCTGACCCTGCCCATGACCCGTATCGTCGTGCAGGAACTGCACCCACTGCTCAATGGGCTGGGCCGGGCGCTGGTCGCAGCCATTCCCGCTGCCGCGCTGTTGCTCTGGCGTCGCGAAAAATGGCCGACCTGGCAGCAAATAAAAGGGCTGAGCCTGGTAGCGCTGGGGGTCATTCTGGGGTTCCCGGTGTTTTCCGCGTGGGCCATGCAAACCGTACCGGCATCCCACGGGGCACTGGTCAACGGCCTGCAACCGCTGTGCGTAGCGGTGTACGCGGCCTGGTTGTCCCACGAGCGCCCGTCAAAAGCCTTCTGGGCCTGCGCCGCGTTGGGCAGCGTTTTGGTGCTGGCCTACGCCATGATCATGGGTGCCGGGCAGATCCAGGCCGGTGACCTGCTGATGCTCGCCGCCATTGCGGTGGGTGGCCTGGGGTATGCCGAAGGCGGGCGACTGGCCCGTGAAATGGGCGGTTGGCAGGTGATCTGCTGGGCGCTGGTACTGGCCAGCCCGTTGCTGCTCGGGCCGGTGGTGTACCTGGCGCTGCAGCACCAGGGCGAGGTCAGCAGCAAAACCTGGTGGGCCTTCGGTTATGTTTCGCTGTTTTCACAGTTCATCGGTTTCTTTGCCTGGTACGCTGGCCTGGCGCTGGGCGGCATCGCCCGGGTGAGTCAGGTGCAGTTGCTGCAGATCTTCTTCACTATCGCCTTTTCCGCCCTGTTCTTTGGCGAACAGGTCGAGCCGATTACCTGGGTGTTTGCCACCGGGGTGATTCTGACTGTGGTACTGGGCCGGCGCACACGGGTGCATCCGGCCCAGCGCCCAGCCAAGGTTTAGGCCGCGAGCAAACCGTCAGCCCGCAGCAGGGTTTCCAGGCAGTGCTCCTGAACCCCATAGAACGCTTTGAGCTCCTGGATTCTGGCCATCAACACGCTCGCATCGACCGGATCGCGACGCTTGATCGCCAGGATCATCTTGTTCTTGTTGGTGTGTTCAAGGGAAATGAACTCGAATACCTTGGTCTCATAGCCGCAGGCTTCCAGGTACAGCGCGCGCAGGCTGTCGGTCAGCATTTCAGCCTGCTGGCCCAAATGCAGGCCGTATTGCAGCATCGGCTTGAGCAGGCCCGGGGTGTGCATTTGCGGGCGAATCTGTTTGTGGCAGCACGGCGAGCACATGATGATGGCTGCACCACAGCGGATACCGGTGTGGATGGCGTAGTCGGTGGCGATGTCGCAGGCATGCAGGGCAATCATCACGTCGATGGCGCTGGGCACGACGGTGCGTACGTCGCCATGCTCGAAATGCAGGCCCGGGTGCTCCAACTGAGCCGCAGCCTTGTTGCACAGCTCGACCATGTCCTGGCGCAGCTCGACGCCGGTGACCTGGGCCTCACGCTGCAGGGTGTTGCGCAGGTAATCATGGATGGCGAAGGTCAGGTAACCCTTGCCCGAGCCGAAATCCGCGACACGCAGTGGCTGCTCTGCGCCCAGGGTCGAGCTGCCGAGGGCATGGGAAAACACCTCGATGAACTTGTTGATCTGTTTCCACTTGCGCGACATGGCCGGAATCAGCGCATGCTGCTTGTCGGTGACACCCAGGTCGACCAGGAACGGTCGGCTCAGTTCCAGGTAGCGTTTCTTCTCCCGGTCATGCTCGCCCGCCGGCGCCTGACGTGCCTGCTGTGCTGCGCTGTGGTGCAGCATCGGCTTGCCTTTCTTGCTGAACTCCAACTGGGCTTCATCGCTGAGGCTCTGCAGGTGGGCGTTGCGAAAACTGCCTGGCAGCAGTTCAGCCACCAGTGCCAGGGCTTCGTCGACCGGCAGATTGCGGGTGATGTCACGGGTTTGGTAACGGTAGACAAACGACAGGCAAGCCTGGCCCTTGACGGTCAGCGGCTTGGCGATCACCCGTTGCAGGGCTTCTTCGGTGCCGACATGGCGCGCCAGCACCAGCTTGATCAGGGCATTCTGCTGCAGGCAGGTGGCGAGCAGGGCCAGAAACTGCGCACGCGCATCCGGCGCGGCCTGGGCGGTAGGGGTATCGGACATCAGGAGTGGGTGCCTCGGAGTGCGGGGACGCGCCAGTCGGCGCCAGTGCCGGGCATTTTACGTGGATGACCGGCGCAGGCACAGCTTTTGTCGATGATTGCCCTGCCCTTACGGCAATATCACAAGGCGATTGGGCAATTCATTACGGGCCTGCGTCAGTGGCACATGGGCACTCAACAGTTCGCCACACGCCTGAATACAGTCGAGAAAACCCTGCAAGGTCTGGCCTTGCCCGACCTGCCCGGTGAAGCGCTGCACAATGCGGTCCCAGACCTGATTGTCCAAATGCCGGGAAATGCCTTCGTCGACCAGAATCTCCACATAGCGCTCGGCTTCGCTGACAAAGATCAGCATCCCGGTGCTGCCCGCCGTACGGTGCAGGTTTTGTTCAAGGAACTGCCGCCGGGCCAGGTTCGAGGCCCGCCAATGGCGCACAGCGCGCGGAATCAAGCGGGTGGTCAGGCGCGGTACACGAAACACCAGACTGAACACAATGAAGGTCAGCCATTGCGCGATCAACAGCCCATGCCCACCCGGCCAGCCGCTGAGGTAATAGATGATGCCCGGCAGCACCAGTGCCAGTAGGCTGGCCCAAAGCAGCGGGATATAGGTGTAGTCGTCAGCCCGAGCGGCCAACACCGTGACCAGTTCCGCGTCGGTGTTGCGCTCGACCTGGGCAATCGCCTCGGCGACCTGCCGTTGTTCAAATTCACTGAGCAATGCCATGCACTGTGGCTCTTGTTGATGAGTTATCTACCAGCCGCCCGATGAGCCGCCACCGCCAAAACTGCCGCCACCGCCACTGAAACCGCCCCCACCCGAACCGCCGCCGAGGCCACCAAGGCCGCCACCAAAACCGCCGCCGCGCCCGCCTCGCCCACCGCTCAAGCCCAAGCCTTGCAAGGTGAAGGCGAGTACCACCAGCAAGATGAACAAGCCGATGGTCCAGCCACGCGAGCCGCCTTCGGCCTCTGCGCCCGTCGCCTGGGCCGGTTCGGCCAAGGGGTTGCCCCCCAATACCTGAATAATCGCAGCCGTGCCCTGAACGATACCTTGGCTGAACTCGCCGCGCCGAAACGCCGGGGTAATGATGCTGTTGATGATGACGGAGGACTGGGCATCGGTCAGGCGCTCTTCCAGCCCGTAGCCGACCTCGATACGCAGCTTGCGCGCCTGCGGCGCGACGATCAGCAATGCGCCATTGTCCTCGCCGCGCTGGCCGATCCCCCAGTGCCGTCCTAGCTGGTAGCCGTAGTCTTCAATGCTCATGCCTTGCAGGTCAGGCAAGGTGACCACCACCACCTGCTCACCACCGCTGGCCTGCTCATGGGCCGCCAACATCTGGCTGAGCTGGGCAATACTGGCCGCATCGAGCAAATGAGCCTCGTCCACCACGCGCCCGGTCAGGGCCGGGAAGCTCGGTTCAGCGCGCAGCGTCAAGGCTGCACAGAGCAGTGCCAGCAGCACAGCAGCCTTGAGCAGGCGCATCAGAATTTCACTTCAGGGGCTTTGTCGGCATCGGCACTGGTCGCCTCGAAGGTCTCACGCAGCGGCATGTCGCTGTACATCAAGCTGTGCCAGATACGCCCGGGAAAGGTGCGGATCTCGGTGTTGTAACGCTGGACGGCGGCGATGAAATCCTTGCGCGCCACGGCAATCCGGTTTTCCGTGCCTTCGAGTTGCGACTGCAGGGCCAGAAAATTCTGGTTCGACTTCAGCTCCGGGTAACGCTCGGAAACCGCCATCAGCCGGCTCAAGGCCCCGCTGAGTTGAGCTTGTGCCGCCTGGAACTGGCGCAATTTTTCCGGGTCGTCCAAGGTACTGGCGTCGACCTGAATCGAGGTAGCCTTGGCCCTGGCCTCGACAACGGCGGTCAGGGTGGTCTGCTCTTGCTTGGCATAGCCTTTTACCGTCTCCACCAGGTTGGGAATCAGGTCGGCACGCCGCTGGTACTGGTTCTGCACTTGCGCCCAGGCCGCCTTGACCTGTTCGTCATACTGAGGAATGTTGTTGATCCCACAACCGGCCAGCAGGCTGGACAGCATCAACACGACCCAGAGCCGTATCGCTTTGGCATGAAGTACCCGCATCGTCATCGTGCTCCTTGATTAACCGTAAAAGTCCGGACTTCAGGCATAATCCCCGGCCATCGCTGGAATGCAATGGCACAATCGGCTAAAAGATCCCAGCCCATTACAACAATAGCTGCTCCCCCAATTTCGGCTGTGCAGTCTCCCTGATGAATACTGCTCTGAGCCTTGAGAACGAATAGTCATGAACAAACTCTGTTTGCTGGGCCTGCTTGTCAGCCTGGCCAGCCATACCGCCTTTGCCGATACCACTACCGAGCCGCAGAAGAACAAGCAGGCGTTTATTGCCGACCTGATGCAGCAAATGACGCTCGAGGAAAAAATCGGCCAGTTGCGCCTGATCAGCCTCGGCCCGGAAATGCCCCAGCC
>JAEAMF010000986.1_pt1 | contig 25137 bp, 17 predicted proteins | sample 8958721 | NCBI WGS metagenome assembly JAEAMF01 (sample SAMN16933255, study PRJNA681124) | bioreactor sludge metagenome | isolation source: anaerobic bioreactor treating anionic surfactant - SDBS | place: India: Bengaluru | collected 2019-02-28 | reverse complement strand
ATGATCATTATTCGACACGTGGGTGCACATTAAGTTCGACTAGGGTCTAGCTCCTATCCTCGGCTTCCTCGATATCCACCATGGAGGTGCCGATGGCCATTCAAAAGAGACTCATCCTGGGCATGATCAGCTCCGCCTGCCTGCTCGCCGCTTGTGGTGGCGACACGCTCGACGCACCGACGCCACAGATCAGCACCAGCTTCGCCGCCTCGCTCGACGGCTGGGTGGGCGCGTTCGCCGACTATGAGGAGGCGACGGCGCCGACCGAGCTCGTGTGGGAGTTGCGCCCCTTGTCGGCGCCCTTGTCGGGCCAGGCCTACTACACGGGCGGGACCAATCGCAGCGACGACCTGTTTGTCTACAGCAGGAAAAAATTCAGCGGCTACGCGCCGTCGACCTCCTACCTGTTGCGCTTTGAAATCGAGATCGCCACCAACCAGTCATCCGGTTGCGTCGGCGTCGGCGGCGCGCCGGGCGAAAGCGTCTACGTGGTCGCGGGGGCGGCGCCGACGGAGCCGAAGACCGTCCAGGTCAACGGCGAGTGGAGGGTCGACCTCGACCGCGGCAACCAGGCGACACCGGGCGCCGCCTCCCAGGTGCTCGGCAACGTCGCCAACGCCGTGCCGGACTGCGGCCCCCAGGTTTTCCAGACCAAGGTGCTCAAGAGTACGGCCCCCTTGGCGGTCACCAGCAATGCCAACGGTGACATCTGGGTCTTCTTCGGGATCGACTCCGGTTTCGAGGCAAGAAGTGCCGTGTTCTACAAGTCGATCAAGGTCGCTGTCGAGCCGGGGCGCAAGCAATAACAAGGTCCAGCGCCGTGCTCATGCGAGCGCGCAGTGGCCCGTGACTGCCGGCTTGCCGTCCGCTTCCGCCACGAATCCGCCGGTCCCGGCAGCCGCACGCAGGATGACGGCGCTGCCCAGGGCCACGGGTGAGCGGAAACGGCATTCGATGCGGGCGGCGCTGCGGCCGCTCTGATTTTCCAGTACCGAGCAACACGATGCGAGCGTGTGCATGCCGTGGATGATCGGCTTGCGCATGCCCATCAGGCGGGCGCTCCAGCCCGCGAGGTGGATCGGGTTCCAGTCCCCCGAAAGCCGGGCGTAGCGACGTCCCGCTGCTGCGTCCAGCGTCCACTGCGCCAATGCCCGGCCGGACAGATCGGGGCCAGCCTCGGGCGGCCTGGCCGCGCCGCGTTCGCCCCGCCGGATGAGGTAAGTGCTGGAACAGCTGAATACCGGCGACCCGGCCGCCGTGCCGGTGGTCTCCAGTACGCAGCGCAGGGCGCCACTGGTCGATGGCGGCAGTATCCGCAAGACGGTGCGTAGCAGCAGGGCCTGGCCGGGCGCGATCCTGCCGTGCTCCTCGAGCAGGTTCTCCATGTGGACGAGTCCCGCGATCCGGAAGGGAAAGCGCGGGTCGAGCATCGTGGCCAGGTGGGCGCGCTGGGCCGGCAGGTACCACCAGGTCAGCGGAATACGGTCGCCCGCGAAACCGAAGGCGGCGCGGTAGCGCGCGATGTCGTCCAGTGGGAGGCTGTCGAGGCGATACTCGGTGACGAGTTCCGGCGTCAGGGCGGGAAGAAGGCGTTGCGGACGCTTGAGCAGCGCCCGCAGCAGGATGCCCGGCCCCATGGCCGGCAGCGCCGGCACATGGGTAGCAGGAGCGGCAGGCATTACCCCTCGGCGACGCGCTGCTTGATGTGCGCCAGCGCCGCGTCGACCTGGTCGATCAGGATCAGGCACAGGTCGCCGTTCTCGAGACGCGACAGCGCGCGGTCGATCGCGACGAACTCGCCGTTGATTTCTTCCACGTGGCTGGTGCGGGTAGCGCCGCTCAAGCCCTTGCGCAGCAAGGCGACCACCTCGCCGTCGGCGCGGCCGCGCTGGCACTGGTCCTGGTACAGCAGCACCTCGTCAAAAGCCTTGCCGAGGATTTCGGTCTGCTGGGTGATGTCCTGGTCGCGGCGGTCGCCGGCGCCGCTGATCACCACCGAGCGGCGCTTGCCCGGCATCGCTTCCACGGCGTTGACCAGCGCGGCGATCGCGTCCGGATTGTGGCCGTAGTCGGCGATGACGGTGGCGCCGCGGTAGTCGAACACGTTGAAGCGGCCCGGCGCGTTGTCGCTCTCGCCGACGAAGGTCTTGAGGCCAAGGCGGATCTTGTCCCAGTCGGTGCCCACGGCCCAGGCCGCGGCCACCGAGGCCAGCACGTTCTCGACCTGGAAGCCGACGCTGCCGCCGCGGGTGATCGGGACCTCCGCCAGGGACACGCGGTGTTCGATATTGCCCTGGGCGGCGACCAGTTGGCCGTCTTCGACGAATACGACGCGGCGGCCCTGGGCGCGGTGCATCGCCATGATCGGGTGGCCGACGTCGAGCGCGAAGAAGGTGACGTCGCCGCGGGTCACTTCGGCCATTGCAGCCACCGCCGGGTCGGCCGCGTTCAGCACGGCCATGCCCCCAACGGCCACGTTCTGGACGATCACGCGCTTGAGCACCGCGAGGTCTTCGAGCGTGGTGATGTAGTTCAGGCCGAGGTGGTCGCCGGCGCCGATGTTGGTCACCACTGCCACCTGGCAGCGGTCGAAGGCCAGGCCTTCGCGCAGCAGGCCGCCGCGCGCGGTCTCGAACACGGCCGCATCGACGTCCGGGTGCAGCAGCACGTTGCGGGCGCTGCGCGGACCCGAGCAGTCGCCGCTGTCGATGCGGCGGCCTTCGATGTAGACGCCGTCGGTGTTGGTCATGCCGGTGCGCAGTCCCGACGCCGTCAACAGGTGCGCGATCAGGCGCACGGTGGTGGTCTTGCCGTTGGTGCCGGTCACGGCTACCACCGGGATGCGGCCGTCGTCGCCGGGCGCGAACAGGGTGTCCATGATGGCTTCGCCGATCGGACGGGGCTTGCCGAACGAGGGCGACAGGTGCATGCGCAGGCCCGGCGCGGCGTTGACTTCGACGATGCCGCCGTGCTGTTCCTCGATGGGTTTCAGCACGCTGTCGCACACCAGGTCGACGCCGCAGATGTCCAGGCCGACCATGTGGGCGGCGGCGATGCAGCGCTCGGCGACTTCCGGATGGACGTCGTCGGTAACGTCGGTGGCGGTGCCGCCGGTGGACAGGTTGGCGTTATTGCGCAGCACCACGCGCTGGCCATTGCTAGGTACCGAGTCGGCATGCATGCCATGCTTGGCGAGCGTGGCCAGGGCGATGTCGTCGAAGCGGATCTTGGTCAGCGAGGTGGCGTGGCCGTCGCCGCGGCGCGGGTCCTTGTTGACCTGCTCGACCAGTTGGCGCACGCTGTGCACGCCGTCGCCCACCACTTGCGGCGGATCGCGGCGGGCGCAAGCCACCATCTTGTCGCCGATGACCAGCACGCGGTAGTCGTGGCCCGGCAGGTAGCGCTCGACCAGGATGTCGTCGCGGAACTCGGACGCGGTATGGAAGCCCGCGGTCAGCTGCTCCTTGGTCGTGACGTTGACGGTCACGCCCTTGCCCTGATTGCCGTCCTTCGGCTTGATCACGACCGGCAGGCCGATCTCGAGGGCGGCGGCCCAGGCGTCTTCCGGGTCGCTCACGCTGCGGCCCATCGGCACCGGCACGCCGGCGGCGTCGAGCAGCGTCTTGGTCAGTTCCTTGTCCTGGGCGATGGTCTCGGCGATCGCGCCGGTGGCGTCGATCTCGGCGGCCTGGATGCGGCGCTGGCGGCTGCCCCAGCCGAACTGCACCAGGCTGCCTTCGGTCAGGCGGCGAAAGGGGATGTTGCGCGCGACAGCGGCATGCACGATGGCGCCGGTGGACGGGCCGAGGCGCACGTCCTCGTCGACTTCGCGCAGTTTCGCCAGGGCGCCCGCCAGGTCGAAGGCGGCGTCATTGCGGGCGGCTTCGACCAGTGCCTGGGCCAGTTCCAGGGCCAGGCGGCCGACGTCTTCCTCGCTGTACTCGACCACGACCTGGTAGATGCCGCGCTCGACGGTGGCGGTGGTGCGGCTGAAGGTGACCGGGCAGCCGGCTTCGGCCTGCAGGGCCAGGGCCACGCGTTCGAGCACCTGGGCCAGCGGCACGGTGTCGTCGTGGCCATAGGGCTGCAGTTCGCCTACCTGCGGAAAGCGCGCGCGCAGGCGCGTCTCGAAGCCGGCCAGGCCGCGGATCGATTCTTCGTCAGGCGTGCAGGAGACGATCGCCTCCACCGAGGTGTGATGACTCCACAGATTTGGGCCGCGCAGGGCCCGTACACGAGATACTTCCATAAACCTTCAGTCTTAAATTGAGTGGGTCGTTTTCTTCGGGGTGGCGTCGAAGGCGCGCAGGCCGCCGCAGATCAGGTCGGAGGGCACGCCCAGCGCCCAGGCCGCCGCCACGGCCGCCAGCACGCTGTCCGGGTGCTTCACCGTCGCCGGCGGGATCCTGGCCAGGTCGAGCAGCACGTCTTCCGTATCGAAGCCTTCGGCCAGCACGATGCGGTTGTCGCGCACGAACACCACGCGTTCGCCCTGCGCGCGATGGTTCGCGACGACCGGGTTGTTCTCGTCGAGCGCGTAGAAGATCACGCGGCCGTCCGACAGTTCCGCCAGCGCGGCGACCGCATCAATGGCCGCGTTCAGCACCGCGGTGCCTTCCGACAGGACCACGTCGACCTGGCTGCGGATCACGTTGCGCAGTGCGTCCTGGTCATTGATGTGGAATTCAAGCACGTCCGCCAGGCCTTCCATGTCCGTGACGATGCCGACCTGGCAGCGGTCGTAGGGAAGGCCTGCCGACAGGATCGAGCGCGCGTTCGATTCGAACACGGCGGTCTGCACGGTGCGGTTGATCAGGAGGCGCTGGCCGGCCTCGAAGCCGGTCGAGTCGCGGCTCGATACCTGGCGCGCGTCGAGGTACAGGCCTTCGCCGTTGGCCACGCCGACGTGCTTGCCGGTGATGTGGACCAGGCAGCCCACCAGGCGCGCGATCAGGCTGGTGCCGAGCGTGCCGGTGACGCCGACCACCGGGATACGCCCGGTTTCCTCTTGCGCGAACAGGTGGTCGACGATGGCCTTGCCCACGTTGCGCGGCTGGCCGCTGGCCGGCTTGATGTGGGCCAGCAGGCCCGGGCTCGAATTGACTTCGATGATGGCGCCGCGCTGCTCTTCCAGAGGACGCGAGATGTCCTCGCACACCAGGTCGATGCCGGCGATGTCCAGGCCGACGATGCGCGCCGCCAGCGCGGCGGCGTGGGCAACCGAAGGGTGCACCAGGTCGGTGACGTCGTCGGCGACGTTGCCGTTCACCTGGATCAGCACCTTCTGGCCGGCCTGCGGCCTTGACTCGGGCGTGAGGCCCTGGCGCTTCAGGTCCAGCATGATTTCGCTGTCGTGCGGGTTGACGCGGCCGAGCGGGTGTTCTTCGCTCTCGCCGCGGCGCGGATCGGTGTTGATCTGGCTGTCGCACAGCTGAAGCACACTCGAGCTGCCGTCGCCCGTCACCCACAGCGATTCGCCCCTGGCGGCGGCCACCACCTCGCGGCCGACCACCAGCAGGCGGTGCTCGTTACCGGGGATGAAACGCTCGACCAGGACCGCGCTGCTGTCGCCGGCTTCCGCGGCGATCGCATAGGCGGCCGTCACTTCCGCTTCGCTCATCAGGTTCAGCGTCACGCCGCGTCCATGGTTGCCGTCGACCGGCTTGACCACGACCGGCAGGCCGATGTCCTGGGCTTCTTCCCATGCCTCTTCGGCGCTCCTCACCAGGGCGCCTTCCGGCACCGGCACGCCGCAGGAGGCGAGCAGGGTCTTGGTCAGGTCCTTGTCGCTGGCGATGCCTTCGCCGATGGCGCTGGTGCGGTCGGTCTCGGCGGTCCAGATGCGGCGCTGGGCAGCGCCGTGGCCGAGCTGCACCAGGTTGCCTTCGGTGAGGCGGATCGAGGGGATGCGGCGGTCGGTGGCGGCATCGACGATGTGGGCGGTCGACGGGCCCAGACACCAGCGGTCGACCAGCTCGGTCAGCGCCTGCACCGTGGCGGCCATGTCGAAGGGCGTGTCGTTGATGGCCGCCATGATCAGGCGGTGGCCGGCTTCGAGGGCGGCGCGGCCGACGATCTCGTCGCGGGTGCGGAACGCCATCTTGTAGACGCCGCGCTGGCCGGTCGAGCGGGTCTTGCCGAAGCCGGTCTTCATGCCGGCCATGTTCTGCAACTCGAGCACGATGTGCTCGAGGATGTGGCCGGCCCAGGTGCCGTCGCGCAGGCGTTCCAGGAAGCCGCCGCGACTGCCGACGCCGCAGCGGTGTTCGACCAGGCCCGGCAGCCAGGCGGTCAGGCGCTCGGTAAAGCCGGGCAGGGTGTTCGAGGGGAAGTCTTCGAGCTCCCCAATGTCGAGCCAGGCCTCGATCACCGGTCGGTAGGTCCAGATGTTCGGGCCGCGCAGGTGGGCCACGCGGAGGAACTTGATGTCGTTCTTCTTGTTCATGAAAAAATGTGTTTGCCGGTCGCGACTGTTGCGCGCAACGTTGGCGTTACCTTAAATTACCTGCCTGCTGCTACGGTACCCAAAGCCGGTTCCCTGCAGCGCACTTCATGTATACTCGCCGGCCCGAAGCTTATCGGGTCGCTTCCTTTTCTGCCGGAACGCCACCTTTTGTCATCCAAAGGATACGCAGAAACGTTAAGCCTGTTTGTGGAACGCTTCACGCACGGGGGCATCCCGGCAATCCTGTGCCTTGCCAAGCCCCGCCGCTGTTTGTACCCCACCAGAACCAAATGCCTGATCTCGGGCGCAACACATGACAACTCAACAACCTGCTATTCCGTCGTCCCTGGCGGTCGCCGCCAATGTTTTGCCCGAACACTGGCAAAATGACGTTACGAAACAGCTTGCACCAGGGGAAAACGTTTTAAGCAGCGTCGAGGTTGACCTCGATGCGAAATTACATTTCCGGAAGGGCCTGGTGGTGGTCACCAGCCGCCGTTTGCTGGCGAGAAGCCCCGGCGAAGACGCCTGGCGTGACTGGACTTACCGGTCCGGCCTGCAGCTGCGCCACCACGACCATGCGGGTGTCGGCCATCTCGAACTGGTCGATCTGGAGGGCCGCCTGGGAGCCTGGCGCTTCACGCTGGGCCAGAACCTGGGTGCGATCCGGGTGGTCGACCATTTCAACGAACAGCTGAAAAGCGTCGTGTCCGGCGTGCCGGTGACGCCGCCGGAACAGCACACCTGCCCGAGCTGCAAGGCCCCGCTCGAGGCCGACGACGCCGAATGCGCGGTGTGCGCCAAGGTGCTGCACACCCCGCCGTCGACCTGGACCCTGTTCCGTTTGTGGCGCTTCGCCCGGCCCTACAAGGGCCAGCTGCTGCTGGGTTTCCTCTTGATGGTGGGCTCGACCGGCGCGCACATGATCCCGCCGTATCTGACCAAGCCGCTGATGGACAACGTCCTGATCCCGTACCAGAACGGCCAGGTCATCGACACCTCGCTCGTCTATTTATATATGGGCGGCCTGTTCGGGGCGGCGCTGCTGGCCTGGGCGCTCGGCTGGGGCAAGACCTACGTGCTGGCGCTGGCCTCCGAGCGCATCAGCGCCGACCTGCGCTCGACCACCTATGAACACCTGCTGCGCCTGTCGCTGGAATACTTCGGCGGCAAGCGCACCGGCGACCTGATGTCGCGCATCGGCAGCGGCTCCGACCGCATCAGTGTCTTCCTGTCGCTGCACCTGCTCGACTTCCTGTCGGACGTCCTCCTGATCATCATGACGGGCGTGATCCTGTTCAGCATGAATCCCTGGCTGGCGCTGGTGACGCTTGTTCCGCTTCCCTTCATCGCCTGGATGATCCACGTGGTGCGCGACAAGCTGCGCACCGGCTTCGAGAAGATCGACCGCGTGTGGGGCGAGGTGACCAACGTGCTGGCCGATACCATCCCGGGCATCCGGGTCGTGAAGGCCTTCGCCCAGGAAAAACGCGAAGCGGCGCGCTTTCGCGAAGCGAACAGGCACAACCTGGCCGTCAACGACAAATTGAACAAGGTCTGGTCGCTGTTCTCGCCGACCGTCTCGCTGCTGACCGAAATGGGGTTGCTGGTGATCTGGATCTTCGGCATCTGGCAGGTCTCGCGCGGCGACATCACGGTCGGCACCCTGACCGCTTTCATCGCCTACAGCGGCCGTTTCTACGTGAAGCTCGATTCCATGAGCCGCATCGTCTCGGTGACGCAAAAGTCGGCCTCGGCGGCCAAGCGCATCTTCGACATCCTCGACCACGTGTCGAGCGTGCCGGACCCGGTCAACCCGGTGAAGGTCGACAAGGTGGCCGGCAATATCGAGCTGCGCGAAGTCGGTTTCCGCTACGGCAACCGCGCGGTCAACCGCGGCATCTCGCTGAAGATCAAAGCCGGCGAGATGGTCGGCCTGGTCGGCCACTCGGGCTCGGGCAAGAGCACGCTGGTCAACCTGATCTGCCGCTTCTACGACGTGGCCGAAGGCGCGATCCTGCTCGATGGCCAGGATATCCGCACCTTCGCGGTCAGCGACTACCGCCGCCACATCGGCCTGGTGCTGCAGGAGCCTTTCCTGTTCTTCGGGACGATCGCCGAGAACATCGCCTACGGCAAGCCGGGCGCCACCCGCGAAGAGATCATCGCGGCGGCGCGCGCGGCCCACGCGCACGAGTTCATCCTGCGCCTGCCGCAGGGCTACGACTCGATGGTGGGCGAGCGCGGCCAGGGCCTGTCGGGCGGCGAGCGCCAGCGCATCTCGATCGCGCGCGCGTTGCTGATCGATCCGCCGATCCTGATCCTGGACGAAGCGACGTCCTCGGTGGACTCGGAAACCGAGAAAGAGATCCAGAAGGCGCTCGACAACCTCGTGCAGGGCCGCACCACGATCGCCATCGCGCACCGCCTGTCCACGCTGCACCGGGCCGACCGCCTGGTGGTGCTGGACCGCGGCGTGGTGGTGGAAGAGGGCCGCCACGACGAGCTGATGGCGCGCGAAGGCGCTTACCACCGCCTCTACGAAGCGCAGGCGCGCAACGTGGACGGGGAACCGGACGACAAGGATGATTGAATGAGCAGTACTTTCCAACTACGGCGCGACAGCTTCGGCAAGCTGGTGCTCACCACCGCCGAAGGTGAAGAACACGTCGGCGTCATTCCGGTGCGCGCCTTCCCGATCCAGGCGCCGACGCGCGGCATTTCGCTGGTGCGCGAGGGCGGCAAGGAAGCGGCCTGGATCGACGACCTGGCCGAGGTGCCGGAACAGGTCCGCGCCCTGATCCAGGAAGAGATCGAAGGCCGCGAATTCATTCCCGAGATCCTGACGATCAAGGATGTGTCGAGCTTCGCCACCCCCTGCACCTGGTTTGTCACGACCGACCGCGGCGACACCGAGTTCGTGCTGAAGGTGGACGAGGACATCCGCCGCATCGGCGAAGCCTCGCTGCTAATTGCGGACAACCACGGCATCAACTTCCTGGTGCGCGACATGTTCCATATCGATAAGCACAGCCGCAAGATCCTGGACCGTTTCCTGTAAGACGACTCCATTCGTCCATCCGTGCTACCGTTTTTCCTTTGATACGGAAGGAAAACGGCAATGCAACGAACTGCACTGGTAGTGGGCGCTAGCGGGATCGGCGGGAACTACACGGCGAAAGCCCTGGTGGCGGACGGCTGGCGAGTCTACGGACTGGCGCGCCGTCCCGGCAATGATGTTCCGGGCGTGATCCCGGTCGCGGCCGACCTGCTCGACGAGGCGGGGCTGGCCGCCGCGCTGGCCGATGTCGCGCCCACCCATGTCTTCATCACCACCTGGATGCGCCAGGCGACAGAAAGCGAGAACATCCGCGTCAACGCGGCCATGGTGCGCAACCTGCTGTCCACCTTGTCGAGCAAGAAGTCGCTGCGCCACGTGGCCCTGGTCACCGGCCTGAAGCACTACCTCGGCCCTTTTGAGGCCTATGCCGCTTCCGGCACGCTGCCGGACACGCCGCTGCGCGAAAGCCAAGCGCGCCTGCCCGTCGAGAATTTTTATTACGCCCAGGAGGACGAGGTCTACGCAGCCGCCGAGCGCGACCGCTTCACCTGGACCGTCCACCGGCCACACTCGATCGTCGGCATGGCGGTCGGCAATGCGATGAACCTCGGCACCACGCTGGCCGTGTACGCCACCATCTGCAAGGAGACCGGACGTCCCTTCCAGTTCCCCGGCTCTGGGGCGCAGTGGAACGGCCTGTCCGACGTCACCGACGCGCGCATGCTGGCCAGGCAGCTGGTCTGGGCGGCCAATACCGACGCGGCGCGCAACGAAGCCTTCAACATCGTCAACGGCGACCTGTTCCGCTGGAGCTGGCTGTGGGGCCGCATCGCCGACTATTTCGGCGTGCAGGCCGCGGGCTTCAACGGCACGGTGCAGCCGCTGGAAAGCGCGATGGCGAACGACCATGCGCTGTGGCGCGACATCGCCGCGCGCCACGGATTGGTGGAAGCCGACCTCGATCGCCTGGCGTCGCCCTGGCATACCGACCTCGACCTCGGCCGCCCGATCGAGGTGATGACCGACATGGCGCGCAGCCGCAAGCTCGGCTTCACGGCTTGGCAGGCCACCGACGACTCCTTCTTCGACCTGTTCGGGCAACTGCGCGCGGCACGCCTGATTCCTTGAGCCTTGTCTCTATGTGGCCGGCGGGTGAGCTGTTGGCTGCGATGAGAACTTGGATCCCGGCCTTCGCCGGGATGACGGTCTTTGGGGCAACAGTAAAACAAAGCTGACGTCGTTCTTATAGTTTGCAATGAGACCGTCGCCCCGGCGAAGGCTGGGGTCTAAGTTTAACTAACTGTTAAGCCATCGCGGCGACATGAGGTTGCGCCGCAAGCTCCATGGTGCTAAATTCGTTAACACGTTAACGAAATAGGCAATATCGCTGCCATGCAAGCCGAACATCTTTCGATTCCCGCCGGCAGGATCCCGGTCGAGGCCAGCTGCTGGTCGGCGCCCGGCGCCGCCGCCACCGTCATCCTGCATCCGGCGACGGCGGTCACGCAGGCCTATTACGCGCCTTTCGCGGCCTGGCTGGCGGAGCGCGGATTCAATGTCGTGACCTACGACTACCGCGGCACCGGGCGCTCGCGCCCGCACAGCCTGCGCGGCTTCAAGGCGAGCGTGACGGACTGGATCGACAAGGACGTCGCCGCCGTCACGCGCTGGACCGAGGAACGCTGCCCCGGCTTGCCGCTGCTGGGCGTGGGGCACAGCGTCGGCGGCCATGCGATCGGCCTGTCGCCCGAGACCGCGCGCCTGCGCGCCGCGGTGCTGGTGGCGTCCCACGCGGGCGCCAGCCGCACGGTGCGCGGCTTCGGCGAGCGCCTGCGCGTGCGCTTCGTGCTGCGCGTGCTGGCGCCGGTACTGTGCGCGCTGTTCGGCTACATGCCGGGGCGCCGCGTCGGACTCGGCGAAGACCTGCCGCGCGGCGTGATGCTGCAATGGGCCCGGTGGACCGCGTTGCCGCGCTACTTTTTTGACGATCCGGCGCTCGACGCCGCGCGCCGCATGGCCCGGGTCGACATCCCGCTCTTGGTGCTGGGCTTCGACGACGATCCCTGGGCCAACCCGGTGGCGGTCGACATGCTGGTGTCGCACCTGGTCAATGCGCAGCTGGAGCGCCGCAACATCGACCCGCGTGCGGCCGGCGTGCCGGCGGTGGGGCACATGGGCTTCTTCCGGCGCCGCTGCGAGGCGGTGCTGTGGCCGCAGGTGGCCGACTGGCTGCACGCCCGGGCCAGGCAGGGGAGGGAGGTCGCGCATGGCGCCCGCTAAACCCCGCTTCGTCCAGCTGCTGAACCGCGCCCAGCGCGCCCTGCAGCGCTGGATCGAGGCGCGGCCCGAATCCTGGGAAGGGATCAGCGCGGCCCAGGTCGGCCTGCTGTTCGTGCTGCGCGCGCGCGGCGACGCCGCGGTGGGGGAGATCGCCACGGAACTGGGCGTGGCGCCGGCCGCCGTCACCAACCTGTCCAAGCGCATGCAGGCGGCCGGGATGGTCGAGCGCGTGGCCGATCCGCACGACGCGCGACTGACGCGCCTGCGGATGACCGGCAGCGGCCAGGAAGCCGGCACCCGCGCCGGGGAGGTGCTGGTCGAGCTGAATGCGCGCCTGAGCGAAGGCTTCACGCCGGAAGAACTGCAGACCGTGGCGCGCTGGCTGGCCCAGGCGGCGGCGCTGGAGCCGGGCGCGTCACAGGATTGACCGGGCGTTTCGACGCTCAGTGTACGTCCGTTCACATACCCGCAAGCATATCGCGGGTAGAGTCCTCCTATCCGCTTACGCCTACCGGGAGACTTCATGGATTCGATCAACCGCAACCAGCCGGAACAGAACCGCCTCGACCTCAGCGGCGAGCAGGCCGTGCAGCGCCTCAAGGACATGGCCGACGACGCCGACAGCTGCTTCTTCGTCACCCAGGGCGGCAGCGGCCCGAGCCGTGGCGTGCGCCCGATGAGCGTGCGCGAGGTGGACGACGCCGGCCAGCTCTGGTTCCTGAGCGCCAGCGACAGCCACAAGAACGCAGAAATCGCGGCGCACCCGGCCGTGAAGCTGTATTTCCAGCAGGGCGCGCATTCCGGCTTCCTCGAGCTCGACGGCTATGCGGAAGTGATCACCGACCGCCAGCGTATCAAGGAGCTGTGGAACTTCATGCTCAAGACCTGGTTCACCGAAGGCGAGGACGATCCGCGCATCACCGCTATCCGCGTAATCCCGCGCCAGGGCTACTACTGGGACAACAAGCATGGCGACGCGGTGGCCGGCGCCAAGGTGGTGGTTGGCGCAGTGCTCGGCAAGACGCTCGACGATTCGATCGAGGGCACGCTCAGCTTCTGACGGGCCGGCTTTCCGATGCCGCAGCTGCACTTCGTCGTCGTCACCATCGGCTCGGCCGGCGACCTGTTTCCCTTCATGCGCGTGGCGCTGGCGCTGCGCGAGGGCGGACACCGGGTCAGCATGCTCGGGCCGGTACAGCATGCGCCTTTCGTGGAGCCGACCGGCCTGGCCTTCCACGGCCTGCCGGCCGACGAAGCGGTGCTCGACCATCCCGACCTGTGGCACCCGACGCGTGGCCTGGCCGTGGTGTGGCGCGCCACGCGCCCGGCGATGGCGCAGATTCCCGCTATCGTGGCCGCGCTGCCGCAGGACGAGCAGGTCGTGCTGCTGGCGCATCCGCTAGCGTTGCCGGAAGCGGACCTGTGCCGTGCAGAGCGGCCCGGCCTGAAAGTCGCGGCAATCTACCTGGCGCCGTCCAACCTGCCGACCGTGCATGACCCGCTCATGCTCGGGCCGTATCCGGTGCCGCGTTGGGTGCCGCTGGGCGCGCGCCGCTGGCTGTGGCGACGCATCGGCAAAGCCCTGATCGATCCGGTTTCGCTGCCCGACGTGAACGCGGCACGGGTCTCGCACGGGCTGGCGCCGGTCGCCAGCCTGATCGAACACATCGTGCAGGTGCCCGACCTGTCCGTGACCCTGTTCCCCGACTGGTTTGCGCCGACCAAGCCAGACTGGCCGCAGCCTCTGGCGCGCGCCGGCTTTCCCTTGTTCGACCCATCGCCCCAGGCCGAGCTGTCGCCGCAAGTGGCGCGCTTCCTGCAGGAGGGGGCCAGGCCGGTGGTGTTCACGCCCGGCACCGGCAACCGCCAGGCGGCCCATTACTTCCGCTGCGCCCTGGACGCCTGCGCCCGGCGCGGTCTGCGCGCCATCCTGTTGACGCCGCACCGCGCGCAGCTACCGGCCCAGCTGCCGACGCCGGTGCTGTGGCAGGACTACGTGCCGCTGCGCGCCTTGCTGCCGCACGTGGCGGCGCTGGTGCACCATGGCGGCATCGGCACCACGGCCGAAGCCCTGCGCGCCGGCACGCCGCAGCTGGTGGTGCCGCTGGCGCACGATCAGTTCGACAATGCGGCAAGGGTGAGGGCGCTGGGTGTGGGCGCCAGCCTGAAGGCCGCCCGACTGACAGCACGGCGGCTCGAGAAGCGGCTGGCAGAAGTTGTTGACAATAAAGATGTGAACGAAGCCTGCCGCAAGGTCGCCGCGCTATGCGGACCGGCGGACCTGGCGCCCATGTGCAAGCGCTTGGCCTCGCTTGTGCGCTGAAATGTTGCTAAACGCACGGACAATTCCTTGGACGTCGGCTGTAATACGGGATCGACCTCACGATGCCGGGGAAATCATGCGCGACAAGCCGACGGGCCACAAGCACGACCATTCTTCCACCGCGGGCGAAAGCCGCGCAGGCTACGTCCGGGTGCGTGGCGCCCGCGAACACAACCTCAAGAATGTCGACGTCGACATCCCGAGGGGTAGCCTGGTGGTGTTCACCGGCGTGTCCGGCTCGGGCAAGTCCTCGCTCGCCTTCGGCACCCTGTACGCGGAAGCCCAGCGCCGCTACCTGGAGTCGGTGTCGCCCTATGCGCGCCGCCTGTTCCACCAGATGCCGGTGCCCGAGGTCGACGAGATCGACGGCCTGCCGCCGGCGGTGGCGCTGCAGCAGCAGCGCGGTTCGCCCACCGCGCGTTCTTCGGTGGGGAGCGTGAGCACGCTGTCGAATTCCCTGCGCATGCTGTATTCGCGCGCCGGCGACTATCCGCCTGGCCAGGAACTCTTGTACGCGGAATCCTTTTCGCCGAACACGCCGGAAGGCGCCTGCCCGCAGTGCTCGGGCCTGGGCCGGGTCTACGAAGTGACGGAACAATCGCTGGTGCCGGACGATTCGCTCACCATCCGCGAGCGCGCGGTGGCCGCCTGGCCGCCGGCCTGGCATGGCCAGAACCTGCGCGACATCCTGGTCACCATGGGTTACGACGTCGATACCCCCTGGCGCGACTTGCCGAAGAAGGACCGCGACTGGATCCTGTTCACCGACGAGACCCCGACCGTGCCGGTCTACGCCGGCCTCACGCCCAAGGAGACGAAGGCGGCGCTCAAGCGCAAGGACACGCCCAGCTACCAGGGCACCTTCACCGGCGCGCGCCGCTACGTGCTGCAGACCTTCGCCAATACCGAAAGCGCCTCGATGAAGAAGCGCGTGGCGCGCTACATGGTCTCGACCGAGTGCCCGCAGTGCCGCGGCAAGCGCCTGCGCCAGGAAGCGCTGTCGGTCACCTTTGCCGGCATCGACATCATGGAATTGTCGCGCATGCCGCTGACGCGACTCAGCGAGCTGTTGAAACCCTACGCGGCCGGCGAAGCGGCCAAGGACAAGACGCGGGCCAGGGAACACCCCGAACAGATGATCGTCACCCAGCGCATCGCCCAGGACCTGTGCGCGCGCCTGCGCGTGCTGCTCGACCTGGGCCTGGGCTACCTGGCGCTGGAACGCAGCACGCCGACCCTGTCGCCGGGCGAGCTGCAGCGCCTGCGCCTGGCGACCCAGGTGCGTTCGAACCTGTTCGGCGTGGTCTACGTGCTGGACGAGCCTTCGGCCGGCCTGCACCCGGCCGATACTGAAGCCTTGCTCGATGCGCTCGCACAGTTGAAGAGCGCGGGCAATTCGCTGTTCGTGGTCGAGCACGCGCTCGATGTGATCCGCCAGGCCGACTGGATCGTCGACGTCGGCCCGCAAGCGGGCGAGAAGGGCGGGCAGGTGCTGTACAGCGGCGAACCCGACGGATTGAAGAAGGTCGCGGACTCGCAGACGCGGCGCTACCTGTTCAACGAAGCGCCGTTGGAAAAACGCGCGCCGCGCCAGCCGGTCGGCTGGCTGCGCCTGGAGGGTGTGCGCCGCAATAACCTCGACAGGGTCAAGGCCGACTTCCCGCTCGGCGTGCTGACGGCCGTTACCGGCGTGTCCGGTTCAGGCAAATCGAGCCTGGTCAGCCAGGTGCTGGTGGAGCTGCTCAGTGCCGCCCTCGGCCAGGGCGCGCCGGAGACCGATACCCCGGAAGCCGAAGAACCCGGCCTGGAACAGGAAACCGCCTTGCCGCTCGAAGGCCGCATCGTCGCCGGCATGGAGGGGATACGGCGCATGGTGCGGGTCGACCAGAAGCCGATCGGCCGCACCCCGCGTTCCAACCTGGCCACCTATACCGGCCTGTTCGACCAGGTGCGCAAGCTGTTCGCCGCCACGCCGGACGCGAAGAAGCGCCGCTATGACGCCGGCCGCTTCTCCTTCAACGTGGCCAAGGGGCGCTGCGAGCACTGTGCCGGCGAGGGCTTCGTCATGGTCGAGCTGCTGTTCCTGCCCAGCGTGTATGCGCCGTGCCCGACCTGCGAAGGCGCGCGCTACAACGCCAAGACCCTGGAGGTGCGCTACCGCGGCAAGAACATCGCCGAGGTGCTGGGCATGACGGTGGGCGAGGCGATTCGCTTCTTCGAGGGCGAGCCGCTGGTGGAGCGCTCGCTCGAGGTGCTGCGTGAAGTCGGCCTGGATTACCTGCGCCTGGGCCAGCCGGCGACCGAACTGTCGGGCGGCGAGGCGCAGCGCATCAAGCTGGCGGCCGAGCTGCAGCGCGCCGGGCGCGGCAACACCCTGTACGTGCTGGACGAGCCGACCACCGGCCTGCACCCGCGCGATGCCGACCGCCTGGTGGCGCAATTGAACCGCCTGGTCGACGCCGGCAACACGGTGATCGTGGTCGAGCACACCATGCGCGTGGTGGCGGGCTGCGACTGGGTGATCGATGTCGGCCCGGGAGCGGGCGACGAGGGAGGCAAGCTGATCTGCGCCGGGCCGCCGCAAGAGGTGGCGCGCTGTAAGGCCAGCCGCACGGCGCCGTATCTTGCGACCCATCTCGCATAAAGGATTCGTCGGAATCTAATTTCCGTATTAACAATTGCGATGTCGATCATTCATCCAATTGTGTGACGGAAAATACGACCATGCATTACACTTGGGATATTTTTTTCCCAACTTTTCGTCACGTATGGCCGGTCCTACCATCGATAATTCACAATTTCGCCGCATCCTGAGCCGCAACGTCGCCCTGCCGCTGGGAATGAGCGTCGTCACCGCGATCGTGTTCGTCGGCATCATCGCTTACCTGATCAATGTCCTGAACCGGGTCGAGCATTCCGAGCGCGTGATCGGCAGCACCCAGGAAACCAGCAAGCTGGTGGCCGAGATGGAAACCGGCATGCGCGGCTACCTGCTGGCCGGCGACGAGGCCTTCCTGTCTCCTTACCTGCTGGCGCTGCAGCGCGTGCAAAATGGTTTGCTGGGCGTGGCCGAGATGGTGTCCGACAATCCGCAGCAGGTCGAACGGGTCAAGCGCATCCAGGCGGCGCAGACGCAATGGAAGGACTACGCGGCCGAGATGATCGAACGGCGCCGCCGCAACGATCCGGCCTATATCGACGCGGTGCGTAGCGGTCGCGGCAAGATCCTGACCGACGAGATCCGCCGCACCTACGACGAATTCCTCGACGTCGAGCGCCGCCTGCTGCGCGAGCGCAATGAAGAGGCACGCCGCGTCACGACCTGGTCGGTGATCTCCTTCCTGCTTCTCAGCCTGCTGGTCGGCGGCGGCCTGGCCATGTTCGGGCGCCGCCAGCTGGTCATGCTGTCGAATTCCTACCAGGAGACGCTGGAGCACGAGGCCGAGCACAACGCCCAGCTGCGCCACCAGGACTGGCTGCGCGCGGGCCAGACCGAGTTGTCCACGCTGAGCGCCGGCATCCATTCGCTGGAACCGCTGGCCGAGGCCGTGCTGGGCTACCTGATCCGCTACCTGGACGGCGCGGTCGCATCCATGTACGTGAACGGCGAGGACGGCGTCCTGCGCCGCATCGGCGCCTACGGCTTCGCCTTCGACAAGGCCGACGACGCCCAGGTCATCATGCCGGGCCATTCGCTGGCCAGCCGCGCGGCGATCGAGGGCCGCCTGCTGGTGCTGCAGGACCTGCCGGACGGTTACATCAAGGTCGCCTCGAGCCTGGGCGACGCGCCGCCGCGCGAACTCGTGATCTCGCCGGTGCACAACCACGGCAAGATCAAGGGCGTGATCGAGATCGGCTTCCTGCATCCCGTGACCGCGCGCGACCGCGAGTTCATGGAACTGATCGCCCCGGCGGTCGGCGCCTCGATGGCGGCGGTGCTGTACCGCCTGCGCCTGCAGCATGCGCTGGAAGAGACTCAGACCCTGAACGAGGAACTGCAGGTCCAGCAGGAAGAGCTGCGCACCGCCAACGAAGAGCTGGAAGAGCAGTCGCGCGCGCTGGAAGAATCGCAGACCGCGCTGGAAAACCAGCAGTCCGAGCTGCGCGCCACCAACGACCAGCTGGCCGAGCAGGCGCTGAACCTCGACATGAAGAACGCGGCCCTCACCGGCGCCCAGGACCAGCTGCGCCAGCGCGCGCTGGAGCTGGAACGCGCCAGCCGCTACAAGTCCGAATTCCTGGCCAATATGTCGCACGAGCTGCGCACGCCGCTCAACAGCTCGCTGATCCTGGCCAAGCTGCTGGCCGACAACGCCAGCGGCAACCTCAATGACGAGCAGGTGCGCTTCGCCCAGACCATCTACTCGGCAGGCAACGACCTGCTGCACCTGATTAACGACATCCTCGACATCTCGAAGGTCGAGGCGGGCAAGCTCGAGCTGGTGCCGGAAGAGGTGCCGCTGCGGCGCATGGTCGAGGGCCTGGCGCGCACCTTCGAGCCGCTTGCGCGCCAGAAGGCGCTCGAGTTCAGCGTGGCGATCGACCCGAACGTGCCGGCCGCCATCACCACCGACCGCCAGCGCGTCGAGCAGATCCTGAAGAACCTGCTGTCCAACGCGGTGAAGTTCACCGACAAAGGCCGGGTCACCATGACCGTGGGCGTGACGCCCGAGGGCTGGGTGCAGTTCGGGGTGCGCGATTCCGGCATCGGCATCGCCCAGGACCAGCAGGACAGGATTTTCGACGCCTTCCACCAGGCAGACGGCACCACCAGCCGCCGCTTCGGCGGCACCGGCCTGGGCCTGTCGATCTCGCGCGACCTCACCAACCTGCTGGGCGGCACCCTGAACGTGTCGAGCCAGCCGGGCGAGGGCAGCCTGTTCACCCTGAGCCTGCCGCGCAGCGGCGCGGTGGCGGCCACCCCGCCGGCGGCGTCGGCCCTGAATGCCCCGCAGCCGGCCACGCTGGCGACCCCGGCGCCGACCAGTGCTCCGGCATCGATGGAGCCGGCCGCCAGCTTCGCCGACGACCGCGACCTGCCCGCCGCAGGCACCCGCACCGTGCTGGTGATCGAGGACGAACCCGAATTCGCGCGCATCCTGTTCGACCTGGCGCACGAACTCGACTACCGCTGCCTGGTGGGGCTCAGCGCCGGCGAAGGCCTGGCGCTGGCCGCCAGCCAGAAGCCGGACGCGGTGCTGCTCGACATCCGCCTGCCGGACAGCTCCGGCCTGTCGGTGCTGCAGCAGCTGAAGGACAACCCGGCCACCCGCCACATCCCGGTGCACATCGTCTCGAGCATGGAAAACGGCGGCGAGGCCCTGCACCTGGGCGCGATCGGCTATGCGCTGAAACCCACCAGCCGCGAGCAGCTGGAAGAGGTGTTCCGCAAGCTGCAGGAAAAATCGAGCCAGAAGATCAAGCGCGTGCTGCTGGTCGAGGACGACGAGCGCCAGCGCGAGAGCGTGGTGCAGCTGATCGCCGACACCGATGTCGAGATCCGGGCGGTCGGCATGGGCGGCGACGCCCTGGCCCTGCTGAAGGAGCAGATCTTCGACTGCATGATCATCGACCTGAAGCTGCCCGACATGCAGGGCGGCGAGCTGCTCGAGCGCATGGCCAGCGAGGAAGTCTGCTCCTTCCCGCCCGTGATCGTCTACACCGGCCGCAACCTGACCCGCGACGAAGAGGCCGAGCTGCTCAAGTATTCGCGCTCGATCATCATCAAGGGCGCGCGTTCGCCCGAGCGCCTGCTGGACGAGGTGACCCTGTTCCTGCACAAGGTGGAAAGCGAGCTCTCGTCCGAGCGCCAGACCATGCTCAAGGCCGTGCGTGGGCGCGACCGCGTGTTCGAAGGGCGTACCATCCTGCTGGTGGACGACGACGTGCGCAACGTGTTCGCGCTGACCAGCGCGCTCGAATCGCGCGGCGCCAAGGTCGAGGTGGGCCGGAATGGCTTCGAAGCCATCGCCAAGCTCGACGAGGTGCCGGGCATCGACCTGGTGCTGATGGACGTGATGATGCCGGGCATGGACGGGCTGGAAGCGACCCGCCGCATCCGCGCGGACGGCCGTTTCGACCGCCTGCCGATCATCGCGATCACGGCCAAGGCGATGAAGGACGACCAGGAGCAGTGCCTGGCCGCCGGCGCCAACGATTACCTGGCCAAGCCGATCGACCTCTCCCGCCTGTACTCGCTGCTGCGGGTGTGGATGCCGACACTGGAGCGCATTTGAGCACGCCAATGAGCCCCATCGATCCGACCCCGCCGGACGACTTCGACATCGAGCTGAAGATGCTGGTGGAAGCCGTCTACCTGAAGTACAACTACGACTTCAGGGACTATACGGGTGCGTCGCAGAAGCGCCGCATCCTGGTGGCCATGCGCGAGATGGAGTGCGACACCGTGTCCGCGCTCCAGGCCAAGGTGATGCACGAGCCGGACGGCTTCGCCCAGCTGCTCCAGTACCTGACGATTCCGGTCACCGAGATGTTCCGCGACCCGGAATACTGGCTGGCGCTGCGCGAGCACGTGGTGCCTTTCCTGAAGACCTATCCCTCGCTGAAGGTATGGGTGGCGGGCTGCAGCACCGGCGAGGAGGTGTATTCGCTGGCCATCCTGCTGCAGGAAGAAGGCCTGCTCGATCGCACCATCATCTACGCCACCGACATCAACCCGGAATCGCTGGAGGCGGCGCGGCGCGGCGTGTTCAACCTCGAACGCATGCGCCTGTACACCGAGAACTACCAGAAGGCCGGTGGCAAGCGCGCTTTTTCCGACTACTACACGGCGGCCTACAGCGGGGCGCTGTTCGACCGCGCCCTGGTCGAGAACGTCACCTTCGCCGACCACAGCCTGGCCACCGATACCGTGTTCTCGGAAACCCATTTCGTCAGCTGCCGCAATGTGCTGATCTATTTCAACCGCAAGCTGCAGGACCGTGCGCTCGGGCTGTTCCACGAATCGCTGTGCCACCGCGGCTTCCTGGGCCTGGGCAGCAAGGAGAGCATCGAGTTCTCCAGCTATGCCGACCGCTTCGACGTACTGGCCCGGCGCGAGCGCATCTACCGCAAGGGTGCGCTGTGAGCATCCCGGCGAGCGCCCTGGCGGACATTGGCGCGGCCCTGCGCGGTCGCCGCGTGGAGCTGGTCGTCATCGGCGGTTCGGCCGGCGGCGTCGATGCCCTGATTGGCCTGCTGCCCTCCATTCCGGCCACTTTCCGCGCTACCGTCGTGTGCATCCTGCACGTGCCGCCCGACCGCGACAGCCGCCTGGCCGAGCTGTTCGAGCTGCGCGCCGCGCTGCCGGTGCGCGAGGCGCGCGACAAGGAGCAGCTCGAACCCGGCGTGATCTATTTCGCCGGATCGGGCTATCATCTGTCGGTCGAGCGCGACCGCTGCTTCTCGCTCAGCTGCGAGCCGCCGGTGCAGTTCGCGCGCCCGGCGATCGATGTGCTGATGGAGTCAAGCGCCGACGCCTATGGCCCGGCGCTGGCCGGCATCCTGCTGACCGGCGCCAACCATGACGGCGCCGACGGCATGTGCCATATCCGCGAGCGCGGCGGGCTGACCGTCGTGCAGGACCCGGGAGAGGCCCAGGCCAGCGCCATGCCGATCGAGGCGATCCGGCGCTGCGCGCCCCATCTCGTGCTGCCGCTGTCCGGTATCCGGACACTGCTTCCCATGCTGAGGAACTTATGAGCCTGCAAGACCCTAGCAAACTTTTGATCGTCGACGACCTGCCGGAAAACCTGCGCGCCCTCGATGCCCTGATCCGCGGCGAAGGACGCCTCGTCTACCAGGCTTCCACCGGCGAGGAAGCGCTGGCGCTGATGCTCGAACATGATTTCGCGCTGGCCATCCTCGACGTCCAGATGCCGGGCATGGACGGCTTCGAACTGGCCGAGATGATGCGCTCCACGTCGCGCACCCGCGCCATCCCGATCGTGTTCGTGTCGGCCGCCGGCCGCGAGCTGAACTACGCCTTCAAGGGCTACGAGACCGGCGCCGTCGACTTCCTCTACAAGCCGCTCGACTCGGACGCGGTGCGCAGCAAGGTCAATGTGTTCGTCACGCTCGACCAGCAGCGCCGCCAGATGCAGCGCCAGATGGCCGCGATCGAGCGCAGCCGCCAGGAACAGGAAACCCTGCTGCGCGAACTGAACCAGACCCAGGAAGAGCTGCAGCGCTCGCTGCGCATGCGCGACGAATTCATGTCGCTGGTGGCGCACGAGCTGCGCACGCCGCTCAACACCCTGTTCCTGGAAGCGCAGATGCGCAGCCTGCAGCTCAAGCGCGGCACCCTGGCCACCATCAAGCCCGACCAGTTCGAAGCCATGATCAAGCGCGACGAGCGCCAGATCAAGGCCATGATCCGCCTGATCGACGACATGCTCGACGTCTCGCGCATGCGCAGCGGCCAGCTCTCCATCCGCCCGGGCCAGGTGCAGCTGATGGATCTATTGGAACGCGTGGTCAGCGACCTGTCGCTGCAGGCGGCGGCCACCGGCTGCAAGCTGTCCCTGCAGCCGCATCCGCCGGTGGAGGGCTGCTGGGACGAGTTCCGCATCGAGCAGGTGGTGGTCAACCTCTTGACCAATGCGCTGCGCTACGGCGGCGGGCAGCCGGTCGAGGTGAGCGTGCAGTACGCCGACGACACGGTGCGGATCGACGTGCGCGACGAGGGCAAGGGCATCGCCCAGAGCGACCTGGAACGCATCTTCGAGCCCTACGAGCGCGGGGCGCGCAACGGCGAACCGAAGGGCCTGGGTCTGGGGCTGTACATCTCGCGCCAGCTGGCGATTTCGCACGGCGGCGAATTGCGCGTGAGCAGCAAGCCGGGGGAGGGCTCGACCTTCAGCTTGATCCTGCCTACGTGCGAGCAGACGGTTGCGGCCGCCACCACCGCTTGATCTCTTCTATATCGTAGGGTGGGCGGGTCTCCCGCCCACGCGTTCAACCAGCAGTAAGATCATCGAACACGGTTTTCCGGCTGCTAACTATCACCGCGTGGGCAGGAAACCTGCCCACCCTACGAAACCATCCTGTAACACAGCCCACGTATCCTCCCCAATCGAAGCGTGGGTTGCATCACGCTGTCGTTTCGTCCACACTCACAGATTGGGCTGGCTTGCCGGCTCGATAATCCCTTCAAGGGAAGAGCAATACTTGCTTGATAGTTAAAATCAATCGGCAGTATCGTATCAATCAATTTCACAAAAGACGCTCAGGTCGGTACACTGGCGTCTATCAAATCTTTTAACCACCCGAAAACAGGAGATTACATGTCCCTCATCAACACCCAGATCAAGCCGTTCAAAGCCACCGCTTACCACAACGGCAAGTTCATCGATCTGACGGAAGAGAACTTCAAGGGCACCTGGTCGGTTCTGATGTTCTACCCGGCTGACTTCACCTTCGTCTGCCCGACCGAACTGGAAGACCTGGCTGCCTTCCAGCCTGAATTCGAGAAGATGGGCGTGAACGTCTACGGCGTGTCGACCGACAGCCACTTCGCCCACAAGGCATGGCACGACACCTCGGACGCCATCAAGAAAGTGAACTACCCGCTGATCGGCGACCCGACCGGCACCCTGTCGCGCAACTTCGAAGTCATGATCGAAGAAGAAGGCATGGCACTGCGCGGCACCTTCGTGATCAATCCGGAAGGCCAGATCAAGGTCATGGAAGTGCACGACAACGGCATCGGCCGCGACGCGTCGGAACTGATGCGCAAAGTCAAGGCTGCCCAGTACGTCGCTTCGCACCCGGGTGAAGTGTGCCCGGCCAAGTGGACCGAAGGCGCTGAAACCCTGACCCCGTCGCTGGACCTGGTCGGCAAGATCTAAATAGCAGTTCAGTAGCACTGTCCCGGGCCGCCGTGGGCGGCCCGGTGCATTTCAGGGATCCGTTTCGATCCCAGGCACCGCCATATACTCAAACAACAACGTCATAGTCGAGGAAAATATCATGCTGGACGCAACCCTCAAGAAGCAGTTGCAGGCCTATCTGGAAAAAGTGGTGCAGCCGATTGAGCTCGTTGCATCGCTGGATGATTCGCCGAAAGCGCGCGAAATGGATGAACTGCTCCGCGAAATCGCCGCGTTGAGCGACAAGATCACCGTGCGCACCGACGGCGCCAATGCCCGCAAGCCTTCGTTCTCGATCAAGCGCGTGGGCACCGATATCGCCGTGGATTTCGCCGGCATCCCGCTCGGCCACGAATTCAGCTCGCTGGTGCTGGCGCTGCTGCAGGTGGGCGGTCACACGATCAAGCTGGACCAGGCCGTCATCGACCAGATCAAGAACCTGGACGGCGACTACGTATTCGAAACCTTCATCTCGCTGAGCTGCCATAACTGCCCGGAAGTGGTCCAGGCACTCAACGCGATGTCGGTCATTAACCCGCGCATCAAGGTCGTCGCCATCGACGGCGGCGTGTTCAAGAGCGAAGTCGAAGCGCGCCAGATCATGGCGGTACCGATGATGTTCCTGAACGGCCAGCACTTCGGCCAGGGCCGCACCAGCGTGGAAGAGATCCTGTCGAAGATCGACACCGGCGCCGGCGCCCGCAAGGCCGCCGAGCTGAACCAGAAAGACCCGTTCGACGTGCTGATCGTCGGCGGCGGTCCTGCCGGCGCGGCCGCGGCGATCTACGCCGCCCGCAAGGGCATCCGTACCGGCGTGCTGGCCGACCGCTTCGGCGGCCAGGTGCTGGACACGCTCGCCATCGAGAACTTCGTCTCGATGAAGGAAACCGACGGCCCGAAATTCGCTGTCGCCCTGGAAGAGCACGTCAAGCACTACGAAGTCGACATCATGAACACCCAGCGCGCGAACAAGCTGGTCGAGGGCAAGATGATCGAGGTGCACACCGAAACCGGCGCGGTATTGAAGAGCAAGTCGGTGATCATCGCCACCGGCGCCCGCTGGCGCGAGATCAACGTGCCGGGCGAGCGCGAGTACCGCAACAAGGGCGTGGCCTACTGCCCGCACTGCGACGGCCCGCTGTTCAAGGGCAAGCGCGTG
>JAEAMF010000982.1_pt1 | contig 25138 bp, 19 predicted proteins | sample 8958721 | NCBI WGS metagenome assembly JAEAMF01 (sample SAMN16933255, study PRJNA681124) | bioreactor sludge metagenome | isolation source: anaerobic bioreactor treating anionic surfactant - SDBS | place: India: Bengaluru | collected 2019-02-28 | reverse complement strand
CGTGGCGGAAAATGGCCTGGACCAGGAAACTGGCCGGGCATTAATTATGGAATTTGATATTGCCAGTGGCAAAACACGGCCCTTTGCTACAGGACTGCGCAATCCTAATGGAATGGACTGGCAACCACAGAGTGGTATGTTATGGACAGTCGTGAATGAACGCGATGAAATTGGCAATGATCTGGTGCCCGATTACCTGACCTCAGTCAAGGATGGTGCTTTTTATGGCTGGCCCTATAGTTATTATGGCCAACATGTAGACACGCGGATCAAACCTCAAAATCCTGAGCTGGTCGCACGTGCGATTAAACCGGATTATGCTCTGGGTAACCATACGGCTTCCTTAGGCCTGACATTTTATACGGCTCAATTAATGCCGCAATATCGCAGTGGTGCGCTGATTGGTCAACATGGCTCATGGAACCGTAAACCGCATAGCGGCTATAAGGTTATTTTTGTGCCCTTTCAAAATGGCCAACCTTCAGGTCAGCCGCAAGATGTATTAAGCGGTTTTTTAAATGATCAAGGTGAGGCACTTGGACGGCCTGTTGGGGTAGCAGTTGATCGTTCGGGGGCAATATTGGTCGCTGATGATGTGGGCAATATAATTTGGCGCGTATCGCCTATCGGGACAATGATGGATAACCGGCCAGTCAATAAAACGATTAGCCCTGCTTCTGCGAGTCAACAGCCTGTGAGTTCACCACCTACCGTAGAACAGGCAGCAAAGTAATTGTGGCTGAATAAAATGATATAAAAAAAGCCCGACATCCTGTCGGGCTTTTTCGTATGGGGTAGTTAAGCATGACTCCTGTCTTGCTTCACAATCCTGGTGTATGAACGTTTTATTGTTGTTTTATGTTCCGGAACATCCTGTTCCTGTATGAATTCATCATAGGAAAAAAACTCGGCTGCGCCCATCCGCAAAATCCTTAAATTGATGTGCGCCAAAGCGTACAAAAACGGACATTTTTTCATCCATAAAATATGGGCATTCTTTCTGTCCCGGAAGAATTAATAACTCACAAAAAATTATAAAATTGAATTTTTATTGATCAATTTCATTGACAGAACATTACATATCCGGCTAAAAAACACACGAGTTGTTAAAGCGTGTGTTTTTTGATCTTTTTGGTTCGGATTTATTTTATTAAGTAATTGATAAATAATACTATTTAAAAATAATTTCGTATAACGACCATTATGTTAAATCTATAGTCAAAAGAGCTATAAATAGCTCTTTAATAAAAGGTGTCTATAAAATTATCTAGAAAATATAAATGCTAATATTTACAATGCGCGTTTAATATTTTCAATAAATAACTAACAATGTATTTTTTTCCAAGTGATGCCATTTATCTTTTTTTACTACTCATTTCGTGTATCGGACTTACTGTTGTTCTTTTAAAAAAAGTTCACTTCTTACCAACAGAAGTGATTCACCGCTCTTCACCGCTCGATGGTTTGCGTGGGATTCTTGCTCTTTCAGTACTTGCTCATCATTTTTATATTACTTATGTATGGAAGACTGCTGGAGAATGGAAAAAGCCTGAATTTGTTTTAATTGATAATTTCGGGGGTACAGCAGTTTCTCTCTTTTTTTTAATTACTGGCTATCTTTTTATCAAAAAAATGATGAAAGTGGATATTAGTTGGAAACAGGTTTACCTATCTCGGGTCAAGCGTATTTACCCTCTTTATATTGTGACCTTTTTCTTCATTCTTGCGATTACAGTATCTAATGTTCCGATTAGTAGTATGAATATTGGTGCATTCCTAAAATGGATAAGTGGTTGGCTTCTTTTTAAAGGTGGAAGTTTTGAGGGGTTTGAAAGTGGGCTCATCATTGCTGGTGTAGCTTGGACTTTGATATATGAATGGAAATTCTATTTCAGCCTTCCAATCATTTACTGTATTTACCATAAAAAGATTCCCTTAGCCTTATCACTAGTTATTATTGCAGCACTTCTTTTCTATATTTTTAAGGAAAAGTCTCACTATTACTACGCTCTATTTATTCTTTCTATTCCTGCAATCAAGTTTAAGGAAAATTTAAAAAACTTTATGCTTGAATCTCCTAAAGCGACGAATGTGATTGTAATTGGATTTAGTGGATTTTCTTTATTTTTTACTGAACCATATACCTTTTCGCAAATGATTCCTTTAGCGGTCATTTTTGCATTCATTGCAAATGGCTATAATTTCTTCGGTATGCTACATAACAATGGTCTTCGAATACTAGGGGAAGTAAGTTACAGTATTTATCTTATTCATGGCGCAGTATTGTACTTTTTCTTTTCTGTTTTGAATATTATAGATTTTAACACCACATCTTTGTACTCCTACTATCTTTCATTCCCTATCGTTTTTAGTATTGTAGTACTACTCTCTCTTTTTACTTACAAGTTTATTGAAAGCCCCTTTTTAAGAAAAAAGGCTCCTATATCCAAAAGAAATCCTGAATTAATTGCAAATAAATAAAATCGCTATTTCGAGCGGTTCATTTATAGTGAACTTTATCGGGTTTATCATAGGCTTTTTAAATTAATTTTGTTTTTCAAAGGTATCTAATTAATAGCCTATATTTAGTTTTTCTAAAATTAACATAGTACACGTTATACGAAATTAAAATTTATTTTTTATAAATCATTAATTTAAGTCTCATTAAAAAGCCTAATCTTTAAAAATTAGGCTTTTTAAGTGATTTTTCACGTTCCACGCTCTTAATTCATTTTTTAAATCTAGAAGTAAAAAGGCTCCATTTCGTAAAATGGCATTTTCTTATTTCATTATGAATAAAAACTCGGATCAGGTACTTTAGCCGTCAGCACCCACTCCCCAATTTCCTGATATTTATAATCCACCGGGTCATGCAGCGTCTGGGTACGGACATTGCGCCAGAAACGGTCTAGGTTTAATTGGGCTGTGGTCGCACGAGCACCCATCACCTGAAAAATATTCTGTGTGATATATAACGAAGTATTGGTCGCAGCAATTTTTGCTGTGGCAATGGCAATACTGACTTCGCCGCGCTGCTCGGCTGTTAATGCTTCACCGATGTTCCAGGCATTTTGCAAAGTCTCTACCGCTTTATTTGCCAATAAACGTACGCCCTCAAGTTGCACATAAAACTCGGCAAAATGCTTTTGCGTAAAAGGATCATTGACTGCATTTTCCACCAACGATTTTGACCATGCTTTTTGAGTTTGCACGGTTTGTTTTGCTGTTTCAAAGGCACCTTCTGCCACCCCCAAAAACAGATGCACAAAAATCAGTTGCGCAATCAGCGGACGTAAGCTCGAATACGGCGTACTCAGTGGACCCGGATTTAACAGCAATTCATGCTGCTGAATTTTGACCTGCTCAAAATGACTGGTACCGCTGTCAGTCTGGCGTTGTCCCATATTGTTCCAGTCACCTAAGAAGCTCACCCCTTCTCGGGCTGTCGGAATCACACCTATCAGCAATTTACCTTCATCATTATAAGCTGAGCATAGCAAGATGTCAGAATCGATCGAACCTGAACAGAAGCTTTTGTCACCATGAAATAGATATTCATTTTCAGACACTTGGGTTGCAATGGTTCGTCGGTCTAAGGGATTTAAAGTATTGCCCCAAAACAGGTTTTCTTTTGCAGTTTGCTCAAACCATTTTCCATACTGTTCAGGCTGGGAAAACAGTTGCACCGTCACAATCAGCAAATGATGAAAACCATAAACATGTGCCAGTGAACTGTCGACCTGGGCAATCGTTTGAATAGTTTGAAAAACCGTTTTCCAGTCTGCTCCCTGACCGCCATATTGGGTTGGAATGGCAAGTCCCAGTAAACCACTTTGACGGATTAAATCACGCTCCTGTTTTGGGTTACCGCCCCGTTTATCACGTTCCGCAGCAGTGGTTGCAAACTGTTCCGCCAGTTGTTGAGCAATGTGTAATGGATTTGAAGTTAAAAGCAGGGATGAAGCATTCATAATATGATCTGATTATTGCTATATTTTTAGCTTAGCAGATGATGTTTTGCTGCTTTATCTGAATGCCTGCTGTGCTTATACATAAAATAAAAATACCGCCTCATTTTCAGGCGGTATTTTTATAAATGACTTATTTATCGGGATAGACCGTTGCAATCAGATTGTCCACCACCTGTGGGTCGGCCAGGGTTGAAGTATCTCCTAAAGTGTCCAGTTCATTGGCGGCAATTTTTCTTAATATACGGCGCATGATTTTACCGGAACGGGTTTTCGGTAAAGCTGGTGCCCAATACAAGGCATCCGGTGTAGCTACGGGTCCCAAAACCTTACGCACCCAGTTGATCAGTTCATTACGCAGCTCTTCGGATTCCTCAAAATTTGCCTGTAAGGTGACGAATGCACAAATACCCTGACCTTTAATATCATGCGGCATACCGACCACCGCCGCTTCAGCCACATGTTCATGTGCCACCAAAGCACTTTCCACTTCTGCCGTACCCAAACGGTGGCCAGAAACATTCAGTACGTCATCGACGCGTCCGGTAATCCAGTAATAGCCATCCTTGTCACGGCGGGCACCATCTCCAGTGAAATACGTCCCCGGATAAGTCGAGAAATAGGCTTCGATAAAACGTTCAGGATCACCCCAAATGGTACGCATCTGACCCGGCCAGGAATCCTTGATGATCAGGTTGCCTTCGGCTTCACCTTGAAGTTCCTTGCCTTCAGCATCAACGATGGCGGGTTGTATGCCGAACAAGGGTCGGGTTGCAGAACCCGGTTTTAAATCGGTTGCACCCGGCAAAGGTGAAATCAGGATTCCGCCAGTCTCGGTTTGCCACCAGGTATCGACAATTGGACAACGGCTTTCACCGACCACGGTGTAATACCAGTTCCAGGCTTCCGGGTTAATCGGCTCACCCACCGAACCGATCAGACGCAAGCTGCTGCGGTCACTTTCCCGAACAAAGGCATCGCCTTCGCGCATCATGGCACGAATCGCCGTGGGTGCGGTATAGAGGATGGAAACATTGTGCTTATCGACAATATGACCGGTACGCGCCCAGGTTGGATATTGCGGTACGCCTTCAAACATCACCGTGGTGGTGCCATTGGAAAGTGGGCCATAGATCACATAGGAATGCCCGGTAATCCAGCCCACATCCGCAGTACACCAAAACACATCATCCTGCTTGATATCGAACACTTCGCGGAAAGTGGAATTCACATACGTCAGGTAACCACCGGTCGTATGCAACACTCCTTTAGGCTTGCCGGTCGAACCCGAGGTATACAGAATGAATAGCGGATCTTCGGCATTCATCGGTTCAGGCGGGCAGATTTCATTCACCGACATGATTTCCATGTGATACCACAGATCACGCCTTGGCTGCATTTCAATCGGGTTGCCAGTACGGTGTACCACAATCACATGTTCAACCGATTCAGTCCCGGCAATTTTCAAGGCTTCATCCACATTGGCTTTAAGCAGAATCGGCTTACCGCCGCGCATTCCGGAATCGGCGGTAATCACCATTTTGGCCTGGCTGTCTTCAATCCGGCTGGCCAGTGAATCGGGAGAAAAGCCGCCAAATACCACACAATGTACCGCGCCAATCCGGGCGCAGGCCAGCATTGCAATTGCGGCTTCCGAAACCATCGGCATATACAGCACCACCCGGTCGCCTTTTTTAATCCCATTCTTTTTCAGGACATTGGCAAAACGGCAGGTTTCGTCATAGAGTTCGTTAAAGGAAATAATTTTATGTCGTGAAGGATGATCACCTTCCCAGATAATGGCCGGTTTATACGGATGTTCTTTAAGATGTCGATCTAGACAGTTGGCACTGAGGTTCAGCTGCCCGTCAGCAAACCATTCAATCTTGAAATTGTCTTTGTCAAAACTGGTATTTTTGACTTGGGTAAACGGTTTGATCCAGTCCAGCTTGCTGGCCTGTTCAGCCCAATATTCATCAGGCTGCTCGATGGATTTCTGATAACGCTCAAAATATTCAGACTCATTGGTGCGAGCGGTTTTTTTAAATTCTTCTGGTACAGGATAGATTTCATTCATTGTTTACTTCCTTGATCTTATTCATCTCATCACGAGATGTTATGCCGCGTTATTGCTTTATTTATTGACTGCGTATTTACAGTATGGCGATTATTTTTCAACCGCTTCAATCATGCTTTGGTCGTAGTTTATTTATACAATTTAAAACACAGACCTCTCATCATATTCAACAAAAAAATATAGTTTTATGAGTATCTGACCTGTTCTTTTAATCTTATAATTTAAGCATAAAACGTACTGTTAACTTTACAAAATACAATATTTTTCTTCTCTGAATTTTATTTGGAAAACGCGTATGAACCCGCACGACGACTCCTCCTTTTTTTCACGCGCCCAACCGGCCAGGTCAGATAATCCACTCTCTCCAGAAGGTCGTTTTGGTCGTCTGAGTTCAATTGGCTGGTATGGGTTTGTGCATCTGATTGCTTTCTTTGCCACCATTGCTCTTAGCCTGACCATGGGTATCTTTAACTTTCATACCCTGTCGATGGACAATCAGTTCGTCAATACCCTGACAGGAATCGCCGGACTCGGTTTCGTAGCCATTCTGGTGCTGTATATCTATTTTCTGATCGTGATTAGCATACGCCGTTTGCATGATCTGAACCGTAGTGGCTGGCTGACCCTGCTGTTTCTGCTGCCACTGGTGAATATTTTTATCGGCCTGTATTTGCTTTTGGGTTCAGGGACTAAAGGTAGCAATAAATATGGACTGCCGCGTGAAACACTGGTCTGGGAAAAAATATTGGCCTGGTTGATGATCATCCTCGCAGTTCTGAGCTTTCTGGCTTCAGGCAGCATAATATCTTATCAGTTTGGTACAGGTGAGCTGGAAGTTCCCCCACAAGTCATCCAAAAAGGCACACAATATTTCTAAAGTTGGCTGACAATTTTTGACAAAACGTCAATGAATGCTAAATATTGTCGGTTAAATTTTTGTTCAGTTTCAGGCAAAATGTCCGGCAATGATCATCATCCGGAAAACTTGTGGCTGAAAAACAAAACGCCTTAAATGAGGTAACTCAGGACACCTCTCAACTTTTGCAAGAAGCAACAGAAAAGACAGCGCAAACTGTCATTGAACATACAGCAAAATACAATGATGCCTATTCCACCATCGACAAATTTGTTGATGCCTTTTGGGAACGCCTGCCTTATTTATGTATCGCGTTGGTGGTCTTCAGCATTTTCTGGTTGCTGTCAAAACTGTTTAAGCTCTTTGTCCGTAAAGCACTCACTGACCGTAGTTACACCAAACAAAACCTGGTACTGGTGCTAAACCGTGTCGGCAGCTCAGCCATCATCTTTATCGGATTTTTAATTGCCATGGTCATTGCCATTCCAGGTTTTACCCCGGGTCAGCTGATGAGTGCTCTGGGGATTGGTTCGGTTGCCATCGGTTTCGCGTTCAAGGACATTTTCCAGAACCTGCTCTCTGGCATCTTAATCCTGCTGGGTGAACCGTTCAAAATTGGCGATGACATTATTGTTTCGGGCATGGAAGGAACGGTTGAGGATATCCAGATTCGTGCAACCTACTTACGTTCTCCCGATGGCCGCCGCATCGTGATTCCCAATGCGACAGTATATACCAGTGCCGTGACTGTAAACACGGCCTATCAACGCCGTCGTTGTGAATTTGTGGTGGGGATTGGTTATGAAGATGATGTACAAAAAGCCAAGAGCATTATTTTAAGCATTTTAGATAAAGACCCGACTATTTTGAGCCAGCCTGGATTTGCAGTAAACGTCAATGCACTTGCAGACTTCTCGATTAACCTGAATGTACGTTGGTGGGTCGATACTACAGAAACCACCACTGCAGGTTCAATCAGCGAAGTTCAGGAACGCGTGATTAAAGCCTTTGCTGAACATGAAATTTCGATTCCTTATCCGGTACAGGAAGTCAAAATCTATCGTGGCAATGACACGACAGAACTCGCTGAATCAGCACGTGCTAAATAAGCGGCCCAATACGTAAGGAATTACCGTTTCGGTCCGAATAATACGGTTGCCCAGGCTGACTGCCTGGCAGCCGTTTTTTATGAGTAAATCAATTTCATAAGGGATAAAACCGCCCTCTGGGCCAATCACAATGGTGCAGGGATGATCAATCGCAAAAGGCATGGATTGCTCTACATAAGGATGGGCCACATAAGCAGGACATTCTGCCGTAATTAAACCGGGCAACACATCTTCAACAAAAGGTTTAAAGCGTTTATGGATTTCAATTTGCGGTGCAACCGTATCCCCTGCCTGTTCCAGACCCAGTGTGACATAATGATCCAGCTGCTGTAGAAATGGGGTTTGCCAATAGCTTTTATCCACCCGATAGCTATGCAGCAAAATCATTTTTTCCACCCCCAGAGTCACGCTATCCATAATCAGGCGGCGCAGCACTTTCGGACGTGGCATGGCGACAATTAAAGTTACTGGCAACTTGGCTGGAACAACTTCTTCTTTGAGCGGTTTTAATTTTATAGCGTGTTCGGTCACTTCTACAATTTCGGTGAGATAGCGTTTCCCCTCACGAATACCCACCTTGAGCGTATCACCTACAGTAATCTCTAGATGTTGCTGTAGATGCTCTAACTGACGTTTGCTGGTAATAGACCAGTATTCAGATTCAGTTTGGCGTGGGTCAAGGAGGACAATATTCATAAGCTATAAATTTCAACTATTAAAAGCAAGACGCGTGCACAGCCACGTATCATCTCATGACTTTATTTTACTTTGCGTAGGCATATTCCTACTTTTGATAGAGCAAAAGTAGGCAAAACTCTTTGTTAGGCTAATGGTAAGTCCCTTTACCATAGCCTAACGGCGGCATCCCTGCCGCCTCCGCGAAATAAGTTTCAGCGTAACGATACACAACATAGGGCTATTTAAAGATACTGATCAATCACCGCAATATGTTTGGCTAAAGAACCCTTGTTCTGCAACATAATACTGATCAATCACCGCAATATGTTTGGCTAAAGAACCCTTGTTCTGCAACATAATTTTCTGCGCATGCTGGTTCAGCTGGTCTGCGGTCACGCGATCATTTAACAATTCAATTAAAACCTGCGCGGCCTGCTCTGCATCTTCCACGATTTTCACACCATCTACAGCAACAAATTCATCGACAATGGTCTGGAAGTTAAAATAATTTTTACCCAAAACCGTCGGCACATTTAAGGCAATCGGCTCCAGAATATTATGTCCGCCACCCGGTTCATTCAACGAACCGCCAACAAAGCAGGCTTGGCTAAGTGCATACCACAGCCACATTTCCCCCATCGAATCGGCTAAATACACTTGGGTATCTGACTGAATAGCTTCCCCTGCACTGCGACGGCTGGTTTTTAGATTCAGATTTTGCGCAAGCTGAAACACTTCATCAAAGCGTTCCGGATGACGTGGCACCACAATGACCAGCAGTTCTGGATGTTGTGCTAAATAAGGCTTTAGAGCCGTTAACAGTTTTTGTTCCTCAGGCGCATGGGTACTGGCGAGGGTGATTATTTTCCGTGCCGATAAATGCCAGTCCTGCTGCAATTGCTGCGCCTGTTGAATAAAACTGTCCGGTGCATGAATATCAAATTTAATGCTGCCGAGTACCTGACTTTTCTTTACTGCCATACCTAAATTACGGTAACGATCTAAAGTCGCCTGATCTTGAGCCAGCAAATGTTCCAAACCCTTCAGCATGCCTTGGGTCAGTCCTTGAACCTTAGCATAGCCTTTGGCCGATTTTTCTGAAAGTCGGGCATTAATCAGTAAACATGGCACTTTAAATTGCTGTGCCTGATCGATTAAATTCGGCCAGATTTCAGTTTCTACCAAAGCCAATACTTTGGGCTGATATTTTTGATAAAACGCATGAACTAATTTTTTCTGATCGGCAGGCAAATACACGGCCTGAAACAAATGTTCATAAGGTGCTTTTAGAAATAGTGACTTGGCCCGAGCCTGACCCGTCTTGGTGGTATTGGTGACCAGTACCGGATGGCCGAGTTTGAGATAATGTTCAATTAAAGGCTGGGCTGCGTTGGTTTCTCCAACCGACACCACATGAAACCAAATAGCATGCAGGTTTTTCGGCTGTTGAAATGGACCAAAGCGCTCAAGACATTCTTGTTGCAATTGCTCCGTAGTCAGCGCACGTTTTTTAATCTGCCATTTATACAATGGCTTAATTAGAGTAAGTGCCGCATTGTACCAAAAAGGAGTAGCCAAACAAGTTGCCTCAAATCATGTTCAATCGGCAAAATATAACAGAGCAGCCTTCACATGTTAATGAATTCTGCTCTGTGACATCATTTATTCTGTTTTATGGAAGTAGCTGCTTAACTTTCAGCAAGCTGTTTATTCAGGAATGGATAGTCAATATAGCCTTCTGCCACATCGGTTCCAATCATGTTTTCCAGTTTCAATTCATTCAGTGGTTCATCTTCCACCAAACGCTCAAACAGGTCTGGATTGGCAATATAAGCCTTACCAAAAGACACTGCTTCCGCTTTACCTGATGCCAGCAGCTCAAGCGCATCTTCACGGCTTAAACGCATATTGGCAATATACGGCACACCGTTGGAACGCGCCTTCATTTCCAGACTGATGCTGTCATCGGCCAGATATTCACGGGTAAAGAAAAAGGCAATTTGACGTTTACCCAATTCTTGCATGACATAACCAAAGGTTTCTTTAGGATTGGCATCACCCATATCGTGCTCATCGCCACGCGGTGCCAGATGTACACCGACACGACCTGCGCCCCACACTTCAATCAGTGCATCCACAACTTCCAATAAGAAGCGGGCACGGTTTTCAGCAGAACCGCCATATTCATCTTCACGCAGATTGGTTTTGCTTTGCAGGAACTGGTCAATTAAATAACCGTTGGCGGCATGCAGTTCTACCCCGTCAAAACCGGCCGCTTTGGCTTTAATTGCGGCTTGTTTGTATTGTTCGGTAATGGCATGGATTTCCGAGATTTCCAGGGCACGTGGCGCCACATATTCACGTTTCGGACGCAGCAGGCTGACATAGCCAGCTTGCTTCACATTACTGGCTGAAACTGGTGTTTCACCTTTTAACAGGTCAGGATGGGAGACACGTCCCACATGCCACAACTGCGCTACGATCAAACCGCCTTTACCATGCACCGCATTGGTAACCAGTTTCCAGCCTTCTACCTGTTCATCGGTAAACAGACCCGGGGTTTTTTCATAACCGTTGGCTTCTTCTGAAATCACTGTCGCTTCGGAGATGATTAAACCTGCGCTAGCACGCTGTGCATAGTACTCCGCCATCATGGCCGTCGGAACACGGTCTGCTGTAGCACGGCTACGTGTCAGTGGTGCCATCACCACACGGTTTTTAAGTTTGAGTTCACCAAATTGAATTGGGGTAGAAAAATCTGTCATCAAGCCATCCTCTTACAGCTGGCCTGGACTGATTAAAGTCTAAAGCGCATGCTGTAAATGTTGTAAAAATTCCTGAATCAGTGCTTCATTACGAGAGAAATAAGACCATTGCCCATATTTGGTCACCTGAATCAGCCCTGCCTGTTGCAACACCGATAAGTGATTGGACATGGTGGATTGGGAAATATCCGCGATTTTTTCCATCTGCCCTGCACATACACCACGACTGAAATCACTGCCACATTCTTCAGTGGCAATGAAACGTTCAGGTTCTTTTAAACATTGCAGAATCTGGCGTCGAATCGGGTTGGCTAAGGCTTTATAAATCGCTTCTGTGTCCATCTCATTTCACTCATGTTCATGATCAGCACTTTCGCAAAAATCATTATATCGAATTTATGCGATATTAATATCGAAAATTATCGATATTATGAGTCATTTTGTAAATTGCTGTCATTTTATCCAAATCCAGATCATTCTAGCATTGTCTGGTCAGGGGCATTCATCCTGCTGATCGACAAATGTTAAAGCTAAAAAAGCAGAGAACCCGCCTCTGCTTTTCCACGCAATAAACTTATAGACCCTGTTTCAGGCTGGCTTCAATAAATTTATCCAGATCACCATCCAGTACTGCACCAGTATTCGAGGTTTCTACACTGGTACGCAAGTCTTTAATACGCGAGTCATCCAGTACGTATGAACGAATCTGGCTGCCCCAGCCGATATCAGATTTGGTATCTTCCAACGCCTGCGCCGCTTCATTACGTTTGCTCATCTCTAATTCATAGAGTTTGGCACGTAACTGTTTCCAGGCATGGTCACGGTTGGCATGTTGTGAACGCTGGTTCTGACAGGCCACTACAATACCGGTTGGTGCATGGGTTAAACGTACCGCAGAGTCGGTTTTGTTAATGTGCTGACCACCGGCACCGGATGCACGATAAGTATCGGTACGTACATCTGCCGGGTTAATATCAATTTCAATGTTGTCATCCACTTCTGGCGATACAAACACGGCAGAGAATGAAGTATGACGACGGTTACCCGAGTCAAATGGCGATTTACGCACTAAACGGTGTACACCGGATTCAGTACGCAACCAGCCATAGGCATACTCGCCTTCTACACGAATGGTCGCCGATTTAATCCCGGCCACATCACCGTCAGATTCTTCCATCACTTCAGCTTTAAAGCCATGACGTTCAATCCAGCGCAGGTACATACGCAGCAGCATTGAAGCCCAGTCCTGTGCTTCCGTACCACCCGAACCGGCCTGAATCTCGACATAACATGGATTCGGATCCATCGGATTGCTGAACATACGGCGGAATTCAAGTTTTGCCAGTTCCGCTTCTGCAACATCAAGTTCAGCCTGCACATCCTCAAGCATGGCTTCTTCGTCCGCTTCTACAGCAAGGTCAAGCATGGCTTGGGCATCTTCAAGCTGCGTAGCTAAACCATCCAGTACATTCAGTACATTCTCAAGCTCGCCTTTTTCTTTGGCCATGGCTTGGGCACGGCTTTGGTCATTCCAGATCGCCGGATCTTCCAGTTCACGCAGAACCTCTTCTAAACGTTCCTTTTTCAGATCGTAGTCAAAGATACCCCCGTAATGTCAGACCACGGTCGTTTAAGTCTTTTAATTGGTTTAGATAAGGATTAATTTCCACGTGAATTACTCTCAATCAGAATATTAGGCTTAAATAGCCGTCAATTATAACACAGAGCATACAGGGAGTTTTAAAGCACTTTAATTCAATAACAATTGAGCAAATACTGCATAAAAATAGCGGATAAAAAAGCACTTACTCTAGAGGGTGCTTTTAAGATTCAAATCATTTTTATGTTACAAAATACTCAGTTTTTTATGTAAAAAACGTCTAAATTCATAAAACCTCCACAATTTTAATAAAACAAAACATTTTAATATTTTTATAATTTTCAAATATTTAATAAATATAAATTACATAATATTACCTTAGAAACATTTCTGTAACCTTGGGTGGATTGACCTGTTTTTGTTTTGCTCTAGACTAAAAGTTGTAACAAAAAATGTATTATTTTTAACCGAAATTTGAGGGGTAGTATCCATGAAAAAATTAGCCATTGCTTCAGCATTTCTTTCTGCTCTAGCAGTCACAGGTACAGCCAATGCCTACCAGGCCGAAGTCGGTGCAGCAGCAGCTTATATTGATCCAGACAACGGCAGTTCAGGTAGTGCCTTCGGTGTAGATGGTACTTATTACTTTAACCCCGTACAAACTCGTAATGCGCCACTTGCAGAAGCGGCATTCCTTGACCGTGCCAGCAACGTCAATGCACACGCAACATTTGCCGATCGTGGCGATGTAGATGACAACACTTATGGTGTGGGTGCTGAAGTTTATGTTCCAAACTCAGATTTCTATCTGGGTGGTGATGTAAGCCGTAACAATACTGAATATCGTGATGTATTGGGTCAAAAATATGACTTTGATACCACTTATTATTCTGCTGAAGTCGGTTATCTTCCAGCACCAGGCCTATTAATTGCCGCTGGTGTAAAAGGATATGACAACGACAATGATGATGGTGTAGATCCTACAGTTCGTGCCAAATACGTGACCCAGCTGAGTAATGGTAAAGATATCAACCTTGAAGCAGGCGCATCATTTGGTGATCTAGACGAGTTCAATCTTGCTGCCGATTACTTCATTGATAAATCATTAAGTGTTGGTGCGGATTACTACAACAACGACTTAACTGATCAAAATGAATTTGGCATTAATGCGCGTAAATTCTTTAACCAACAAGTCAGCCTTGAAGGTCGAGTTGGTTTCGGTGAAGTGGGTAATAACGACTACAACTCATTCGGTGTAGCTGCTAAATACCGCTTCTAAGCGTGCCTTAACTCCTTTTCATCAAGTGGCCCATCTTCGGATGGGCCACTTTTTTGCTCTGTAATAAAGCATTTAGATAGTTTTTGCACATTGACGGGGCAAATATAAACTGTACACTTTGTTACAACTGTTCAAGAAACAGTCATATTTTTATAACAAAGAGAGAAATCTAAATGCTTAAAAAACTTGCTCTTGCTACAGCACTTTTGGCTAGCCTAGGAACTGCACATGCTTATCAAGCTGAAATTAATGCTGCATATGAAAATACCGACATTGATGACAGTAACGACATTGATACTTATGCAATTGGCGGGAAATATTATTTAAAGGGGGTTCAAGTTAGAAATGCTCCTCTAGCTGAAGCAGCTTTTTTAGGCAAAGCAAGCAATATCGGTCTTGGCTATGCCAATGCCCGTACTGATGATGATTTTGCAGATTTAGAAATTGATACTGTAGGTATTAATGGTGAATTCTTTATCCCTAACTCACAGTTTTATGTTTCTGGAAGCTTAAATCGTGCTGAAGTGACTGTTGAAAGTGAATTTGCTAAAGCATCTGATGACAATACAGGTTATGCAATTGAAGCAGGTTACCTACCAGTTAACGGCTTACTGTTAGCTGCAGGTGTTTCTAAAGAAAACATTGATCCAGTATATGTTTCAAAAAATGGTTTCATAGACACTTTTACCAATCTAGCCTCTGTAGCAGATGAGACTGCTGTGACTTTGCGCGCAAAATACGTCACTCAAATTGGCAATCATTTTACCAATTTTGAGGGAGCAACATATTTTGGAGATGAAACTGCATATCGTCTAGGTGCAGACCTTTACCTCGATCCTACACTTAGTGTTGGTATTTCCTTCGCTGACTCAACGATTGAAGATTCAGATACCATTTTCAGTATTCGTGGTCAGAAATTCTTTACTCCAGTCATTGCTGCCGGTATGAATTACACGACAACTGATGGTGGGGACTCTTTTGGAATCAACGGTACTTTCCGCTTTTAAGCTTTAAGATTAAAAACAAAAACCGCTCAATTGAGCGGTTTTTTTATTGTTCCAAATGGATCACGCGTAGTTGTAAACTGACGTTGCCATTAAATTCATTTTTATCAATTTCATAGACCAGTCGTACACTGCCCTGCATGGCATCAAATTCAAACTTGTCACGTGCATTAAAGGCGATGGCTTCCACAATTTGACCATCTTGCAAAGCCAGACGCAGCTTTAAATGCATTTCTTTCAGCCAGCGATAATCCAGAACCTTAAATATCCCTTCAAAAATCGGCGATGGAAACTTTTGCCCCCAGGGGGTTAAATTTTGCAGAAAATCGACTGTTTCAATGTGAAAATGTTCTGTCGGTAATTCACCATCAGTCCATAAAGTGGCCTGAAACAGTGACTCATCCATATTTGAAATTAAAGCCTCAAAGACCTGCTTAAATTCATCAAAATGCTGTTTCTGAATGGTCAAACCGGCAGCGGCGGCATGTCCGCCAAAATGGCTGACCAAATGGGGATACTGCTCGGCAATCATTTCAATCGCATCGCGTATATGTACGCCCTCTATAGAACGGGCAGAGCCTTTAATATGTATACCATCTTCATCGGAGGCAAAAACAATACTGGGGCGATGAAACTGTTCTTTTAAGCGACCGGCCACAATCCCAATCACGCCCTGATGCCAATGTGGCTCAAACAGAATGAGCACAGCTGGTAAATGCTCTTGGTCCAGCTCCAGCTGAGTAAGCTCAGACAAAGCCTCCTGTTTCATCTGGCTCTCGACCTGTCGGCGCTCAGTGTTCAATTGATTTAATTGTTGTGCCAAGGGATAAGCGGTTTGCAGATCGGCAGCCAGCAGACATTCAATCCCTATGTCCATGGTTTCCATGCGTCCAGCCGCATTAATCCGTGGTCCCAGAACAAAACCCAAATCTTGAGCATTTAAAGAAGCTGGATCACGTCCGGCAATATCCAGCAATGCGCTAATTCCCGCACGACACTGATTTTGCCGTATGCGCTTGACCCCGGCATCGACCAGAATACGGTTGTTATAATCCAGGCTGGCCACATCGGCATAAGTGCCTAAAGCTACCAGATCGAGATATTGGGCCACTTTTGAGGTCGATTTTCCTAATTGGCTGCGATAACTGGACAAATTGGCGAGCAGGTAAAACGCCACCCCGACCCCAGCCAAAGCCTTGCTGGGGAATTCACAGCCCAACTGGTTCGGATTGACCACAGCTTCGGCTTTAGGCGTTTCTTTGGTGGTCAGGTGATGATCAGTAATAATCACCTGCATGCCATGTGCTTGTGCCTGTTCCACCCCGGCATGGCTGGAAATACCATTATCTACCGTAATCAAAAGGTCAGGCGTGAAATTGGCAAAAGCCAGGTCGGCAATTGCAGGCGTCAGTCCATAACCATATTTAAAACGATCCGGCACCAGATACGCGACATTCGCGCCCATATCCCGTAAAGCTAAAATCATCAATGCCGTACTGGTGGCCCCATCGGCATCATAATCTCCCACAATGACAATTTTCTTTTGCTGATCAATGGCCTGATCCATCAACTGAATGGCAGCATCCAAACCTTTCATGGTCGGCGCTAAAAGATGCTTCAATTTCAGTTCAAGTTCTTGTTCCGATTGCACACCACGGCGCGCTAAAATTTGCGCAATAAACGGTGACACGCCCTGGAAGTTTTCAGGGCGTGTAATGAACGGTCTTTGCTGAATCAGTGTTTTTGGCATTAAGGCATGAGTCGTTGTAAGTTCCACTTACCGTCGATTCTTTCATAACACAAGCGGTCATGTAAACGGTTAGGACGACCTTGCCAAAATTCATAATAATCCGGTTGCAGGCGATAGCCGCCCCAGAATTCAGGTTTTGCCAATTCTGCTTTATCGCTCACCTGATCTTGCAAAATCTGAAAACGAGTCTGTAGTTCCTCACGACTGACAATCACACCACTTTGTGGCGTACTGATATGCGCTGCAATCTGGCTGTCTCGCGGGCGTTTATGATAATAATCTGTTGATTCCTCTAAAGAGATTTTTTCAACGCGGCCGCCGACACGAATTTGGCGTTCTTGCTCAGGCCAATAAAACAACAGTTCGGCATAGGGATTGTCTGCCAAATCCAGGCCTTTTTGACTGTCGTAATTGGTATAAAAATCATAACCTGCTTCAGTCGCACCACGTAATAATAGGGTACGCACATGCGGACGGCCTTGTGCACTCGCAGTTGCGAGCGACATGGCATAGGGTTCATGCAGTTGTGCTTCTAAAGCATGGTTAAACCAATTCAAGAATTGCTCATGCGGATTTTCAGCCACATGAGTTTCGTGTAATTCCCCTTTCTGGTAACTCAAGCGCAGTTCGCTCAAGTCTTTAATCAGATCACTCATATTGTTCCCTTATACTGCGTTAGAACGTACACTGTCTGCAAGCTGATTGGCCAAAGCCGTGACTTCTTGCAGATCATCCCCTTCAACCATCACCCGAATGACCGGTTCCGTTCCTGACTTACGAATCAGTAAACGACCACGGCCTTTTAATTGTGCTGCAGCCCGATCAAATTCAGCCACCAATGCAGGCACAGCATACGGGTCAAACATTTGTTGCAAACGTACATTTACCAAGACATTTGGCAATAAATGGAAACCTTCAACCAGTTCATGTAAGGCTTTCTTCTGTTCGACCATGACAGTCAATACCTGCAAGGCAGCTATAATCGCATCGCCTGTGGTACTTTTATCCAGCGTCAGAATATGTCCTGATGGTTCACCACCAATAGCCCAGCCATTTTCATCCAGGGCTTGTAGCACATAACGGTCACCCACGCTGGCACGGACAAATGGAACCTGGGCTTTTTCCAAAGCCAATTCAAGTGCCATATTGCTCATGACCGTACCGACAATGCCTGCCGGCTTTTTCGAGCCCTGTGTTGCCAGAATATATAAAATATGATCACCAGTAATTTGCTGACCGCTTTTATCCACCATAATCACACGGTCTGCATCGCCATCAAAGGCAATACCCAAATCTGCCTGATGTTCAAGCACGGCTTTTTGCAGGTTTTCCGGATGGGTCGAACCACAGTCCTGATTGATGTTTAGGCCATCCGGTTCATTATAAAGTGCTACGACTTTGGCGCCCAGTTCCTTAAACACCGATGGCCCCACGTTATAGGCAGCACCATTGGCACAGTCCACCACAATTTTCAGGTTACTGAGGTCAAAATGGTAAGGGAAAGTCGATTTACAGAATTCAATGTAACGGCCATTGGCATCTTTTACACGCACACTTTTACCCAGGTTTGCGGTATCTTCAATTTTGAGTTCGTTTTCGAGCTCTTTATTGATCGCATCCTGTAATTCATCCGGCAGTTTCTTGCCTTCGCTAGAGAAGAATTTGATTCCATTATCAAAATAAGGATTGTGCGAAGCTGAGATCACAATCCCCAAGCTGGCATGTAAAGCACGGGTTAAATGGGCAATCGCAGGGGTAGGTAAAGGACCAAGCAAATGCACATATACACCCGCCGCATTTAGACCGGCCTGTAATGCAGATTCTAAAATATAGCCTGATAAACGCGTATCTTTACCCAACACAACAATCGGTTTTTTCTTATTACTGAACTGTTTTAAAACCTTACCGGCCGCAAAACCCAACTTCAGGGCAAATTCAGGTGTAATCGGAAGTTCCCCAAACTTTCCACGAATTCCATCTGTTCCAAAATAACTCATTTTCTACTCACTTCTTATACATTTATAGGGAAATTAACCATCCCATTTTCATGCAAATACTTTACACCAAAATCAAAAAAGCCGTCATATAAATGACGGCTTTTCCTGAATTTGATTACTAAAAATCAACCAACACGGTAGTTCGGTGCTTCTTTAGTAATGGTCACATCATGTACGTGTGATTCAGACATACCAGCTGCAGTGATTTTCACAAACTTGGCATTTTGACGAAGATCGTTCACGGTTGCAGAACCGGTATAACCCATAGAAGAACGCAAGCCACCCATCATTTGATGAACGATGTTACCCATAGGGCCTTTGTAAGGTACGCGACCTTCAATACCTTCTGGTACAAGTTTTTCCTGACCAGCTTTAGCGTCCTGGAAATAACGGTCAGCAGAACCTGTTGCACCCGCCATTGCACCCAATGAACCCATACCACGGTAAGCTTTGTAATAACGGCCCTGGAAGAATTCTACTTCACCCGGTGCTTCTTCAGTACCAGCCATCAATGAACCGACCATGATGGTGCTTGCACCGGCGCCAATTGCTTTCGCCATATCGCCAGAGAAGCGGATACCGCCATCTGCAATCAAAGGAATCTGGTCTTTCAATGCATTGGCAACGCTGTCAATCGCAGAAATTTGTGGCATACCAATACCGGCAACAATACGTGTAGTACAGATCGAACCAGGACCGATACCCACTTTTACCGCATCAGCACCGGCATCAAGAAGCGCAAGTGCAGCATCACCAGTGGCAATGTTACCGCCAATCACCTGAACTTGCGGATAGTTGGCTTTTACCCAGCGAACACGCTCAATCACGCCTGCAGAGTGACCATGGGCTGTATCGACAACAATGGCATCTACACCCGCCTCAACCAGTGCTTCAACACGGCTTGGTGTTTCTGCGCCAGTACCGACTGCCGCACCGACACGTAGACGACCGAGGTCATCTTTACAGCTGTTTGGATAAAGTTCCGCTTTACGGAAATCAGTGACCGTAATCAAACCTTTCAGTTCGTTGTTATCACCCACCACCAATACTTTTTCAATGCGATTTTTTTGTAGAAGTGCCTGGATATTTTCTTTTGATTCGTTTTCACGAACAGTCACCAGACGGTCCTGACCGGTCATGATATTGCTGACAGGTTGTTCCAGATTGGTTTCGAAACGTGTATCACGACCCGTCACAATACCGACAACCTTGCCATCTTTAACCACAGGCACACCGCTGATGTTGTTGGCTTGAGTGATTGCGATCAGTTCACGAACCGTGGTTTCTGGCGTTACGGTGATAGGATCTTTCACCATACCCGCTTCAAATTTTTTCACACGGCGTACTTCTGCAGCTTGCGCAGCAATGTCCATGTTTTTGTGCAAGATACCAATACCACCATTTTGCGCCATTGCAATTGCCATACGGGATTCAGTCACCGTATCCATAGCTGCTGACACAAGAGGAATATTCAGGTTAATGCCACGAGTAAGGCGTGTCTTTAAGGAGACATCTTTTGGGAGAACAGTTGAGTAGGCAGGGAGTAATAAGACATCATCGAAGGTTAAAGCTTCTTGAACGATGGTCAACATAACAGTCTCACTGGTAATTTCCGTGCGCTATTATAAACAAAAAAAACAATTTTATTCATGCTTATTTCAGGCAGCAATGTAAAATAAATTTAGATTACTGAATATTATTGGGTTTTTGAATTTAAATACCGCAATTCGGGCTGAATTTCCTGATCAGTATTTCATTCAGACTGAACAACAAAAAACCTCGCGCTGTATCACCTAGACACCGCAAGCCCCCTAACCAGTGCAAAAGGCTCTAATCGTGGCTTTACCCATCAAAACCGTGTGTTTTTAAATAAAAAAGCAGAGCCAGGGCCCTGCTTTTTTATTCTGGGATGACGAATCACGATCTAGCTGACACGTTCAAAACTATCATCATTCTCGGCATCCTCTACCTCAATCTGGATAAAGGGAATCATATTGTGGGCCATACGGGCCTTGTTACATTGTTCATCGGCAATTTGCACTTCTTTACACGAGGAACTGCGTGACTCATACATGCCACAGCTGACCTGTTCACCTATGCTGCCTTCTAGCGCGATACAGCGTGGATTTTTTTGATTGGTTCCTGCCATGCATGAATAGACTGCTGTGACAGGTTCAGTATAATTTTCGGGCATTGGAATTCCCTCTGCCCAATAAAATGAAACCCGAAAATAGGCGCAACATGCGCCACAGCTTAAACATGCATCCTGTGCAGGAACTTGAGACAACATTTCTTATAAATTCTCGTCATCAAAAAAGTTTTTTGGTCTAGAAAATATAAAAAATGTTGTTTTTTGACTCAAGAAAAATTTTGTATTTTCTTGAACTATTCAGGACAGGTAAATACGCTTTCGTCCATCAGGTCTGTGCCGCATTCCAAAGTTTCAATCCAGTCCAAAAATTGATGGATCTGCTCTTTGCCAATAAATGGCGTGCCATGCTGTGGCACAATCATTTCCACATCCATGCTACGAACCATTTGTACCCACAGACGGATCACTTTATTGCAACACATATAGCGTTGATGAAAGCCTTTCATCTTCGGAATATGCGCAGCAAAATTTTCCAGCGGTTTAGAGACATCATCTACCATGGATGCGCCCATATCACCAGAAAACAGAATTTTGGCAATCGGATCATAAAACTGGAAATTACCGACCGAATGCAGAAAATGTGCCGGAACGGCAACAATGCTCGATTCACCCAACGGAATCACCTGACCATGGTCAGGCAGCTCAACCAGACGATCCAGCCAGTTCCCTTTCATCCGGTCGCTCATGAAAGCCGAGCTCAAATGTGGCAAGAAACGTGCCCATAATTTTGATGCTACTATTTTGGCCTCGGTATAGACCAGCCAGCGTGGCATAGAAGTAATAATGTCGGGGTCCTGATGGGAGGCCATGACATAATCAAGATTGGTTAGACGGGTATATTTGTTCAGCTCCATGGTCAATGGAACATAGGTCAAGTCGCCCCCTGGATCAAGCACTGCAGCACGTTCATGATCCAAGATTAGAAACTGGTTTGCCTGTACACCTTCACCTTTCACTAAACTGGTAAAACTAATACATTTATGCGTACCATTATCAAATAGTACCTGTGATGTGGTGCGATCAAACGCCATACCCATTCCCCAAAATATCGTTTTTAAACTAAATTTTTAATTCCTCTCAACATATAGGGATTCATGGAAATTTACAACAAAATAACATCTGAATACTGGTAGATTTATCAGTAAATTGTGTGATATTTCACAATAAAAAATCCCGACAAAAATGCCAGGATTTTTTAATGCTATTCAAATTTAAAAGAAATAATGTTGTACCAGTGCCGCCACACCAATCACTAAAAACACAACTGCACCAATTTTATGAATCAGTGAAATCGGTAGTTTTTCTGCCAGTTTGTTACCAATAAAGACTGCAGGAGCATTGACCAGCATAATACCCAGTGTGGTTCCCAATGTTACCCAGCCAATACTGTCAAAGCGCGCGGCAAGGGCCACGGTAGCAATCTGGGTTTTATCACCAATTTCTGCCAGAAAGAATAAAACAAACGTGGCACTAAAGACGCCATATTTTTGCCATTTATTAATGCTTTCAGTTTCATCATCCAGTTCATCTGGAATCAGCATCCAGGCCGCCATCCCAATAAATCCAAGAGAAACAATCCATAACAATACGGTCGGGCTCAGAACAGTCGTAATCCATTGACCCAGTACAGCGGAAACACCATGGTTGACCACGGTCGCCAGAAAAATTGCAATCAGAATTGGTACAGGTTTACGGAAACGCGCGGCCAGCAGTAAAGCCAGCAATTGAGTTTTGTCACCCATTTCGGACAAGGCAACAACAGCTAAAGAAATCAGGAAGGCTGAAAGCATGATGTATTTCTCTGGCTAGCATAATAAAACCTGTGACTCACCCCTCCTGCTAGCCAAATTGAGCAGAGTGGTAAATCAAAGGTCTTGCCAACAAAAAGAAAATCGTGATCAAAAGATCATTTGGTTCTTTGCTATGATGACCATGTTCTGTGGAACAATTATGTTGACCATCACCTTTTTACCTTGCGTAAAAAGCGGCTACTCCCCAATGAAGTGCATGCATTTTAAGCTGAAAGATAAAAATTTTCAAATGACTTTAAAAATATCATTTCAGGATAATGCTAAACATTGCTACTCATGACAAAAATTGCATTAAAGATCATTTTAAGTGGCTGTGTTCACCGTCTTATCCCTATCATAAGAATGAGTCTGTGTATGTCTCAATACCAAAGCTTTCATAAAAAAACCCTGCCGAAGCAGGGTTTTTTGTAGCCTAAACTGAAATTAGAGCAACAGACTACGGATATCCGCCAACAATTTGGTCAGCTTATGGGTAAAGCGTGCTGCATCTGCGCCATTAATCACACGGTGGTCATAAGACAATGACAATGGAAGCATCAGCTTAGGATCAAAACCTGTACCATTCCAGACCGGTTGCATGGTGGCTGGTGAAATACCTAAAATCGCCACCTGAGGCCAGTTCACCAATGGTGTGAATGCGGTACCGCCAATTGAACCCAGGCTGGTAATGGTAAAGTTCGCCCCTTGCAAGTCTTTCGGTGACAATTTCTTGTCACGTGCTTTCTTGCTCAGCTCACCCAGCTCAACTGCAATTTGCTTGATTGATTTTTGATCTGGATTACGCAGTACCGGCACAGTCAAACCATCTGGTGTTGCTACGGCAATCCCCATATGGATTTCATTACGCAGCAATACCGATTTTTGATCGTCTGCCAAATGGCCTGCAAAATACGGCTCTTCCTTCAACAGATGAGCGACTGCTTTGGCAATAAAAGCCAGAATCGTCAGGCTAATACCGGCTTGTTTAAACTTGGCTTTGAGTTCACCGCGCCATGCTTCAAGTTCGGTAATATCGGCCAGGTCAAACTGGGTCACCTGTGGAATGTAGTTATTCAATGACAATTGCGGCACAGATACCTGTTGCAGACGGGTCATGACTTTTTCTTCAGTACCGCCAAAAGCACTAAAATCAGGAAGTTTAGGCAAACCAGAAACTTGTGCTACGGCCTGTGCTACCGGTGCAGCTTGAGGTGCAGTTAAGCGTGTTTTTACATAAGCAAAAACATCTTCTTTCATCAAGCGTGCATGTGGACCAGATGCTTTCACATCAGCCAACACCACGCCCAACTCACGCGCCAGCTTACGCACCGCAGGACCGGCATAGACTTTGGCATTGGCGGCATTCTGCTCTTTGCTCAGCTTATCAGGCGATTGAACGGGTGCTTGTTCTACAGATGTAGCCGCTTGTGGCGCTGCTACCGGAGCAGGTGCAGCTTTGGCTGGCTGAGCTACAGCAGCTGCTTGCCCTTCCGCTTCGATGCTTACCAGAGCCATGCCTTGTGAGACATTTTGCCCCATTTGTACGTGAATGGCTTTAATCACCCCTGCCGATGAGCTTGGTACTTCAACGGTCGCTTTATCGGACTCAACCACAATAATGCTTTGATCCGCCTCAACCGTGTCACCGACTTGAACTAAAATTTCCGCCACTACAGCTTTATCTACACCCAGATCAGGCACAGCAATTTCAACGTCTCCGCTTGGTGCAGAGGCTACAGGTGCCTGAACTGATGTTTCTGTTTTTGGCGCTTTTGTAGAAGATGCTGTTGTAGAAGCTGTACTTGGTGCATCTTCAGCAGCTGAAGATGCAGTTTTCACTTTGAGCAGAACCACACCTTCTTTGACTGTATCGCCTGCCCGAACTTCAACACTCTCAACCGTACCTGAAACAGTACTTGGCACTTCTACAGTGGCTTTATCAGATTCCACCACCACAATGCTTTGATCAACAGAGATTTCATCGCCTACCTGGACCAAAATTTCGCCGACCAGGGCTTTTTCTACCCCAATGTCAGGGACTTGCACTTCAACAATTGAAGAGCTGCCAGTCGGAGCCTTCGGTGCAGAAGCTGCTGGTTGATGGGATGCCAGT
>JAEAMF010000985.1_pt1 | contig 25139 bp, 16 predicted proteins | sample 8958721 | NCBI WGS metagenome assembly JAEAMF01 (sample SAMN16933255, study PRJNA681124) | bioreactor sludge metagenome | isolation source: anaerobic bioreactor treating anionic surfactant - SDBS | place: India: Bengaluru | collected 2019-02-28 | reverse complement strand
GGTTTTTTTTCGATGGTTAGTTCACCGCCTTTTTGCGTGCAATTGGTTGACGCCGGATTGGCGATCTGGTTGGTCTTGCCGGCTTGATTGCTGTTTTGTTGACAGCCGGCCGCGGTTAAAACAATAATCATACCCAGTCCAAACAAAAAATTTTTCCGCATGATTTTTTCTTTATTCAAATCAAATCTTTTTTTATTGTAGCAAAAACCGTTGGACAAAATATATTGCCAAGTAGTCGCATAGATGGTCCAATATAGTGAAAAAGCAATATAGGCTTGTGAAAATCAAGATTTGAAATTATTATACATAGTGCCTTGCTATTTAAAAATTTGGCGAAAATAATAATAAAAAGCTAAATTATTTAAAAGCGGGTGAATTCACATGAAGGGTGCGTGATTTAAAATGTTAAAGAAGTATAATTTTTTACTTCTATTTTTTGTGACAGCAATGGCGCTGTCGATTTTTTTATCAAACGGTTGCGGCGGCGGAACTGTTACCGGGGTTGAACCCCAAACAACATTTACTGCAACTTCTGTGCCTAATTTGACTGCTACACCAGTAGCTTCGGTTACAGCCGGGGCGACTTCAACTTCAACGGCAGTGGCGTCAGTCACTGCAGTTTCAACCGCCACTTCCAAGCCAACTACCACGGCAGCCCCGACTTCCACGATCTCCCCGTCTGTGTCGGGGAAGGTGAGTAGCATGTTTGGCGGTTCCGCGTTAAGCTGGGCTGCTATTACTTTGGGAGACAAAACAGCTAATACTGATTCTCAGGGTAATTTTTCAATTGAGGGGACAACAGGGAGGATGGTGGTTTCGTATAACGATTTTTATAGTTACAGTTTTCCGGTAGTCTCCTCTTCTTTAAATATTTTTCTCGTCGGGACCGACATGAACAATAAATCTTACTCTTCCTATTTCATAGGAGGAGTGAGTAAGCGGTGGTTGAAAGTCCCAAAATTTAAAATCAACGAAAATGTGCCGGCGGCGGCTGTCGCGGCCATTAAAAATATTATAATAAATGAAGTGTTAAATCTGACCGGGGGCTTTATAAAAGTCTCTGAGTCAGAAATAACCACAACAACGGTAACCGAGCCCGAACAGGGCGAGGTTATTATTTCCATGGATGATACAGCAACCAATTCGTTCACCGAGTTGTCCTACTCGGGGAACGAAATTGTTGCTTGCAAGATTGTCTATCGAGATGAAGATCTCGATTTAGACAAATACAGCCTGAGAACTCTAAAACATGAACTCGGCCATATGGTCGGGTTCAACCACCCCTTTGCAGTTTTGGGGTGGGACTCACCCGATTTGCCAATTTCTACTATGAATTACATTGAGGAACATGATAAATCGTCTTTCGAATACTCGCCGTTTGACATCCAGGCAGGTATTCGGAAATACCACCGGGCGGCCGGAAACACATTACCCGACACCGATCCTGATTCCGTCTCCGCCAAAAAGGAAACAAAAATAGAAAAACAAATATTCAAATAAACAGCAAAATATTTTGTTTCCTTTTTATACTCGGAGAAATCCGAGTATTTTTTTTGGGGGTTGTAGGATAAAAAAAATTAGTTTAAACTAAAATAAATTTAAGATAATTGATGTATTTTTATGGAAGAAAATCCTTCTTCAATCAAAGCAATTTTTAGTCAACCGAAAACCAAAATTTTGTTGGTTTTTCTTTTTGTCCTGCTAATAGTCGCCGGTATTTGGTGGTATCGCCAACGCCAAAATCAGCCCACCGGCGGCCAACCGACCGCTACCGCCGATCAACCCGTCTCGGCTATGACCGGCGAAGTTACCCAGTGGCAACACAACCAACTCATCCTCAAAAATGACCAAGACGGTCAAACCTATGAATTCACTTTGGACGACAAAATCCCTGTCACTCGTTTGAGTAGCTACACCCAAGACTTTGAAAAAGCCGATTTCAAATCCATCACCGTTGGCGCCAAACTTAATCTGATTTATCGTCGGGAAAACGAACAAACCAAAGTATTATCCGCGATTCTAATGCCGGAGTTTTCCACCATCGGCACCGTTACTGCGGTGGATGGAAAAAATCTAACCCTTGTTGTCGACAATACCACCTGGAAAGTGCAAACCGATGACACCACCAATATCATCGGCCAAGACGAACACAATCTGCGCGCGGAGAAACTACCAATATCACAAATCAAAGTTGACAATCAACTAGCCGTTACCGGCAAAAAAATCTCGGAGCAAACTATCGCCGCTACCAAAATCGAAATTATCCCCAACAACACCCAAGAAATCAAAAATTGATTATGACCACTCGTTGGCCTTTAAAATATTATCTTTATATTGTCTTTGTCTTATTATTATCTATCGGCGGTTGGTGGCTATACCAAAAATATTTTGCCTCACAATCAGCGATTAATAATAATCAGATAAATACCAATTATCAATCAGTCGTCGGATATGTAGTATCTGATAATGACAATAACCTGATCATCCAAGATCAGGATTTGCGTTATAAATTGGCCGGCCTGGACTCGGCCGACATTTTCATTTTGGAAAGCGATGGCACTTTGATCAAGACCGATCTGACCAGTTTTAAAAATTTGATCACTATTCCTCACCAGATTGAAGTCGCTTACCAACCGATTGCCGACAAACCAACTATTACTCTGATCAAAATCAAACTTCATTCCGGTATTGATGTGATAATAGATAATTTGGATGCAACCAATAATCAAGTTTCGTTCCACTGGCAAAATAAAAATTATAATTATTCTCTAGCTAACAAACAAATGATTATCAATCAAAACATGGAACCTATTTCTTCTGATCAGTGGCCCAATATCAAAAATCAAACCGCTACCATCTGGTGGACGTGGGATTGGAATAATAATTTTCAATTGAAACAAATAATGATCAATCAATAATTCACTATGGACAAACAATTTTTTGGGACGATTAAAACAATTTTTTATTTTTTCTTTTTTGTTCTAGCACTTCGGGGAATGGGGGATATAGCTTTCGCCTGCGATATTTGGCCCAACCTGCAAATAGAAAATAAGGGCACGGCTGACGAAACCTGGAATATTACCATGAATTTTGTTGGCGCCCAGTGCGAAGACAAAACCGATACCAAAGTGGAGTATACCTACTATAAATATTCCGACCAAAGTTTGGAAAAGCAAACATTATTCGATATTGATACCGGCACCGCTTTGCCTACTCTAAAACCTGGAGACAAATTACGTTATAAAGCTTGTTTTACTTTTCCACAAACCAATGTCCAACAAAATCCCATCTGTCCGCCGGACAGTGATACCAGCTATTACCTTGGTTGTAGCCTACTCAATACTCAAGCCGGTAAAGAGATGACCAACTTGATTAGTTCGATCAATTCCAGTGACGACACTAGTACCATCTGTCGGGAAGAATATTTTGAAGCCAATTTTTATTCCAATGCACCTTTGGAAGCTACCGTCGATTGTTCCAGTGGCCGAGCCAAAGTGCATCTTTTTTCGACTTACACCAATGATATCAATACATCAAATAACAGTGAATTGGCCGAATTATATTGTCCTGGTCGTATCGGTCTTGGAAATAATCTTTATGTTACTGATGGATTTATCAAAGGTGCCGGTCAAAAATATACCAGTCGATATTGTCAGGTGATGATCGATGACTATATTTGTGCCGCGCCATTGTATGACGATCGCCTAACTACCAATGATTATAAGATTATCAATGACTCTGTCGGTAAAGTGTCGGTTACGGATTTGGATGTTCTCAATCATCGCCTCTATCATTATCGCTTCAACTATCGTTGTTTATATTCCAATGACGTTACCGTTTATGTCAATTGTGGTGATCCGAAAACTCCCGGAGGTGGTGGAGGTGATCCCGAACCCGACCCGGCCGATCCGGAAAATATTAACAACCCCGGACCTTGTGACCCTACCGAAAACCCAAATTGTGATTACGAAAATCCTGAGCCGCCATCAGACAACGATTACCAACGACCATGCAAAGAAGATTATCCCAACGGCACTAAATGCGGCGGTGGAATAAAAATTGGCCCATTGATTGTTTCTATAAACAACCCTTATCAACAATGGTCCACAACCGAAGGTTTCAATGAATTAACAACTCAAGACTGGGTCAACGGTTATGACAACACCAAAACATTGGTTGAAAATGGTCTCCCCAGCAATCCGGCTGCATCATATTGCTGGAATAAAACCGATTATGATTATATTGATTGGTATCTGCCTTCCCTCTATCAATTGAGCCAAATTAGAGCAGTTTTAGCGCAACTATGGAATAGCAATGAAACTGATCGTCATCTTTCCAATTACATTCAAAAAAGTTTTGGTTTTCCAGATAATCCTCCTTACGACTATGAAACAGGAAGCTCAAATTGGGACGTAATGTATGCTTGGTCTTCCAATGAAGAGGGTCCAATTGGAGCTAACCAAGGATCTCCAGTGTATACATGTAATCCAGTTTGGGATGCTTATGGTTGTCCAATTTGCACGGGAGGTACTTGTCTTGAATACAATATGTATAATTTTGGTGATGATTGGGCCACGGCTTACTATTTCTGGCCACGCAATAGTGCTCAAAACCAAGAAGATACTCTAAATATTGTGTATAAAATAAAAATAAAAAGTGTATACAAAACCGAAGAAAGATTAGCTATTTGCGTGCGACCGGCCAGTGAATAAAATTATCATATAATTATCCAATTAATATATTCATCCAATTATCACTATGACTCTTTTCAAAAAAATACAACCAATCATTTTTTTTCTTTTCTTTCTTTTCCCTGCTCCCGTTTTTGCCGCCAATAATACTGACTGGCAGACCACCTTGGTAGCCGACATGGATATTGTCGATGCTTCCGTGCAAAATAACCGTGATCGGCAATTGGAAATAAATTTTGGGTTGCAAAACGGAAATCAATTGCAAGGTGACATACGACTCGGAATCAAGATCATGAAAAACCAAGAAGGAAGTGAAAAGATAATCGATCAATGGATGAGTGATCAAAAATTGTCGTTAAATCCCGACGAATACAAATCGTCAAAAATCACCTACAAGATACCAAATTATGTACAAGGAAAAATCGATGTTTGGGTGATAGCCGCCAACAGCAATTCTCTTCCTTTGGGCAACATCAAAGCTGGGACGATCGATTTGCCCGAAAAAAAATTAACCTTAAATATTAGCGAAAAATCCTGTCATCTCGCAATTGAAGGCGAAAACAATAATTCTTCCCAAAAATATTCAGTCAGTGAAGGTGTGGTGGTTAAAAGAGAAGAATCTTTACAAATTATCTGCCAACTCAAAAACCCGAATAACCAAAACTTAAACATTGATCCCGATTTTTCCGTTTATTATCGCTCTTTGGCCGGTGAAAAAGTAAATACATCTTCACTTGATCAACCGATCACTCTCAAGCCCGGTGAAAGCCGAGAAGTAAGTTGGAATTTACCCCCAATCAATGAGCTTTCTTCGCAAGCCTATGAAGCAAAATTGGTCGTATCTACCAATCAATCGGAGGTAATCGGCGGAATGGTTCCGATTCATTTTGTCATCGCCGGTCCATCCGCTACTATTCAAAATGTTAGTTTGGACAAAGCGATTTTTGAAGCAGACGAAACGACGGTTGCCCGTGTTTTTTGGTCCGACTCGGCTGATCGAATAATCAATAATCGTCTAGGTATCTCAAGCCAGTTGTCCGACGCAACACTATCATTAACTATTATCGATCAAAAAGATGGTCATGCTTGTAGCGAAAACTATCAAAAGAAACTCGAAGATAATCTAAATAAAATATTTAGTTTCCCTGTTTCTCTGTCTTCCAAGTGTATTGAGCCAATTATTAAGTCTGAGATCGTTACCAACGAACTTCAGGAGGACAATAACAACAAGATTCTTTCCACCTTGGAATATCAATATGATCAACCGGCCAAACCAGCGGACAAATTCGCCAAAGCCAAAATTCTGGATTATATTATTTATTTTCTAGTTTTGATTGTTGTTTGTTTGATTGGCTGGCTAATCGTCAAAAAGCGATATTCACAACTAGGTAAATTGACTCTTTGGGTGATTATCGGGTTTGGTAGCTTGTTTATTTTTTACCAACAGACAGCGGAAGCAAAAACATATTATGTGCAAACTACATACGGCGGGGAAGTGATCGGTGATTTTGCCTACAATTTTAACCTCGACCAAGGCATATACGATCAAAATGATTCTATTAATCTCTCGGTCGCCGTCCAGGATCTCAACTGTGTCAATCACTCCGCTCAAACCGATATCCAAGCCTGGCTGGATGACGCCTTTCGTGCCGATATCGACTATGGTTATACCGATAGCAACAATCAACTGAAAAATATTTCTTTGGGCGATACAGTTATCAATCCCAACCAAACTACTCTTGATGACTATCTTTCCAATTCTACCTTTACTGCTTCGTTTGTGGAAAATGATCTATCTCATCCTTTTCATCGCATTCAAACCAAAGTTAATCTCTCGATGTCATATGAACCGGCCGGCGCCACCCCCTTAAATTTTGGTCCGTATTACAGTTATACCGGCAATTTTGATTTGCCATTTCGAATCAAAACTGGCGGTTTAACTACTGATCCATCCTCAATCAATTTGGAAGAGGAGACCGCATACAATAATCAGCCGAATGAACGAAAGGTAGTAATCAACAACCCTGATTTTTCTGCTCCCGAATTTTCCATCCAAGCCTCTACCAAATGTCAGGGGCAAAAACCAATAGTCAAACTGAATTGGGACAAAGTTACTGATGCCCAGCGCTATTACCTCACTCGTGATGAATTGCCGCTTGGTCCTACCAGTAATATTTGGGAAAACATTACCGCCGTCTGGTATGACTTGACCGGCGATGATGTTTATGACAACTGGGCAAAACCTCAGGACTGGGACCTAAGGCTACAAGAAATCACCACTGACTTCTTCCGTTATCCCACCTCACCCGGCTATTCCGACACCGAATTGTCTAGCTGCGAAGCTACTTGTGTTGACAATGAACAATGTCGCAACGATAACGATTTGGACGGTTTCATTGATCGCGCCAACTACCGTACCCGTGACCTAAACAATAATAGTATCGCCGATATCGAAGATCCTGTTTATGGTGCAGCCTCTAGTCCTGATTTGGACAATGATTTGGACAATGATAGTATCCTCAATGGCGATGATTTTGACAAAGATAACGACGGGGTCAACTGGACGGTTTTCCCCGGATTCATCAATCCCAACGGCGATCTTGACTCTGATAGTGTTCCCAACTATCAAGAACAAGACGTTGACAATGATAGTATCCCCAATACATTTGATCCCGACAACAACGCCAACGGTACACCGGACAATTTGGAGATCGACCAGGATGACGACAATGATGGCGTAGCCGATTGGCAGGATGTTGATCAAGACAATGACGGAACGCCAAACATTGATGATGAAGATAACGGCGGAGGTGCCAGCGATCCTGATGATGATTTGGATGACAACGGCCGAAAAAATTATCTAGATTACGATATTGATGCTGATACTTTCAATAACAATAAAGATTTGGATGATGACAACGACGGCATCCCTGATAATCTAGATGTCGATGATGACAATGACGGGATTGCCGATACAGATGAGATTGATTACGATTTTGACTTGGATAATGACAGCGAAAGCAATTCTTGGGATTTGGATCTGGATGGCGACGGCATACACAACACCGATGATTCCGACAGCGACAATGACGGCTGGGCCGACGACATAGACCCTGACGACAACAATGACGGTATCGCCGATTGTGCCGCTACCTATCGGGTTTATGCTCACATGCCGGTATATACCTATGATTTAAATTTGGCTAGCGAGACCGACCAAACCACCACTTATGATCTGGATTTATTATTCTGGCCATCCGAAGAAACATTGCAAAAACATTATCAATTCCCGCATTATTCCGTTCCCAGTGTGGACAAAGTGACTGTGCCACTATATTGCAACTCCGATTTATTCACTCACCAACCAGTGATCGAGTTAAGTTACGCCATAGATTGCGAATCCGCCACTCCGTCCATCAAATTGAACTGGACTCAACTGCAAAATATTGAAACTACATATATTTTCAAAGATGATTTTGGTAGCGGCAGTCGCCAAATATTAAGTCCTGTTTTGGTCGATGACAACGAATTATTGGATATGAATATTGTTAGTGGAAATTCCTATAGCTATAAAGTTCAAATCAAATTGTTAAATGGAGATATTATTGAAAGCGATTATCAAATTGCCAATATCCAATGTCGCCCCAAAAATCCTGTCAATCTGACTGTCTCCGGTGGTTGTCCCAGTTGTAATAGTTCCACTGGCACAGTCAATATTTCCTGGACACAAAATAGTTCTAGCCCCACTCAACAAACTCAAGTCGAATGGTCCACTTCCGGCAGCACAACTATTCCGGAAAAAATCAGCAATACGACCGGCTTATTGGCTCAATGGAATTTCAATGATGCCTTGTCTGGTATAAATATAACTACTGCTGCTAACAACGAAGGTAGTTGCGGCGGAGATTGCAATGCGATTTTACGTAATATGACCGTGGCCTCCACTACCGGCTTGGATAGCTTCTCTTCTGAAGGTTGGTCATCTGACGCTATTTACAAAAATTCCGTTCAAACCGATGGCGTGGATGATTATTTGGTAGTTGGCGAAGAGTCAACAACCCATACTCATTCCTATGGAACCAATGCCAATACTGAACAAAACATTGGTTTGCAAACCAATAATCTCAGCAACCAGGAAGTGGTTTTTGAATGGCAAACTTTCTCTTTGGGCGATTCAGGTGGAACCAATTACCTTGAAAGTTCTCCCAATTATCCCAGTGATTACGATAGTGATCTGTCTTTAGAAAATTATCAGATTTGGCATCCGGCTGCCAGAATGATTCGAGTTCACTTCGATGATTTTGTAACCGAAGAAGGCGTTGATCATTTTGATTATTCTGGTTTTTCTACCGACGGATATACTTTATCCGGAAACCTTGGATCATCTTTTAGTCCGGCAGTAAGTGGTGATGTTTTTAACTATTCTTTTTATTCTGATAGTGATAACAATTATAAAGGTTGGCTGATTGATTATTATCAAGCAAGCCAGGCCCCGTCTTCCAGTCGCTATCCGTCACAATACAATGAAGACCAAGACCAATGGTATGAAATATATGAACCCAATGCTACCGAAATGCGAGTGCACTTTGCCGACTTTGAGACCGAAGAAGGATCTGATTTTGTAGAAATTTGGGATGGCAATGACGATTTGATTGAAAGCTATAGTGGAGACTTGGGTGTCTTCTATAGTGAATGGGTAGGCGGAGATCGAATCAAAATTCATTTTATCAGTGACGGCTCGGCCAACTTTGCCGGTTTCTTGATTGATAAATATGAGTATGGCCGTTCGATCAGATCCGATAATTACCCTCTAGATTACAACAATTCCACTGATTGGTGGTGGGAAATTAGTCATCCTGGGGCTACCAGAATTCGCTTAAATTTTGCTGATTTTGTTACCGAAGAAACTCAAGATTTCGTCGAGCTGGTTGATAAAAACGACAATGTGATTACGATATATAGTGGCGACCTCGGATCTTTTACCAGTGATTGGGTACCAGGAGATCTGGTCAAAGTTCATTTTGTCGCCGATGGTTCCAATACTGCGCGCGGTTTCCGTATCTCAAGCTATGATAGTCAACAAGGCTTGTCTTCCCCCAATTATCCTGATGATTATGAGTGGAGTAATTCAATCTATATAGATGGCATAAATGTGGCCTCTCCCAATTATCCGGCCAATTATAATGACAATGACGATACCTGGCAGGAAATCAACCCCGGCTCCAATACCGCCAGGATTCGTGTTCATTTTTCCGTGATAGACATCGAAGAAGGTATTGACTATATAGATTTATATGACGCCGAAGATAATTTATTAAGAACATACAACGGAAACACAACTGATGAATGGAGCGATTATTATGATACCAATCAAATCAAAGTTCATTTTGTCAGTAATGACAATAATACCGCCCCTGGATTCTTGATTGACAGCTATGAAAAAATAGATTTCACCGATAACGGTATGGTTTGGCAGGAAAAAAACACCACTGTCAATTCTCCCAATTATCCCAGCTATTATCCTTCAAATGCTGATCAATGGTGGGAATTCGAAGACACAAATGCCGACGGTTATCAACTGCATTTCTCTCGTTTCAATTTGGATGGATCAGACTCTTTGGAAATATACGATGGCGATGACAATTTATTGACCAGTTTCAACGGAGACCTGGGATCGTTTTGGACAGATTTGTATAGCGGAATCGCTAAGCTCAAAATCAGGTTGATAACCGATGGCGCCACCAATCAAAGTGGTTTCAAGATAGATAAATATCGTTATTATGCTCCAAAAATATGGACTATAAATAGTGCTGGGGCCGATTATCTCAATCTTCATTTTGCCGATCTTGATGTCAATGATGATCCCAGTTGTGACTATGTTCAGGTATTGGACGCGAGTAACAATGTAGTAGGGACATACCGAGGTTGGAGTATGCCCTCATTTGATGTAGTTGTGGGAGGTGAAACAGCCAAGGTACGCATGCTGCGTCAATGTGGCGGAGGGAGAGGCTGGCTAATCAATAGTTACAATGTTTTGAATCAACAAGGAATATACTCGCCCAACTATCCTTACAACTACAATTCCAATACCGATCAGACCCAGAATATTGCTCAACCAGGAGCCAATAATATTTCTTTACATTTTTCCGCCTTTGATACTTTTGATGAAAATGACTATCTGCAAATTTTGGATAACAGTGATAATTTGTTGGCAGAATACAGTGGAAATTTAGGAGCTTTTGATACCTCATATTTTTTCACCGACACCGTCAAACTAAAATTTGTTACCAACGATAGTGACAATAATACTGGTTGGCAAATTGACAGCTATCGTTATCAAACCGGCGGCGGATCGATTTTGCAAGATATTGAAAACAACGATCAAGTTACCATCGAAACCGTGGCCAAAATCGATCAGATGGCCGGAGGATATTTTCCGATTTTTGCTCGAGATGATTTCTGGCAATTTGGCCTGGATGAAAATCAAGGTCTTGTTTTTGGCAGCGAATCCGATCATACTTCCTGCGCTTTCACCCCATTGTTGGACAATTGGCAACAATACGCCGTCAGTTATGATCGCGGCGACAATCAAATTGACTTCTTTGTCGATGGCCAAACTGTTTGCAGCGGGCCGGCCGATATTGATTTGTCCAACACCAATCTAATGCCGATATATCTTGGTCGCACCGGCTGGGGAACAGACCAATATGCTCAGGGAAAATATGATTATTTACGAGTCTATGATCACGCTTTAAGCGAGGATGAGATCCGCGATATTTACGAAAACAACAACAATACTTACAATTGGAATTCCGAATCAGTAGATATATTATCCCCCAATTACCCGTATACTTGGTCAAACAATGACAGTACGTACAACTGGACTATTCAAAAAGCCGGTGCCTCGCAAATCCAAATTCACTTTGATGAATTCAAATGGGATTATGACCAATGTGGCTATTATGAATTTTCTTCAGGCGTCGGCAATTATCCGCAAGATAGACTGCAAATAATGGATGCAAGTGATAATGTTTTATATACCTGCAATGTCAATGGATGTCCCAATGTCTATACCGTCAATGGCGATACAGTCAAACTTCGTCTCACGTCTGTAGCTTACATCAAACATGAAGCAACTTCGTATCCCGACAATGCCAATACCGCAAATTGCCGGCTTTTTGATGAAGCGTTGGCTCGACGTTTCAAGATAGATTATTACCGTTGGACTCAAGATAGTTCAGGGTGGCAAACTATCAACACAACCAATAGTAATTCCGTGACCTGGACTCCACCCAAAGCTACCCTTGGCGGACAAACAATTTATTTTAGAGCGAAAACATGTGACGGACAAAATTGTGCACCAAATTATATCTATGCTACCCAATCTTTTGGTCCTTGCGGTCGGCCCGACGGCTTGGAAATCAATCCCAATCCGGTAAGCATGATGAATCTGGGATCTTCGGCTCCGGTGACCACCTATGTTACTTGTGGCCACGAATATTATCTAGACACCGATGGCAAAAAATATAATGTTCCAAATTATGTCTTTACAGGTAGTGGTCAAGGCAATATTACTTTTGACAACGATTTACTGTCATGCCGCAGCAACATTTCGGTTGGCAATTCTAGTGACATTCGTTCTGCTAGCTCAAGCATCGTTCTTACGGACAACAGTGGCTATTTTTTTGGCACCAATTCGGAGGAAATCGACTTGTCCTCACCAAACTATCCCGATTTGGTCACCGGCTGGAATGCCGGAGATTCGGTTAGTTATACCATCAATAAACCCGGTGCCACTCGCATGCGAGTATATTTTGATTACTACGTCCTTTGGCCGGACAATGTAAAAGTAAATGGAGTAGATCAATCCACTCATGACGGCTTCGCTCCTTTTTACAGTAATATAGTCAATGGATCTACCATTAATATTACTTTTAATGCAACAGTAGATCGCGAGGGATATTTTGGTTTTCATATCAATCGAGTCGAATGGGACGACGCCAACAGTGCCGAAGGAATGCCGCCTTGCAGCGGAACTATGACGGCCACCGTCAATAACTTTGAGGGTTACGGCGCCCTATCCGGTACGGCCGATGTAAATGTTCTCAATGACAACTTGACCTTGAGTGGCAATTGGGATTGTAGCGAATACGACGCCCTATACAACCGTCAAGCCGGGAAAGTAAACCTATCCTGGAATGCTATCGAAGGAGCCAGTGGATATGTTGTTCTTATCCCGCAGTATGATAGCAGTTATGAGAGTTATTATGCTTTTTCATATGTAGATGATCAATTATCTTATTCTATTGACCAACTGGATTCAGTTAACAGAAAATATATAGTTTGGGCGGTCGATGATCAATGGCGACCTCTGGCTACCAGCAATATTATTGCCGTATCCGGCACTTGTCCCACGGGAGACAATACTATTTCTTACGCTTTCGCTGATTGTTCGGACACAAACAATCCCAAAGTAAACATTGTTGTGCCCGGCCGCAGCACCGGTTCAGATGCACCTTTGTGGTTAGAAAAATTTTCCGGCACTACCAGCACCTGGGAACAAGACCTGACTACGACTGTCATGTCCCCCAATTATCCGGCCGCCTCTCCGACTAATGTTACTCAGACCTGGATATATACCAAACCCGGTGCTGCCGAAGTCAGGGCTCATATTTCTGCTTCACGTATGGCTTATGGTTCCTCTCTGCAATTTTATGACAAAAACGACAATTTGATCGGTGGTGCTTGGGATAATAGTTGTTACTCTATGACAGCTCTCGGTGATACCATCAAAGTAGTATACGATTTTACCACCACTTTCCCTTACTATAGCGAATATGTGGGTGATTGGATTTATTATAGTTCACCAGTCTATTTTGCCATCGATCGTTTTGAAAGCCGAGTCGATACCGGCTTAGGATATTTCCAACGGCAAGCCAATGAATACATAACAATAACTGACGAAAATGTCACCAATGGACAAACTTATACTTATGCGCCAAAAATAGGCGGCTATGAATCGACTACGAGTTATTATTTGGAAAATCGTCGCTATGAAGAAATATATTCTTATAATCCTTCAACCATTACCGTCAATTGTTCAACCATGCCTGCGGCGCCAACCAATCTGAGCGCCAACGATACTTGTCCGGCTTGCGGCATTCGAGTTATTATTCCTCATCTATCTTGGGATGCAGCAACCGGAGCTAGCCGCTACAAGGCGCAATACTATTATCGTTACAAACACTGGGTGGACTATGATCTTGCCACTCCAGGTTTTCCTGCGGAAACAACCGGTGATACTCAAATAGATTGGGAGATATCACATCCCGGTGCTTACGCGATTGAATTGGATCTGACTGGTGTGCAGAACACACATGAAGTTTACGACTATCAATATTATCAAGGAGTTATTTTTGTTGACAAAGATGGATATGTTGTCGATTCTCTAGCCAGAGATTTGGAGTATGTTATAGGCAGCGGAACTTATCAGTCTTATTACCGAAAGCTCACACTACCTATCGAAGGCGACACAGTGTATATCCAAGGTGACTTAGATATGGGAGAAGATCCGGCCGTTTTTAAAATCGATGGTTATTATTATTATGACTATAATCCGGTTGGTGGCGAACCAGCTTGGGTTGATATTGGCACTACTACTAATACCAATATTGACGCAGAAATTGATGTTTACAAAGCCAACGGCCATCCGATCAACTATCGCGTTTACAGTATTGATGCCGATGACAATTACGGTGCTCCGGCTACTTTGAGTAAAACTTTTACCTGTTCTATTCCACAATCTATCGTCTATAACCCTGCCAGCTTAACTCTCAATAACAATGGCGACACTTTAGCCTATCAAAGTCTAGCTCGTTGCAGCCAAGGAGAAACAATTACTATCGACGAAAGTCTCAACGATTTACAAGAAACTTTGAGTACAGGATTGAGTACTTGTAGTACCGGTACGACGATTAGTGATAAAACAATTATCAGCGGTTCCAATGCCTCAGATTGTAGTGGTAGTCTCTCTGGTGAGACCACCAAACCTTTTACTTTTAGTAGTTATCGTTGGCCCTACACTCTCGATGGTCAAGCTCCTGTTCAGATTCTTGGCTCTTTCTCTCCGACAGATACCAATACCGGTAGTACTCTTAATGACGCCATCGTCTCTCCCCAAGTTTCTTCACCCACCCGCCACATTCTTCGCTATGACATTCGTCAAACTCAGGTTATCACCAATGGTAGTTTAAAAATTTCCTTCGCCCCCCAATTCAATCTTGTCGGTCTGAGTTCAAGTGATATCGTAGTGACTGGCGGCGATGTCGTCTGGGATTCAGCCATAGTTGATACAGTCGACAATACAATCGTTGTTGCTTTCACCGGATCATTGGATAACACCGATGAAACCGTGGAAATATCACTAGGTGAAACCAATTTCATTAGTAATCCGGCTGACTTGGGCGAATATCCCGTTTACCTCACTTCTCATACTTCTGCCGATGGCACCGGCGATAATGTAGATTATGCCAGTGATACTATTAGTATTATTGACGCTTCATTGAATGATATCCTGTCTGACTCTATCGCCGAAGAGTATAGCAAACATACAATCCACTACAATATTACCGGTGACACCGATATTACCGATGGCAGCCTAAAAGTTGCTTTAGATCCGGAATTTGATCTTTCTAGTGTTACCAGTGAAGATATTATTGTCAACGGCGGTGGAGTAGTTTGGGGGACACCCACTGTTGATACCGATCAGAATCTAGTCATCTTACCATTTACCGGCACATTGGGCGAAAGTGGCAATGGTTTAGTCACTATTGTAATTGGTAATGATAATTTAGTACAAAACCCCGCCACTATCGATTCCTATCTAGTTCTACTTTTTGGCTACGAAAGTAGTGACGGCAGCGGCGATCCGGTCATGATGCACCAAACTCGAGTTGCGATTACCAACGGCGTGACTGTTACTGCTTCCGTTCCTTCCTTATTAACCTTTAGTATTTTTGGAGTTGACCCAGGACAACCAGTCAATGGCATGATCACCAATGTTTCCACATCAGATAGCCTCATCAACTTTGGTATCCTAGAACCAAATACGTCCAAGATTGCCGCTCACGATTTGTTGGTTGAACAAAACGCTGCCGATGGGTTTGTGGTTACCGTCCAAGAAACTCATACTTTCTCATCCGGCAATGATACGATTAGTAACTATAGTGGCAGCAATAGTAATCCGATTGACTGGGTTCACCCAGATTCAAATCAAAAAGGATATTGGGGATACACAACCAGCGACGTTCAACTAAGCAATGGCAGTCAAGATCGTTTTGTCAGTAATAAATGGGCCGGCCTCGCTTCCGCTCCGGCCGAAATCATGTATCATTCCGGTCCTACCGCCGGAAGCAGTGATACAAATGGGCAAGCCAGAATCGGATACCAAGTGGAAATTACCGATCTACAATCAGCTGGCATCTATCAAACTGAGATAACATATATTTGTACTCCAACTTACTAAAAATTTAATAACGGTGCTACAACCAACAATAAAGTCGCTGCCAAATAAGTAGTGACTTTATTGTTGGTAAGATATTCAATATTATTACATGAAAATATTAATATTAGACAATAGACTTTTTTTCAAGAAATCTGGATTTTAAATAGTTCTTCAAACAAAAAAACAACCACGGATAATGTGGTTGTTTTTTAATAAATTAGTAAATATCAATTACTTTGTTCTTCATTTTTTTGATCATCGAAAATCGGGGGTGGGGGAGGAGGTAAAATTTTATCTTTACCTTTTTGCCAGGGACGAATATCTTTGGCGATAAAATTATTTCCCTCTTTCATCTCGCCAATCATTTTAATATTTTCATTTTCTTTTATACTAACTCCTTTGGCTTTTTTGGCTTCCGAAGCATCAATTGTCCATTCCTGGTTCATCAACACATCTTTGATCACAAAAGATTCCTCGTCGTTTACTTTGACAATTGTGCCGGCCAATAAACCACCATTGGGATTTACCCAGCGCATATCTTTCTGTTTTTCCCAATCATGAACCGGCGGCAAATGATTGAGTAATTGTTTAATCGGGTTATGACCGCCGACATAATAAATGCCCAATCCCAAAGACAAAACAATCGCGATAATCATAATCAAATATTTTTGCCCGCCAATCTTGTAACTTTTTGGCAAATACTTGAAATCGTAATAAGCCAAAAATATTATTACCAAGCCAACAATCACCCAAATAAACGGAAAGGTCATAAAAATAAAAGTCAACAAATGTATTCCCATCATTGGCTGGATATCCCAATCTCCATCAATAATATCGCCCAACGCCAGACTGGTCATCGCCGCTCCCATCAAAAGCAAAACAATTAGTAACAACCAAATAGTCGTATTTTTTAACACATACCACCACCTCGGAATAGGTTTAATCTTTTCCTCTTTCAATTTTTCCAAAACCTTGTTGCTGATAGTTGTATTCATATTTTTATTCCAAATTTATATATGTATCCAGCTTGTGAAATTTTGCGATTTTCTTTAATTCGCCCTTGCCCCGGTGTAATAATGTGCCAACCGTATTTACTGGAATCTGTAAAATATCACTAATTTCTTGATAGTCTTTTTCTTCCAAATATTTCAAAATTAAAACTTGTCGGTATTTATCATCAATCTCATTCAAAACTATTTGCATTTTTGATCTCAGCTCCTTTTCTTCCGCTACCTTCTCGGTTTTTTCTCCACTGGTCAAAATATTTATTAATCCATTTTCATCATCCAAACTAACCAAACCATTCATTATTTTATTTTTCCGGAAAAAATTGATCACTTCATTGTGGGCAATGCGATATATCCAGCTGGAAAACTTTAGACTTGAATCATAAGCATTCAAATTTTTATAAACTTTGATAAAGGTTTCTTGTAAAATATCTTCAGCAGTCTCCTGATTGATATTTGATAATCGTTTGATGTATCGGAGCAATTTCTGTTCATATCTTTCAATCAGATAACCAAAATTATCTTGATTCTCCAAAGTCAAAGACACGAGCTCCTGATCAGATGTATCAGTCAAATTTTTGATCATAGAATAAAAATCCACTTATCAATCTTGAAAATACCAACCATATTGTATCACTTATTTATACGATAATTCACTCTATATTATTTCAAAAAAATGCTAAACTTAATCTAGTTAATCAATATTTTATTTAAAAAATCAAAAATGACTCAACTCTACGGAATATATAAATGCCCAATTTGTGGCAATATTGTCAAGGTTATACACACCGGCGGCGGCACCTTGATTTGTTGCGGACAAAATATGCAATTACAATCTGTTAATACAGTTGATGCGAGCCTGGAAAAGCATCTGCCGGTTATCGAAAAATCGGATAATGAAGTGATTGTCAAAGTCGGCAGCATTCCCCATCCCATGGAAACCGAACACTATATCGAATGGATTGAACTGACAGCCGACGACCAAGTTTTTACCAAATATCTTCAACCGGGCGAAACTCCCGCAGCCAAATTTATTACCGCCGCCACCAATCTGAACGCTCGGATTTATTGCAATCTACATGGTTTATGGGGAAATAATTCGTAATAAATTTCTAATTGTATGATTAACAACTAATTTTCCTCTAATTTTCCTCGCAAAAATTATCATAGAATGAACCAATCTTTTCCGTAGGGGCAGGTCACGACCTGCCCGTCAAAAATGTTTTTGATTGCGCGAAACGGTAGGATCGTGTTCCGAATGTATTTTACAACAAAAAAATTGTCGCAGAAATTTTTTTGTAGAGGAGGGACAAATCCGGTAGCGAAACAAAAGGCAAATACTTTTGACTTTTTGCAGCGGTAGGATTTAGTCCCGACGAGCGGGCGTAGTATAGTGGTAGTACGCGACCTTCCCAAGGTTGAAGCGTGGGTCCGATTCCCATCGCCCGCTTTCTTTTTTCTTGATAACTTTTTTGCTACCAAAAATCTTTAAATTAATTTCTATTTTTCTTAAATCGCTGCTGTCGGACAATATTATTTAACGCTTAGTAATAAAAACAGAAATTAACTTAAAGAATTTTTGAGTTACGCAATTCAATCCACTTAAAAATTGAGAATTGAAGATTGAAAATTTTTTTTGCCCTCCTGGCGGAATTGGTAGACGCGCTAGCTTCAGGAGCTAGTGGCTGCAAAGCTGTGGAGGTTCGAATCCTCTGGAGGGCATTTATCTATGTTACTTTTCGTCAGTTCTGGGGCAATATTGATTAAAATATTTTAAGTCTTTTGTCTCAATTAATTTTTTAGTATTTGGACCAATATTGTCCAATTTCATCTTTTGCAAAATTTTTTGTTTGCCGGTTGGTTCGTGATCAGTATATAAACCAATTTCCGGCCATTCGTGTTGTCTTAACCAAAAACCTTTTTGGTCAATTTTGTAATGCACCGGCATTCTTTCTTTTATCAATAATATTTTGTCCAAAATGTATTGGCGCAATTTTACGTCTGATTTCCCAAGAAAATCATTTGTAGCTGCCTTGATAAAATTGGCTTTCAATAAATCTTCATATGACACATTTGCCTTACCCTGATAGCGAATCAGGTCAATATATTTGTCGTAAAATTTTTGATAGTTGATCGGAAAAAACTTATTTCTTTTTGTCCATTCAAGATCAACCACAAAAAAATCTCCGGCGAAACCTTTATTTTTCAAATCATCTCCCGGCATTCCCCAAGGAGTAGTCGCCAAAACTTTCTGTCCATCTTGCATATTTTTAATCATCTGCAATAAATAATTCGGTTTCAACAGCCAAGTGTCAGCAGCCAAAACCACCACGTATTCAATTTTTTCTTTTTTGCCCACTTTCATAAAATGGGTCATGCCGGCGTCCACCAAATTACTCGCCCCGGCAAAATGCCCCGGATTATTTTGGCAAATCAATTTATCCTCCAAATATTTTTTTGGATACCAACTCTTTTTTCCGTTAAAACAATGAGTAATATAAACTTTCGGAAAAAATTTCGACCAATGTCGCCGGATAATTTCCATCAATATTAAGGCGTCATCAGTCCGATCATGGGTATAAATCAAACAACCAATTTTCATTTTGCTAAAATTATCTTGTAAATTATTTTTATTATCTCACCTCAGTAATTTTATGTCATTTGTTTACTCGTCTCCGATCGGTCAATTGTCGATCATGATAATTCAAGAAAAAGTTGTTTCTCTGGATTTTATCAAAAAGAAAAAAACCGCAAATTCTTTTTCGTTATCTGCTCTTGAACGACAAATCGCTCGACAACTAGACGAATATTTTTCCGGTCAACGATCGGATTTTTCCTTGCCTATCAAATTGTTTGGCACCCCTTTTCAAATTCAAGTCTGGCAAGCTCTGCAAAATATTCCTTTTGGTCAAACCATTTCGTATCAAGAAGTTGCCCGGCAAATCAATTATCCAACCGCTGTTCGCGCCGTCGCCAACGCCACCGGTTGCAATCCACTGCCCATTATCATTCCCTGTCACCGTGTTATCCGCTCTGCCGGCCAACTTGGCGGTTACCATGGAGGTCTTTTGATCAAAAAATATTTACTTGATTTAGAAAAATCAAAAAAAATGTTTTTCCAAATTTCCAAAAAATTGTAAACTTAGCAAAAAAATAATCGCCAAAAATGTTACAATGTTAATGAATAATTAACTTTTTCAAACGTGCGGGCGATATCAAAAATTGTAGCTTTTTTCTTCCTTGCTTTTTTCATTTTTTCCCTGGGAATTGTTGCCCTTGGTTTTTATCTTTCCCCTCAAGACCAGCTCCAAGCTGCTGACGCAATTGTGGTTATTAGTGGCGGAGAAACCTACTCCCGTACCACCGAAGGTATCAAATTATTCCAACAAAATTACGCTCCGGTTTTGATTTTTTCCGGCAATGCGCTTGACCCAACCAGTATTTCCAATGCCGCCGCCATGAAAAAAATTGCCATCGAGGAATATGATATTTCTCCCGCCGCAATTATTATCGAAGAACAATCCAATAGTACTTACGAAAATGCCGTTAATCTCCAACCGATCTTTGACCAGAATCATATTCAATCAATTATTTTGGTTACCAGTCCTTATCATCAGCGTCGATCAAAAATGACTTTCCAATATGTAATGGGTGAAAATTTTACCATTTATAATCACTCTTCAACCGATGACTTCTGGCGCAAAATCGCCTGGTGGCGCAACGATCGGGCTATCTATCTGACCACCTCCGAACTCTGGAAAATTCTCTATATTTATACAACGGGGAAATATAACTAAAATACAAACTCTTATAAATACTTATAAACCCTCGCAAACTTATTTTTATAGTTTCTAAGAGTTTATAAGCGTATTAAAGAGTTTCCAAGTGTTTAATAATTTTTAATAATAATTTTAAATTTATCAAAGGAGTCAATATGACCAAAGCTTATAAAAGTCAAAAATCTCATCCGGGCGGACGCAAACAGTCTCGCGATCATTTTATACCCCAAGCTTCCATCCCGGCCTTCGAATTGGAAAAAAAGGGAAAAATGTTGGCTTCGTCACGTTATTCTCAGGCCAAAACCAAAGCCAAAACTACTCGTCCGGCGCGCAAGAAAAAATAAAAAAATATCCACTCTATATCAATAAATTCCAACTTATGAAAAAAATTTCCCTTTATGGCCTTATTTTGGCTATATTTATCAATTTGTTACCGCTAGGAATACTTCACGCTCAAACCAGTCCAGACCCTCTCAAAGTTCAGACCATTACTGATCAATATCCCTTACAATCAATTTCTTCCCGTCCAGATTCTATCACTAGTGAAGTCAAATATTTTTCCGATCCTTTTTGGACCGTCGGTTTTCAAATCTTAGGCTCATTTTCTTCTGATGGATCACTCCCGGAATTATCTTTTCAAGTCAGTACCGATCAAAATACTTGGTCCGCCTGGCGTCCGGTCGTGATTGAAAAAGATGATATATCAGCCACCGAAATTCAACTTGATCCGCAACCGCTTCCTTTTGCCTCCCACTATTTGCAATATCACCTTTCTTTGCCGACCAATGATCAACTTTCCAGTTTAAAAATTACCGTCATTGATCCGACCGCCAATCAAGCCAACATAGCTAGCTCGAAAAATACTTCAACTACCGCCGACAATTCTCTCGATCATTTGAATATAATCAAACGTGAAGAATGGGGTGCCGATGAATCGATTATGTTTTGGCTGGACGACATGGAACATGCCCAAATAAAACAAATTGTCGTTCATCATACCGCCACCGCCAATGATAGCCCCCTAGATTCCGAGGCCATGTTGCGCAGTATCTATTATTACCACACCGTCGAACGTGCCTGGGGTGATATTGGTTACAATTACGTTATCGATCAGGAAGGTAATATTTTCGAAGGACGCAAAGGCGGCCTCGGCGTAGTGGCCGGTCATGCCTTTGGTTTCAATACCGGCAGTGTTGGTATTTCTGTTATTGGTAATTACAGTGATACCGAACCTAGTCAAGCCAGCCAAAAGTCTTTGGAAAAACTGATTGCCTATATCAGTTTTCAAACCGGCCTGGATCTATCGTCTCATTATGTTAAAAATAATATTTCCTATCCGGCTGTCGTTGGTCATCGTGATGTCAATGATACCGAGTGCCCCGGTAATGCTTTTTATAAATTATTACCAGAAATTATTTCCACTGCCGAGGATATTGACTTGTCTTATTACCAAAAAAACTTCTCTGCCTACCTCTATCCTGACACTCCAATCACTCTAGATTTGACCAGCGAACAAGACCAAACCGTTATCATTTCTTACAAAAATACCGGCAATATGGCTTGGCTCAAAGATCAACTGCAAGTTACCTTGATTCCCACTCAACCGGATTATAAACAAAGTATTTTTGCCGATGAATCCTGGTTGGATCAAAGCACCGTAGCTGAAGCCGATCGCTTTACTATCATGCCCGGCGAAGATGGTATTTTCACTTTTCACCTAAAACCAATTGATCTCTCCCGCACTATCAATCAATCTTTTGCTTTGTTGGATCCGCAAGGAGTTATCAAAAATTCTCAATTTACTGTCGCTATTTCCGGAAAAAAATCCTCAGCGCCGACTACTGATCTAAAACCAACCAATCCTTTTGGTCTTAGTCCCAAATATTACCAAGCCAAATATATTGATGGAGTCGATAAAGTAACTATAACCAGTGGCGATAAAAAACAAATTTCTTTAACTTTCCAAAACTCCGGTCAAAACAATTGGTACAATTTTACCACCACCCCTCTTCATCTGGGCACCGCCAATCCTTTGGATCATGATAGCCTATTTGTTTCTACCGACTGGCTAACCGCCAATCGCCTAAACGCTTCGCAAATTAAAACCGCCGCGGGAGAAAATATTACTTTTGATTTTACTCTTGACGCCACTTCTCTCCAACCCGGTACCTACTTCGAAACTTTTATGCCGGTTATCGAAAACCTAACTTGGATGGAGCAGGGGGGTCATCAAATTGAAATCGAGGTTTTATCAGCCGATCTGACCGCCACTGTTATCTCGCCAGCTGAATCCACTATCTCACTCTCCAAAGGACAAGAATATTCAACCGTTTTGGAAATCGAAAATACCGGCAATACAGTTTGGAATCTCGATGGCAATCATCCGCTACATTTGGGTACTCTCACTGACCAAGCCAGCCCCTTCGCCAACGAGTCTTGGTTAAACAATAATCGCCAAGTTGAATCCAATCGCGACGTAGTTTATCCCGGTCAAATCGCCAGATTCAATTTATCTTTTACCGCCCCGTCTACCAAAGGCGATTACACTGAATCCTATATTCCATTATTGGAAAACCAAACCAAATTGACCTGCCCGGCTATCAATTATAAATTTAATGTCAATTAAAAAAGTTTGTAAGAGTTTATAAGCATTTCAAAGAGTTTTTCAGTGTTTGCTAAGTTTGTTATGTTTAAAAATTAAAAATTGTGTTATGCCTCTCCAATGGTTAACAAATTACTGGTCTCATGCAGGCAAATTTGTGTTGCCTTATTTTTCCAACCGCAAAATTGCTCTTGAAGAAAAATTTAACGACCAGATTATTTTCCGCCGGCACGATCAAAACAAAAATTGGATTTATATTCGCGATCAAGCCAAACTCGATCAATACGCCCACCAACACGCTTTCTCATTTCATCCCCACCAACTCTCCGATGATAATATTTTCTGGCCTATGATTGATATTGATAAACGAAATGATAAGTTGCCCTTCAAATACATTATTGAAGTTACCAAACTAATGGCCCATATCTTCGAAAGTAATAAACAGCCATTTTTATTAAAATATTCCGGCAATCGTGGTTTTCACATCATATGGTCTATGGGAAAAATAAAAAAGTCAGATTTGAAAGATGATAAATTTATTATCAGTGTTAAACAAACTATTCAAAGCTACGCCGATCAACTTAATCAAATACTATCCAACTCAAGTCTAAAAAAAGAAATGACTCGATATTTTCCCACCGGACACAATCTCATTAATACCAATTACGCTTCCGCCGATCCAAAAAACTCACTTAGTATTCTCATAGATAAAAACATTATTCGTCCCAACGCCGTCTTTCGCAGCCCCTGGTCTATCCATCCGGTTACCAATCTGGTCTCCGCTCCTCTAAAAGTCTCTGAACTTGATAATTTCAACCCGCAAAATTACACTGTGGATAAGGTGCTTCCGCAATTACGCTATATTAAAATTCCGTAATTTATCCCCGTAGGGGTACAGGTCACGACCTGCTCATCAATAACGTAAAAATTTAATAATTGTATTTGCGGGTTTCAAACCCGCCCATATCGCACCCCGTAGGGGTGAGGTCTCCTCGCCCAACAAAAAAACAAAAACCAAATAATCGCATTTTATTTATTATCGAAAAAACCATGAAACTAATATTTTTATATGGCCCCCCAAGCTACTGGCAAACTAACCATTGCCCAAGAAATCGCCAAATTAAATGGTTATATAATCTTACATAATCATCTGTTTAACGACTTGGTAGAAAATGTTCTGTCTTATGATGATCAAGATTTTTTCAAAAACTTGCCAAATTACTAGACGAACACGATTTTTTCACTCCTATCCCTTATGTCACCAGTTATAAAATCGATAATACGGATTTACCCGCCCCAGTCACCGCCCAAAAAATCATCGATTACATAAACCAAATATAATGAAATTCAGTTTTAAAAAGTTTAAAAGTGTTTAAAAGGGTTTCCAAGTGTTTGTGTTTGCTATGTTTGTTATGTTTTTACCATTCATTGTTAATTTTTAATTGTTAATTAAAAGAAAAATGTCCCGCCTCGCCATTGGTATCACCGGAGGCGTCGACTACGCCGTCGCCGCTTAATAATTAAAATAATCCGTTCATAATTTGATCGGTGTTTTCA
>JAEAMF010000980.1_pt1 | contig 25276 bp, 22 predicted proteins | sample 8958721 | NCBI WGS metagenome assembly JAEAMF01 (sample SAMN16933255, study PRJNA681124) | bioreactor sludge metagenome | isolation source: anaerobic bioreactor treating anionic surfactant - SDBS | place: India: Bengaluru | collected 2019-02-28 | reverse complement strand
CTCACCCTCTCGCTTCGCTCGGGGTTCAGTCGCTCTCGACGAGGCGGGTGCAATGCGCATTGCTCACGCCTGAAATCGTCCCCTACAAGAAAAAACATTATGCCCCCATCCCTTTCATCCCCTTCTCCGTCGGAAACCCCATCTCCCCCATCACGCCCTGCATCTTCTCGGCCGAAACAATCTGCGCCTTTCCGAGCGCCCGGTTCAGTGCATCGAGGAGGAGTGAGGACAGGGACTCGCGCGGGACATCCGGCGCAATCTCGATGGAGAGCACCTCCATGTCCGCGGACACCACGACCTTCACGCCACGCGCTTCCGCCTCGACCTGAATCCGCTTCAGCTCCTTCTTCACCTTCTTCGCCTCCCGCTGCACGCGGAACATGTCGCGCATTTGTGAGAAAGACACCATATGGGGGAATGGTAACGGATGGACGGAGCGATGGGAAAGCAAAATGAGAACGAAGAGAGAAACCTGCTCCTGTGGGGCTCTCACCGAATAATCCCAATGCGGTCCTCTATTTCCTGATCGACGAAGACCTTCTTTCGCCCATACTTCATGCGGCTGTACTCCTTGATGAGCGCACCGAGCTCCTCGTTCCTGTCCGACTCGTCCCAGATCGTCGCCATGCTGAAGGGGCGCGTGGGCACGTTATTGATGGAGAGCTTCGTGTAGCAGTTGAAGTTCGGGACACCGATGACATCCTGCTCCGAGAGTTCCGGCGCAAATTCCTTCGCCATGTACTCGGCGTCCTCCGCGCCGATCTTGAAGCTCGAGATCGTGCCGACGTTGCCGAAGACCGCATCGCGCATCTTCGTGTTCGATTCGCCGTATGCCTCCGTCTTGCCCACGAGTTGCCCGATGAACTGGTGCGCCATGATGAGGCCGAGCTCGTACTTGCGCGCTTCGGAGAGAATCGTCGCGAACGCATCTGTCACGAAATTCTGGAACTCATCGACGTACAGGTAGAAGCGGCGCCGCTTCTCGCGCGGAACATCGGCGCGGCTGAGCGCGGCCATGTTCACCTTGTTCACGAAGATGAGACCGAGGAGCTGCGCATTGATGTCCCCGATCTTTCCCTTGGAGAGATTCACGAGGAGTACCTTGCCTGTGTCCATGATCTCACGAATATTGAAGGCGCTCTTCGGCTGTCCGATGATGTTGCGCATCGTCGTATTCGTGATGAAGGGTCCGAACTTCGCAGAGAAGTACGGGATCATCTCCTCCTTCTCGCGTGCGCCGGTCTTCGCGATCTCGTGCTCCCAGAAGCTGCGGACCACGGGGTTCTTGCACTTCGAGACCTTGAACTGCTGGAATTCGTCATCCACGAAGAGACGCGGCACATCGATGAGCGTGGCCCCCTCCTCATCGTCGTCCATGAGCGTCAGGCAGCCGTTGCGGAAGTAGTCCTGGATGCGCGGACCGAAGATCTCGTTTCCGAAGAGCTTCAGGAAGATCTCCATCGCGTCGATGGCGGCGCGGTCCTTCTCCTCCGGCGTATTCGCCTCGAGGAGGTTGAGACCCATGGGGCGCTCGCCGTCCGCGGGATCGAAGAGGACGATCTCCTTCGCACGCTCCTTGGGCGTATGAGCCAGCGCATCCTCGATGAGATCGCCGTGCGGATCCACGACGCACACGCCGTCCCCGTTCCGGATATCCTGGCGGCTCATCCACGAGAGGAGCGCGGATTTTCCTGTTCCGGATTTTCCGATGATGTAGTGGTGACGGGTGCGATCCACCGGGAGGAAGCGGATGGGCGTCTCCACGGCACGATGGCGATTGATGCCGATGAGGATGCCCTCAGCCGGCGTATTCGGCGGAGGCGGCAGCACGCGGTACGTGATCCACTCGATGATCGGGACTTTGTTGTAGCGGCTGTCGGGGAAGTGATAGAGGCCTGCGAGCTCCTTCTCCACCATGATGTTCCTCCGGTGAAGGAAGCCATTGATGCGATGCTTCCAGAGCCACGAAAAAATGGGCGCGTTCAGGAAGAGCGGGAAGAAGTCAAAGAACATACGACGCTCATCTAGAAGATTCCCGTAGACGTCCTTGAAGGCATTGAAGGCAACCTGCAAGTTGTTACTGAGATCGAGGGCTCTCCTCCAGGTTTTCGCAGCGGAGAAAATCCGGATGGAGGCGTAGTAGAAGCTCATCCCCGCTTTCTCCCCCATGCGCTTGTAGAGTTCCTCCTCCGGCTGGATCATGCGAACGAAGGCATCGCCATGGGATGCGCCCGGCGCGGCAGACGGACCCGTCGCGACATCGCTGAAGACGCTCAGGAGTGTGGAGAGGAGCGGAATGTGCGAGAACCACTGGTCCTTCTTGCCCTTGAATCTCGTGGAAGCGAGCCGCTCGGTCTTCTTCCCGAAGCGTGTCTCCGGCGTGGGCATGAGGACGAGCTGGATGCCCGCCGTCTCCCCCGCCTCCATTTTGGAGAGCACGTTCGCAAGTCCGTTGAGCGGATCGTCCTGCATGTGCTCGTAGAAGCGGAGCGGATACATATACGGCTTGCCGAAGAGCAGGTTGTACCCCACGAGCTTCTGCCCCTTCGGACAGATGGGAGGAGTTGGTACGATTGTCACTTCGGCATCCGGGTAGAAGGCCGTAATCTGCTTCTCCACGATGGAGGCGAGACGCGGATGCGTGACGAGGTAGAACTGCAACTGCCCCTTCACCACGTACATCTCGAAGCTGATTGGCACATAGCGAAAGATCCAGAGGTGGATCTCCTGCCAGAACGTGAGGCTCTGCACCTCCCAGAGCGCACGGTAGAGCTGCTCCATGACGGCCACCTTCTCCTTGAAGTCCTTTTCCGTGCGCTTCTCCTGATCCACTTTTGTGTCAGAGCGCGGCAGGAGGATCTTCATGTGCATGAGGTTCTTCGACCTCCACACCGCAAAGAGCAAGCGGCTGAACCAGGTGTAGACTTTCCAAAGAAGATAAGCTGCAACAATGAGCCCCGTATTCAGGAGCGGATCGCCCGCCCACCAATTCCAGAGATCACTCCAGAATGTTTCGCTCATGAGCGTCCCCGTCACGGCAACGGCGATCCAGATGAGGGGCCAGAAGAACCGGTCAAGGAAGAGAAACACAGGTGTCTATGAATGAATATACAGGGATTCCTTCTATTGTAGCAGATCAAGACGAATGGCGCTCTGCTCCATTATTGTCAAACTACAATAATTATTTCGTAGATACTTTTCATCCCTCTCCCCCTCCAGAACACTGCCAAACTTGCATACGCATCTCCCGCACACGCCCCTCGACTGTCCCCAACAGGAAGCGGTACGTGCCCGCCACCGAGGGGGTGAAGGAGAAAAGTTCCTCCGGGAGAACCCAATCCTGTAGGCGCTCCACGGAACCATCGGGATAGGTGATACTGCGCACGACGAACGCGCGGTTTGCAGAGAGCGTGAGCGTCTCGCCCATCAACCATGTCTGCGGGAGACCTCGGTGGAAGCGCACATTGCGGGTGATGCGCTTCTGGTACACACGGGGAGCACCGGTGCAGGAATCGACGAGCGATGCATCGCCGAGACGCTGGAACGTCGCATGCGCGACGCCCTGGCCCCGCGGCGCGATGAGCGTGAAGGCCCCGAGGCTCAGATCCATGTCGCGCCCCTCCACAAACGGCCCGCGGTCGTTGATGCGGACAATGACACTCTTTCCGTTCTCCACGTTCGTCACCTTCACGAGCGTGTTCGCCGGGAAGGTGCGATGTGCGGCAGTGAGCGCGTTCATGTCGAACGTCTCGCCGAAGGCCGTCCCCTTCCCGTGGAATTTCTCCGAGTACAGGCTCACCTCGTGGACCTCTTCCGCAAGGCGCGTATCCAGCGCCTGCGCGAGGGCGAGGAGTTGCTCCTGCGTCCCGAGCGGTTCCTCCAAAGATGCTATGGCATCAAAAATGGGGTACCGCGCGAGGAGGGAGCCGAGCTGCTCACGAACCAGCAGATCCGGATCATCGACATTCCGCGTGCGCAGCAGCCAGAGGAGAGCATCGGCCTCGTTGAGCGGATCATCGGGACGAAAGAGTTCCTCGTCATCGAGGATGCCGCGCGCCTTCGCGTAGGTGATTTCACTAAAGCCACTCGCCCCCTCGGGAACATCGGCGAAGGGGGTCTCGCGCGTCTCTCCTGTCGCCCTGCGGATACCCTCCCAGATCAGCAGAAAACCATCCCGACGCGTGATGTTCCCCTCCGCAAGAGCAGCGGGGGGGAGAAGCATCAGCACGACAAAAATAATCGCGAGCCGGCGCATAGCGGAGGCATCTTGCCGAGGTCATGCCCAAAGTGCAATTGACTCTCTCGTGGATCCCCGATCATTCCAAAAAAACCATCGCGAAGCCCCGCGCATGCGGGGCTGGAGCGACACCGCTCAAGGGAAAAGAGAGCTCGTGAGAGAAAAACCGCAGGTTTGTCTCTCACGAATCAGAGAACCCTCCACCCATCCTTCCGGACGAGGAGGTAGAGCGCGCGCCGCTGCTCGGAGCGGAGACTCATGAGCGTCTGCGGACCGACGGTCCCTGCCCCTGCATCCCCCGCATCCTTGATGAGCTCCTCCTTGAGCTGGTAGGCGAGGACCGCCGCCTTGGTGAGCTCGCCGAAGTTGCCGTTGATCTTCTCCTCCGGGAAGAAGCCGCGGTCCGCGAGGAGGCGCTGCAGGAGAGCAACTTGGTCGCCGCTGTCCCCCTCCTCAAGGAAGCGATCGACGTTCTTCCCGCGCTCATCGAGCACGACCTCCACGCGACGGAGCGTGAGGAGGCGATTCGCGATCGCGGTGACGAGCCGCCGGTCCCATGCGTCACGCATCTTGCCGCGCGTGAGCGGTCCGATGCGGCCGGCACCTGGATCTTTTTCCGTCCCGACGAGACCCTTCTTCTGCTGGAACATGAGGATGGCTGCGTAAAGATTGTCGTCGTACTCCCCGCTCGTCCGCCCCTTGTAGAAGCCGAAGAAGCGGAGTGTTCGCTGCGCCGCGCGCACGACGGAGGGCGGCGAGTTCTTCTCCACATTCTTCACCACGGGCGGTGCCGCGCCCTGGCGCCGACTGGCGGCCATGAGGGATGCCGCAGAGCGCTCCGTGAGATGATCTGCCGGTTCCGAGAGGGCATACGCCGTGTTGAAGGATTGCAGAGCACCCTGCGTAACCGCACCGTAGAATCCCGTGACGGTATCGGTGAAGTAGCCGAGATCCTTGAGTGTGCGCTGAAGCAGCTCGACGGAGTAGCTCTGGTCACCCGCCTTCGCCTGCACGGCAAGCAGACTCAAATCCGTGACGAGGTACGGCTTGAGCCGTGCAAGTACGGCCGGAAAGAGATCGAGAGAAAATTCCTCTTTGGGCTGCCTCCCGCCCACGGGGTAGATGGTGCCGCGGACGCGCTGCACGCCAAATGCGAGTGCTCGCGCCAAGCCCTCTTCGCCATACCCCACCCAGATATCCAGACGATGTACCCCCCCATCGAGCTCCTGAATCGCACCGCCGCGGTCATGGACGGCGAACTTCCCCATCCCCGGCAGCGCGATGACCGTCCCGAACGGATAGCTCGCGGGCGCCGCCACCATGCCTGGATACACCTCGGTGCCGTCCGCCGCTTTCACGCCCTCTCCATTGAGCACCTTGTCCGCGCGATAGCCTCCCGTGACATAGCAGCACTGACCGGGAAGCGGCGAGTAGTACGCCGTGATGATGAAGTCCTGCTCGTAGGAGGCATTCCGGGAAACCCCGGCAGCCGTCACCGGCGCGACGACGGCGAGGAGCGTCAGGAGGATCTGCACATGCCGCGGCATGCGTCGCTGAACCCTGCGGTAGAGGGGAATTCTCTGGATGTGCATTTTTCCTAGAATTCTAGCAGAGAAACGTTCTCCGGTCTTCTTCAGCCCATGCAACAATGAAGTCTGGATACAAAATATAAAGAATTCTTTTCATGTGGACTTTTTGTTTCACCAAAGCCAAGAATATTCATTCACCCACGACAATTTCCTCCTCCAGACGAATACCGAACTTTCCGGGCAGATACACCCCCGGTTCGATGGTGATGATCTCATTCCTGAGCAACTTTTCCTCGGGACGCTTCGTGCTCAGCGTCACCCCCTCATGGATTTCGAGCCCCACCCCGTGACCGAGCGAGTGCGGAAAATACTTCTCCCATCCGTGACGCTTCAGGACACTCCGGGCAATGCGGTCGAGCTCATGCGTGGAAGCGCCGACGCACACGGCGCGCTCCGCAGCCTCTTTCGCCTCCCGCACGGCCGCGAGGACCCGCGCCTGCAGCTCCGTCGGCTCCGCTGTGAAGAAGACGGCACTCTGGTCGGCACAGTAACCCGAGAAGCGTGCTCCGACATCGATCTGGACGAGATCCCCCTTCCGAAGAGAGCGCGGCGTCGGGTGGTGGTGCGGATGGCTCGCGTGCGCGCCGAACGCGACGATGGGATCGAAGGCAAGGTGATCAGCCGCAAGCGCATGCGCCCATGTCTGCAGTTTCCAGGCGAGCTCCCGTTCGGTGAGACCCGGACGGAGGATGGAAGGAATGCGCTTGAGGAGCTGGGAAGTGATGCGCTGTGCCTCCTGAAACGCCCGCACCTCCCCGGGATCTTTCGCGCGGCGAAACTCCTGGACCACCCCCTGAGAATGAACAAATTTTGTATTCTTATATTTCCGCTTCCACATCTTCAAACGTGCGACGCTCACCCCCTCCGCTTCGAAGGCACAGAGATGTGCGCGAGCGAGCGCGACTGGAAAGCGATCGATGGAACGGACCACCACCCCCCTCCGCCGATGCTGCTCTGCCGCTTCGCGATAGCGCCCGTCCACGAAGAGCGTGAGGGCGGAAGGCGTGACAAGGAGGGCACCAGACGAGAGCTCGACCCCCGTGAGGTACCGGATATTGGTGAGGTCCGTGACGAGAAATGCCGGTGCGCTCGCGTGCCGGAGGAGCGCTCTCGGTGAGGCAGGATGCACCGGAAGCAGAGTAGCGAAGAGGGACGATTTGTGCTATCATAAGAAGAAATTTCTCTCGCACTCCATGACCCGAAAAACTTCATTTTTCCCGGGCCTCAGGGCTGCTTTCGCCCCCCTCCTCCTGGCCCCCTCCTCTGCACTCGCTTCGGTGTATAACGGCCCCGGACTCTCCGGCGGCGTCGGAGCAGCGGGCAGCATCTCCGGCGTGAGCGGTTCGGGGATCCGCTCCATCGTCGGTCGCATCGTCAATGCGGCCCTGACCTACGTGGCACTCATCGCCGTCATCGTCCTCATCATCGCGGGCATCTACCTCATCCTGAGTCTCGGCAACGATCAGGCGAAGGAAACCGCGAAGAAGGTCCTCCTCTACACCGCACTCGGCCTGCTCCTCATCCTCTTCTCGAAGGCCATCGTCTACTTCCTCATCGCCCTCCCCGGATGATGACCCTCTGGAAAAATTTCCGGCGCCGCTGGTCCCAGGCTGCCATGGCTGCCGCTCTCCTCTTCCCAGGCATCGCGGCGGCCGCGAACCTCGGGAATGCCGACGAGATCGACATCGGCAACCCGTCCGGTGGCGACCTGAAGGCGGCCCTCGCGGATATCGCGCGCAAGGTCCTCTCGTACATGACGCTCATCGCCATGATCGTCGTGATCATCGCGGGCATCTACCTCATCCTGAGCTTCGGGAATGACCAGGCGAAGGACACGGCGAAGAAGATCGTCATCTATGCCATCGCGGGGCTCGTGCTCATCATTCTCGCGCGCGCCATCGTCATCTTCATCATCGAAACAGCTGGAGGGGTGTGATCTCCTCCTTCCCATGCGCCGCACCGCCCTCCCTTTCCGGCTCCTCACTCTCGGACTGGCACTGGCCATCCTCTCGCCGCTGGGTGCGATGGCGCAGCAGCAGATGATCGCAGAGGAGCGCAGTTCCCTCCCGCCCGGAACGATCTTCGAGATCCTCGGCAGTGCAGGAACGACGCGGGCAGAATTCTCCTGGGTCCTGACACACAATGGCGCGTTCCTCGAAGCAGGACGCGCCCCCCTCTTCCGCCAGCGACTTATCAAGGAAGGAGAGTATGTCCTTCGCGCCACTGCCACGGCGAGTGACGGGGCCGTACTCGCGGAGCGCATCTTCCGCATCACGGTGAAAGCGGGCGTGCAGGAGGAGGCGCAGGGAACAGGGGCACTCGTCCGGACAGCCCCTCCCCCGAATGCAGAAGGAAATCTGACGCTCCCCTCCGAGCGGCAACTGGTGCGCGTCACCCCCACGAGGGAAGGATCGCACCTCCTCCTTGACCTCGATACGAACGAGGACAGCAACGGTGATGGCGACACGCGCAATGACATCGACGACGAGGGAACATTCTTCCTCTCCGATGGAACCTCCCTCTTCGTGTGGTTCGCCCTGCCCGGCGAGCAGCAGACCCTGCTCTTCTCGCAACAGGATGCAAGCGGACAGCCCATGACACAGGAACTTGTCGTGAGCCAAGAGGAAACGGGGACGATGATCGTTCCCATCGCAGGAACGGATCTCATCACGGTCACCGACTTCGGCGAGGGGCGCTACCGCTTCGCAGTGAAAACAGACGCGCTGGGCGCCGTGCAGAACCAGCCGCTCCTCTTCCACTGGGATTTCGGGGACGGCCGGCAGAGTCTGATGGATCGTCCCATCCACGTCTTCCAGAGCGCAGGGGATTTCACTGTTTCCGTGAGCATCCGCGACCTCTCGAGCACACAGGAAATCCTCGCAACAAAGAGCATCGTCACCGTGAAGACGACGGGAGGCTCCGCTGTGAGTTCCGTTGTCTCCAGCGAAGAGGCATCAAGTGAAGCCTCGAGTGCGGCAGGCACCGGGACGGGAGGCGGCCTCTCGAAGATGGTGATGATCGTGGTGATCATCGGTTCCATCCTCCTCGTTTCCCTCGGCATCGGCTTCCTCGGGATGTTCTTCATCTCGCGCTTCGTGAAGAAGGGTCTCGATACGTCCCTGCAACCGGCGAAGTCCGTGAAGGGCGACCAACCGACCAGTCAAGCCATTCTCAGCGAGGCAGTCCCGTCCTTCGCCATCGAGAGCTCCTCCGCACAGGAGGAGAGGGAACTGCCGGATGCCGGCATACACACCGAACCGATCGTGGAGAGGAAGCGGGAAGCACCGAAGGCACCGAAACCCGCACCGCTCACCATCAATGAAGAAGAGGCTCCCGCTTGGCTCAAGCAGGGCATCGAAGAAGCGCAGAAGAAGGGGCAGACGCCGGTGAGTCCCCCCCCTGTCGTCCTGCAGACAACCCAAGCACCATCGACGGGCGCAGCGAAACCGGAGGAGAAGCCAGGGAAAGCAACACCCCCTCCGCAGAAAGAGACCACTTCGCTCCCCCCCTGGCTCACGGAAACGGCACCGACCCCCACTCCAAAACCGGAGACTCCCGCTATCACGGAACCATCCACCCCCTCCACTCCTCCCATGCCTACCGACGGAGGAGCTTCCGTCCTCACGACATCTGACATGCCGGCGACCACGCAGGAACCGGCTCTCGAGGAAGTCGGCGAACCACCCAAGACCTCCGAAGAGGCTAGCGCACCTCCTTCTGCATCGCAGGAGCCCGAATTCCTTCAGTTTGCACCTCCTCCAGAAACTGCCACTCCCCCTCCGGTCACCGCCCCCACGGCGCCCGTCACGCCACCCGTTCCCGACACCCCCACCATCCCGCCAAAGCCAGCCCCCGCAACGAACGGCAGCGTGGATAAGGAAGAGGACGAGGAGCAGGAAGGGAATGGAGAGCAAAAGGAACTCTCGCCCGAAGAGCGCGAGCGACGCCGCAAGAAGCGCCAGCGCTACAAGGCGAATAAGCGCCGCCGGGAGCAGGAAGAGAAGCCCCCTCCACAAGCCTCCGTTCCCGTGACGCAATCGAAAGGAGCGGAGACACCCGCCCCCCCGCCCGATCAACCGCCGCCTCCGAAGAAGAAAGAGAAACCAATCATGAAGCAGGAAATTCTCCCTGCGCCGAGCGAGAGCGATGAGCCCATTGCCATCATTCGTGCGGACAATCTCTCGCCCCCGTCGGCGCCGCCGAAAAAGAATGGGGGGGAGACTGGCAAGAAGGAGAAGTGATGAGTACACTCCGCCGTGCGCGTGGCGAGCGTAGCTCAGTTGGTTAGAGCGTCTGGCTGTGGCCCAGAAGGTCGTGGGTTCGACCCCCATCGCTCGCCCCAGTTTGTGCAATCGGGCTCGGAGACCTTCTCACGGAACGGAGAAGGCAGCTCCCAGACTAGCTTCCTGTCCTGCAGGAGGTAGTTCGAGCCTAGCGCTTTCAGGATCGCCTCCCGTAAATCAGGGGACCCGTACTTGATCGCCTCTGAGGCCAGTTTCGCCAGTTCGAAACTCCCGATCACGTGATCGATCCACTCGTTCCCCTCGCAGTGCAGCTTCTGGATGGCACTCTGGAGCTCTTCTTTGCGCATCTTGAGCGTGGCCAGCTTAGTATCCACGGCATCCAGCACGCCCTGCCTCTCTGCCTCTGCACGCTGCAGGAAGAGGTCACCGATCTCAGCCTGCGTGATGGCATATTCTTTCTCTAGTGCCGCCCGCTCCTTGATCTCCCGCTTGAGCTCCCGTTCATGGACCTCGCGCATGTCCTTACGCAGGAGAGCCTCTGCACCGTTCTCAAGCCCCAGCAGATGCAGGCGCTCCTCCAGCTGCGGCATGAGCTCCTTCTGGTTGATACAGTTCCTGCACTTCGTCGCCTTATTCTTGCACTCGCCCATGATGTACCGGCCCTTCTTAGCCTGATAGAAGACGATGCTACGTCCACATTTGCCGCAACGGAGGACCCCTCGCAAGATGAAAAGCTCCCTCAGCCGGTCCTTCTGCGTCCGGGCGGCTCCCTTGAAACGCTCGGAGATTCGCAGGTTGGCCCTCTGCCAGAGTTCATGCTCGACGAGCGGCTCATGCAGCCCCTTGAACTCCGCGCCCTTGTAGCGAATGTATCCGTGGTAGAACGGGTTTTTTATCATGTTCGCAATACTGTTCCGGCTCACGGGACCCTGCTTGCGCTTGGCGCTCTTGCGAGTGATCAGACCGTGCTTCCTCGCCGTGACCGTGAGATCCTCCAGCGAATAGGCGCCGCTCGCCGCCAGTGTGAAGAGGTGCCGGACGACCGGAGACCGTTGCGGATCAATCTCCACCCAACGTCTTCCGTCCTGATCGCCCTTGTTCTCGTACCCGAGGGGCGCGAGTCCGATCATCTCTCCCTTCTTCGCTTTCTTCTCCAAAGCGTTCTTCACCTTCCATCCGGTATCGGCGCTCGATTTCCAACTCATGCCGCTCTCAACCATCAGCATGAAAATCTGTGTGGTGTCCGCTCGGCTGTAGCGGATGCCGCTCACGGTCATGATCTCGGGTATGATGCCGTCCGCAAGCATCTGCATCAGCTTCCCCGCGTCGGCGGGATTGCGGCTCAGGCGCGTGGGGTCATACACGATGATCCGTACCACAGCCCCTTGAGAAGCCATGGAGAGGATCTCCTGAAAGACAGGACGGTTATCGGGGATGTAGGCGCTCCTCGCCTCCTGCATGATCCTGAGAGGATGCCGTCGCTCCTCCGCCGGCAGGGATTTGTAGGTCTTCTCGACGTCCTGAATCTGATCCGGGGATGGAGCGCAGCTGCTTGTCGCGCTCGTCGGTGGACTTCCGTGCGTAGCCGATGATGAAGTGTTCTTTGGAATGGTTCTTGCCGGTCGTTGTCGGAGCCTTGGCCATTGTTATGAGGGGGAAATTGTGAAGTAAGGAAGCAATGCCCACAAGGGGCGCCATGGCTTCCCACTCCGACTGAACGAAGTGGCATGGCGCCCCCAGTGGGCACGTCAACTCGTGTCCAGTCGGTGGAGTGGGAAGCACCGCGTAGCATACAACTCCGGCGGCATCGTCCGCGAGAGGTAATCGGTGAGTGTCAGGAAGTCGGCTTCGTGCCCGGCGTAGGGCGGCTTCGGCTTGGCAATGAACTCCGGCACCAGAAACTCATGGCAGTGAAGCGCTTGGATGATCCTGCGCAGCGGCAGCACGGGCAGAGGCGACGCATACTCTGGAAGGATGAGCTCAATCTTCAGATACTTGTCCGCATCGAACTTGTACGCGTGGATGAGGACCGGTGTGTCCTCCCACAGGACCCCGCGGCTGGAGATATGCACCTGCGAGGAGTGCCGCTCCACGTGGTCCTCCACTTCTTTGCGGATCTTCTCCCAAGAGCCACCACTCATGCTCCAGAAAGGTGATTCTTCCCACCCGGGCAGTTTTCCTGCCGCCTCGTGCAGGTGCTCAGCCAGCTTAGATCCACTCAGGTACATCCGGTATACCTGCAGCTCCTTTCCTTTCGTATGGATGGCCGATGTTCCCTCGTGTTTCCTGCAGATCGATTGCATACCGTCGATGTCTGCAAGATAGCGACAGAGCAGACCCGCAAGGATCTGGCGGTTTGTTGTGCCATTGTTTTCTGCGGCCATTCGCATAAGGCCGCAAGGGTAGAGACCGAAAGTTTGTCGGAGTTTGTCGCGGTTCGAGCCAGCTATCGCAGGCGCTCAACCGTACCCACCTCTCCGCCTCCAAACTTCAGTAGGAGCGGGATCCCCTTTTTCTTCGCAGAAGCATTGAGTGTACGCACCAAGGAATCGATCTGACGCCATGCATTTTCGCTGGGCGGTGGATCGGCATAAACATGTTCATAGACCTCGCGCCAAGGATAACCGTCACAAACTTTCGTTGGTAGCATGAACATCTTTGCGCATAGGCGAGCCCTCAGTGAGTTCTTCTGAATATTTAGTCTTTTCCCAGACCAGATAATGTGGCCTTCTTCATATTTCGCCTCTTTCGGTCGTCCTCGCGTAGCCCCATTCGTTGCCTCATCACTTTCAAATCCGAACCTACCCAGCATCCTGCTCACTCGAGAGATCCTCTCGTAAATCTGGCGTCGAGATAACGGTGAGAGAGTGCCGTCGTGACGCGCAATGTTGCAGTAGTACACTTCACTGGGATTTACCTCACGAAAATCATCCTCAATGAGATGTCGGAGTTCCTCGTATTCTCGCAATGAGTCTTGATCGGCACCGTTTTCGATGAGGAAGTGATAAACAAGCTGCAGCCACCAAGTCACCTCTGTTCCCTTATAGCCTTGCATAAACGCAATATTCCCTGTCCCTCTTTTCGTGTGTATACGAGGATACCACGATAACTTTGCAGGCTCGTCATCTATTTGCTGCTCTTCTGGGCCATCGCTGTCGGTTCGCTGTTCTTCCAAGCGGAGCGGGAAGCTGTTCCGATGATACGCTCCTCGCACTATTCCATAAATTGTAGCCACGTCTTCATCTCCCTGCAGCGCTGCCAGTAAACCGCTTCCGGAGTTTCCAATCTGGCTCTTTCGAAGGCCTTACAGGCCTCTTTCTTGCGTCCTAGGGACGCGAGAGAGGTTCCAAGGAGGTATGCCGTCCTCGGCTCTTCTAGAACGCTTGTGGGAAGCTCTAGAAGCGTCTCCACAACGGTCCTGTGCTGGCCAGATTCGTGCAGAGTGTAGGCATGCTCTATACGCTCTTTCATGCCAATCACTGATTTGTGGGACCCCATTTGTATTGGGTCAGATTGCGGAAATGGCCTTATTTTTATCTTTTTGCACTTCCAAATTGTCCAATACAGCATGAATGCCGCAATGGCAGCTGCAAGTACCCAAGATCCTACAGGAGCCGAGGGAGATCCCAGCCATCTTTCCAATCCTCCTGCCATTTCTACAGCAAGCTTGATGATAAACCAGTAGCCAAATATTTTTGCCACTTCATCTATCAATCTTTTTTCCGACCGATCAATAAATTCAAAGATAGCCCAAGCAATCAATATTGAAATTGTGACGATGCCAAGGACCGTCCACTTCGTTACACCGTTACTTAGAAACATAGCGATTACCAACTCCACGTACAGAAAACATCCTGCTGCTTTCAGAACTTCTCTGGGAAGCCGCTCTTCTGACGATAATTCGCTACGCGATGCCAGCGTTGGGATCGGCTTTGCAACAGTGGGCATACATGGGTTGGGGATAGTAACGTACTTCGTGGCTTCAATTACGGTTCCAATTTCCATCAAAACTCCATCGGCTTGGCTGTGGACTCAGAATGCCAAACTTGATCAGTGCGTAGTGCAGCAAAGAATACCAGCCCGGATCAAATGCCCCTGTGTCGCGGCACTTTGGGTCCAGCTTATACGACAAGTTTCTGGCTTCAGCGATCGTTGAGTGTTCGAGGTTCTCTGAGCTGCTGACGCATGATGGTGCTAGGTACGTTCTCTGCTCATTGTCGAGATATACTAAAGCGTTGCCGGGGATTGGATCACCACTGACCTGAATATAGAGGCCAAGGAAAATTACCATGGCAATTGCAAGAAGAATCCATGCTAACGTCGTTTTGAGAAATTTTGAGATTTGCATAGAAATAGAGGGAATTGGAATAACAAGAAGGGGCACCCTGCTCGGCGTACCCATCGTTGTTACGGAGGTTGCCCTACCGTACCAGTGCGATGACCGAGGCAAGATGCCCCTTTCTGCACTGGTGGTAGGTGACAAAAGTTGAGCACGAATACTCGCGCAACAACGATGGGTACGCTCTCATTTTATACTTTCGGCCGTTTCAGTACAGCTACTGTTGTAGCTTCAGAGAAAGCATCACTCCAAGTTTGTTAGCTTTCGCCAATTCATTTCTGCTCCTGTGCGAAGGAAAGCACTCTTCTCAATGTGACGGCCTCTACACCACCGCTTACAAGATAACCGGTCAAGTTCCCGACAAATGCGAGAGAAAATATCTGCTGAGGAGTCTGCTGCAAATGAACCAGTCTCAAAAACTTTGCCTTTCCACTCGAAGTCCTTATGACGGAGATGCTTGGTCACTCTTTGCTTGCAAAAAAATAGTTCTCCCCAAATTTTCTGATAAGAGGTGAAGATGCGTATCCAACCAACGGTCTCGTTGAAATGCCATCCTCGGTGTCCTGCTGCAAGTATTGCATCAACCGCCTCATCCGAGGCCGACGGAGGAAGCGGCCAAAGACCATTTGAGTGCAATTCCCTCATTTCACGTCTCATTCTTTCTTCCTCTATCCGACGTTCCTCGCACCAAGCAGACAATGAAGAACGGCAGATGGGAATTTCGAAGACAGTGGGATCAGCCGGCATGGATACGCAGTATAGGCTATCCTGAATATTAATATTCAAACCTTATTTCGGTGTTTCATAGCCCGGTTTCCACCCCATCTCCCGCCACTGCTGCTCCAGAGCTGGTGTTGGAACTCCGTCCGGGGGCAAGGAGGGAGGTGAGAGCATGAAAATTGTTTTTCGCTGCGGTACTCCAATCCTTTTGAACTCTTTCTGCTCATCAGGGAATACGCTTAGAAGGCGTGTAACGAGCGTCAGGCTCTTAAGAGCGATATTGAGATCGGCCCTCTGTTCACACAGCTCTTTGAGCTGCAGCATGAGCCAGTTGCGGTTCATGGCACCCGCGTCCAGCAGCTCTATGAGATGCTTCTGAACCTCAGGTTTCCGCAGGTACTCGGATCCCATACTCTCGACGGTACGTTGGGCGTTCTTCCCACCCTTACTGCCCAGCCGGAAGGTACGGCGGGCGGCCTCCGTGGCGTTACCTTTAGTTTCGATGAGGGCACAGGCAAATAGCGCCGGTCCCGTGAGCAGATCTTGCCCCTGTTTTCCGTGTGGCATACTGGACTGCTTACTTTTTCGCGGCATGCTGCTGTGTATTGTAACAGCAAGCCCTAAAAGATTGCAGGCAGCAGCTGCTTCAGCACTTTCTCATTGGAAGCGTACGTCTTGTATGTAGCAATGATCTTCATTTCAACGTCACGAAAGTAAGTGCGCTCTCTAATGAGAACAGCGAAGTCCTTGCCACCTGTCAGATCTTTGGCTGCCATCACGTACCACGTCACAGCAATGCTTGCGTACTTCCTCAATCGTTCTCGAGCGCGCTCGCTCGTACAGCGCTCTTCTGTGATTGAACCAAGCAGATTATCACCGTTATGCTTTCGTGCGATGACCCCCAATGCCCCCAGTGCAAAAAGCTTCCCCCCTTTTTTCAGGATACGCACATCCTCGTCCTGCTTACTGGCAACGGCTTCACGAATGGCCGATCGCACGGCCTCAGCAACAAATTCGCCTGCATTCCATATGAAGAGCGCCTCTTCTACTCGAAGTGGTCGAGGAAAGACACTCTCGTAGTATTTTGGAGTGAACAGCAGGGATTTTTCCCTGAACGCAGCGGATGGGTCCCCATTGAAGGATGCTAGATATTGTGCAAGCAGATCATGCTTGAGAACACCACCTAGATATGCCTTTGACGACTTGCTCTTCGCCAATTCTCCACGTCGAAGAAGATACAAGCATGGCTTCTTGAGTTTTGTGAATGCATCGCGAAGCTGGCGTTGACGTCGATCCTGCGAAGCGATATCCCAGCCCTTGATTGGATTCTGTGAATTCGTGTAACGAATGATACTGTCAATGACAAGCTCAGGGGGGCTGATGACCTTGAGAAGGACCTGCACATCATCCGAGAGAACGGAGCCCTGTTTGGAAAGTGATACGGTGGTCTGGCAACCGTTGACGATGCTGAAGTTTCGTAGTTGTAGCTCAAGCGTGACCGAATCGAATTCAAAACTGTCACAGACAATAGTCACGCCGTTGTTGTATGCCCAGAAGCGTGAGCGCTCCCTCTGGTCTCGAAGAGTTTCATCGATACCCGCATTCACCGTACCCTTTGTCCCGAGGAAAAGGCGTACGTTGCGATCAAAGAGCTGGTCACCAAAAGAAGAGTACAGGGAAGCGAGCGATTTCCCCGGGATTGTAGCAATGAGAGCTTTGCCATATGCCTTGGAAGACTGCTCAAAGAATGCTGGAGAGGACAGAGTAATGGATGCCTCGGCCACCCGCCTACGTTCGCCAACTGCTTCCTGATAATATTCCTTGAGCTTTTGGGCGTGCACGATATGAGCGGACCGGTGGTGAAGGACATTCTCTGCTTTCTGATTAAAGATACGGGCCCTCTTCTCAAGATTGGCATCCTCTGGGCCGCGATAGGCAAACCATAACTCTACAGAAAACTCTCGCTGAGCCACTGCATCGGCGTACTGTTCGGCTAGATCGGCTAGATCGGGCTTGCCATCACGGCGCAGAGTTTCCGGCGAAGCCTCCAGCCAATCTGTGCAGCCAAGGAATGCGTCGAGATCACGTACCTTTGCCTTCTTGGCATACTTTCCTTGTTGGATGATTACCTTCTCGTGATCCTCATCCACCCAAAAGAAATCGATGTGCTTGTCATTGGATCCATCGCACTGCACAGCAGTATTGGCATCGTCTTTCTCCATGCTCAGCGCGGTCATTCCGAGCCAGAGCAGAAAAGCCCGAGGTGCCGTAATCGAGAACTCCTGAGCCAACGCCTCAACCTCTTTATCGAGCTGCTTTTGAAAATCGCTATCAGTCATCGGAGTCTGATTCTCCACCTTGTCGATATTATCTGACAAGAATATTGATACATAAGTGCACCATGACTCCGCTGGCCCCCTTGGTCCCCGAATGCATGCGACACGCGCCAAATTGGACCTGCATGGCGCAGTAACGGGCGCTTTGGTAATCTGAACGGGTATTGAGAACAGAAGTGTCCGGGCAATCGCCACACTATGACCTTCATTGATGCAAAATCATTCAGGGCAATCCGATCCATGGAGGAGGTGCACCGCCTGACGCCTACTGAATTTGAGTACTTCTCCAAGCACCTACTCACAGAGTTGGGATACTCAGAGGTACTGGTAAGCCCAAAGTTCGGCACTTTCCATGCCGATGGCGGCGTGGACATCTACGCCAAGCACAATGGGCACTTTGTCGTCGGGCAGTGCAAACATTGGGCGAAGGGGCGGGCGGGATACATGCCTATTGAGCAGGTGCGAGCTCTTGGGGGATCTATGAAAGAGAAGAATGCCTCAGAGGGGGTCTTCATCTCCACCCTGCCTTACGGGAGGCATACAAGAATCTACGCCATGAACGTCGGCATGACGCTTATCGGACCCTACGAGATTGCATCGGTGATGAAGAAGGTCAATCCACTATTCAAGGCCCGTAGCAGCTTCTTCCACCGTCTCATCGCGATACTGGGACTTCGGCAGCTTCTCCGGCAGGAGATCCTGCCGAGGGTCTATGCGCTAGTCGGTCTCATCATCCTGCTCGCGGTCCTGCCGTACGTTTTTCCGTGGGTCATGCGATTGCTGATCGGAGTGGTGGACTTCATTAACAGAGTTACATAGCTATGCCTTCGCACTCACCTCTTCTTTAGCCACGCAGAGATAATCCATGATCTTGTAGCCTTTGAGGTGCTCGCGCAGGTCCACGTATCGGTACCACGGCTCGACGCGGAACCAACCTTCCCCTTTGCTGGTATCCTTCACCATCTGGCTCTCCACCATCTTCTTCGGTGGCAGCGTACCTTTGTTATCCTTGATCAGAAAGAGCTGCATGTGCACCCCCTTGCCGTCACACGTGACCGTGCGCGCTTTCAGGATGCCCGCTTTCACCCAATACCTCAGCGTGGGACCCTTCACATTGAAAGCACTCTCAATCTCATACTTGGAATACCAGCNTCTCCCTGTTCTTCGCGAGTGAGGCGGGGATCTCATTCCTGTCGATTGCTCGCTGACAGATCATGCACTTGATGCCGTACTTGTCGTACCACGATTGCTCGTTGGAGGCAGACTGGCCGCAGATAGAGCAGGTGTAGCCTTCTCCATTGAGATGGAACCCCTTGGGCTCCTCTTCGAGCCTCTTCTGTCTTCGCTGCTCTTTGGTGGCAATCTCAAGCAATACTTCAGCATATCGGAGAATATTGTGCGCCGCTTCGGAGGCCTCCGTCCACGTGTACTCCTTGCCGTACTCCTCCTTCACCATGTCTTTAAATTCCTGAATGGTCTTGTCTGGTAGCTGCATAACTCATAAGTATATGCAGAGTGGTCTTGAGGTAAAGTTCCTCATCACTTCCGTGAAAGCACCAATGGCGGCTTCTTTTCTTGGGGATCGAAGAAAAGGCTCTCGGCTTCATCCCGAGAAAGCAAGCCCTGCTCGTTCATAAGGAATTTCACATCATCCCTTGTCCATTCGTTCGATGGCCGCTCAACCACAATAATGCAATCCACCTCCGACAGGTTCCATCCCTTCTTATGATGAATGACTCCATTCGGATCGCGAGTATCGCGAAACCGTCCATCGCGCGTAATCGCCATCTTGGGGTTCCCTTTCAAGGCATCCACCACATCAATGAGGCCACCCCAGTAATTCTCAAGGCACATAAGGTAGCAACTAAGCGCAGGACGCGGGGGCAGCTGAAACTTCTCCAGCTTATCGAGAAGCTTATTCTTGATATGTGCTGCGTTTTCACCCTGACGTACAACTTCTTGCCCCGGTCCTGCAAAGAATCCTTTTCCGTCATCCGAAAGCTCATATTTCACTGTTGCGACGGGAATGCCGTCGAAGGTATAGGTTTTCTCGATTCTTTCTATTGGCGCTCTGGGCAGTTCCCCCGAGGCAATATCTCGCCTGATGGCCTCCAACAACCATTTCGCCTTCTCTTGGGTAAGACAGCCTTGAAACCAAGGTGACACCATGTAAGCCAGATCCGGGATCGCATTGACCTGTATACGCAACCAATTCGACAGCTCGTCATGAACACGATCATCCTGCATAGGAAAGACAGTGAATGCCTCAATGAACAGCTGCCTGTCACCTGTGAGAGGGACATACACGTCGGCACGTCTGTCTCCTACTGTCCGAGGCTCCCAATCGCATTGGAAGCCGCGCTGTCGCAGGACGCAGAAAGCATGCAGTTGATACATGGTCGATACGGTGTACTGTCGATCCCGATCAGCCATCAGCTTGCGAAGAAGACCCGGGAAACGCGACGCCATATGGTCGAGGAAAAATCTTAAATCTCGTATGAGGCGACGATCTCCTGAGAGTGAGGAGCCCAGACGAAAAAATAGTGGATGTACCTCCCCGATGATCCTACGTTCCTTGAATAGCAATTCGCGCTCGCACCATTCCTTTCCAAGCTGTTCTACTAACCAATGATTCTCTGCGAGCGCCTGTGCGATGCGCTCTTGCTGCGCGGTCCATGTTCTGCCGTCGTACACTTCTTTCGTTCGGGGCATTGGGTGAGGATCATAATCCAATGATCCGACAGTAGGCCACTACGTCACCATGGCTCCCCGAGGCCATCTGTTCACTCACGTTCATGGAAGAAGCCGCTCAGGCAGCCGTATGGAGCAGGGCAAACGCCCCCTGCAGCCTCCTGAACGTCTCGGTGATCTCGGTTCGAGCGATGTACCAAAGCTCGCCCCATTGTTTTGCTGGGTCAAATACCTTGTAGAACCTCTACTAGCCGGGTTGGATGCCACGGAACAGGCACTTGATTATTTTCAAATTATTATTATAATCTTTCCCTCTTTCTCCTTCGCCATGGATACAATTCCTGTCAGTGTTCGTAATGAATTCGATCCGCTGAAAACCGCCATCGCCCTGCCAGATCCACGAAACGCCATTGATCTCGATGCAGAAGGGTGGAAGGGTGCCGTCGACGCGCGGGAACTCGCGCTCCATCCCGAAACGGGGGAAATCGTGGCGGATGTTCTCCGACAGCAGCACCAAGCGTACATCGAGTTCCTCCGCGCGAACGGCGTGCAACTCATTGAACCTCCGCTGCAGAACGATGCGTTCTGCCAGGTGTTCGCACGCGATCCCGGTTTCGCCGTCAATGACACGCTCTTCCTCGCAAGCATGCGCGATGACTACCGGTTCCCGGAAGTTGCCGGCGTCGAGGCACTGCAAAGCCGCTTCTCCCGTGTAGTCCCCCTCACGAATCACAACCCCGCGGATCCACACCGCCCGAGAATCGAGGGCGGCGATGTCATGCCGTTCGATCAGGGAAATGCCGTTCTCATTGGCACGGGACAGATATCGAACGAAGAAGGATTCGACGCGCTCGCCCGGGAATTGCGGACGCAGGGCATGCAGGAAGTCGTGCGCGTGCCCCACGAAGCACTCCATCTTGATTGCTGCTTTGCGCCACTCCCAAATGGTCAAGCGCTGGCATCATCGCAACTGCCCCCTGCCTCGCGTGCCATCCTGAAACGGTACTTCCAACTGCAACCCGCCAATGAGCAGGAAGCAAGCCGTGAATTGGCACTCAACACATTCTGGCTCAATCCGGAGACCGTCGTGGGCAATGCCCGCGCGCCGGAGACAAATGCACGCCTCCAGGAGCTTGGTTATAACGTGCGAGCACTCCTCTACGATCAACTCACTCATGAATGGGGAGCATTCCGCTGCACGGTCTGTCCCATCGAGAGAAAATAGAGGTATTATTCCTTCCTTTGGAACAAGCCGATTTCCTCGTCGAGCCGCACTTCAAGGGCATCGTGCGCTGTCGGCTGGAGTGGGATCTCGCCCTTCTCGACCGCCGGAACTTCTGGAGCGAACCACTGTCCGATCAGGATGTGGTGGAACTCCTGGAGGAGTGCCAGTCTCTGGAACTCGTGACGGATGTCCGCCGGGCTGTGGCCGCCGCGCTCTACGCGCTCGATGAGCATCGGAAAAACGGCTCCCACCCCCGCCTCACCTGCCCGGAAGGATGTCCGCACCGCATCGGACCATACGTCTTCCGCGGCTCGCAGATCATGCGGGAGCTCTGGCGGGCGCACGTCCCGGAAACCGAAGGGGAACTCCCTCCTCCCATCATCGACTCATACTCGGACTGCACTGCGCGGGAGGTGGAGCGCGTCCTCGCGCATCTCTCCCCCGGAGGAACGCTCATTGTCGTGACAGACCTCTACCAGCGCCACCGCTCCTACGATCTCCTCTCGCGCATGCGATCTCCCGGACAGGTAACGGTCGTGAAGACGCCGCAGGAAATTCAGGAGGGCCTCTCCTCGAACATCTCCGGCACCCAGAGACAATTCCTGCAGGGCATCGTGGAGGCAGTGGAATGGCGACTGCAGCGGAAGGATGTCTTCAGCGGAGAGGACACGTACGAGAAGGAGCGCAAGGATGAGAAGCACTACCGCAAGCTCTCTATCCTCTCGAGCATGCTCAAGCGCGTGCGGCCGTCCTTCGATCTCGAGCTCACACTGGCAGCATTCCTCCGCAGCGACGAGCGCCTGAAGAAGTACCTCTTCTGGAGAGACGAAACTCCGCGGCCCCCGACGGGCGGCCTTCCCCTGCGCGAACTCGAAAATGGGGAGAAATCCGATTTTTTCGCGCCGGTAAGCGAAATTTCTTGACACGCGACACCCCCTCGCTAGACTGCGCCCGTGATGGATCGCCCCCTCGCCATCGGTGCCATGATGATGTCCATGATGATGCACTCGCTGCGAGGGCGTGAGTTGGCGTAACCGATCTTCCCCAACTTGCCAAAAAGCCCTCGCCCACCGCGAGGGTTTTTTCTTTCTATTTCTTTTCCCCCTTTATCCCATGGTAAATATTCTTCCCATCGCAACCGGCCTCCCGGATTCCCCTTGGGCCTACCGCTCGCGTGAAAATGTTCCGCAGGGAATCTTCCTCCAGCACAGCGGCGATGGCTTCAGGATCGACCATTTTCACAGTGATCCGGCAACTGTCCGGCAATTTGTTTGCGAGATCCGCACGGAAGCCCAAGCACTCACAAGCGCACAAGCTCCGCAACAAAGTGGGACAGTGCAAGAATGATGGGAAAATGCCGGAGCTGGGGCACTCCGTGGTGAGCAGAGTCGAACCATGGACCCCCAGTTCCGGAAACGTCGCAGATCTTCCCCCTCCTTAATCTCGCGACACGTAAACTCTTCTCAAATACATTTCCGACTGATACACTCACTCCTCGCATGGCTGAGCCACAGTACCGCACCCCCAAAGGCACGCATGATGTCCTCCCCGAGGAACAGCGCTACATGACCTACATCAAGAAGGCCGTGCGCCACCGTGCCCGCCAGGCCGGCTACAAGCGCATCGACCCACCGATGTTCGAGGACCGGCGTATCTTTGAACGTGGCATCGGCGAGCACACCGACATCGTGGAGAAGGAGCTCTTTAACGTGAGCGGCAAGAGCGCCGACACAGAGGGGGAAAAGAACGCATCCTTCGCCCTCCGACCGGAATTCACCGCCGGCATCTGCCGCGCCTACGTCGAGCACGGCATGCAGCAGCTGCCGCAGCCGGTGCAGGTCTTCGCCATCGGCCCCTGCTTCCGCCACGACCGTCCGCAGAAGGGACGCTACCGCCAGTTCCACCAGTTCGACCTGGAGGTGATCGGCCTCAAGGACCCAAGCCTCGATGCGCAGCTCATCCACGTCATCACGAACATCTTCGCGGATCTCCGCATCCTCGACCGCCTCACGCTCCAGATCAACAACATCGGGACGGCCGAGAACCGGAAGGCCTACGTGGATGCTCTCCGCGATTTCTTCATCGGCAAGGAGCGGCAGCTCCCGGAACTCGACCGCTCGCGCCTGAAGACGAACCCCCTGCGCCTCCTCGACTCCAAGGAGGAGGATACGCAAATCCTTATCAAGAACGCCCCGAAGTTGACGCAGTTCCTCGACGAGGAGAGCAAGCAGTTCCACGCGACCCTCCTCGACTACCTCACGACCCTCGGCATCGCCTACGTCGAGAATCCGGGCCTCGTGCGCGGACTCGATTACTACACGCAGACCGTCTTCGAGTTCTGGGATCAATCGACCGGCGCGCAGAACGCGGTGGGCGGCGGCGGCCGCTTCGACGGCCTGATCGAGCTCCTCGGCGGCAAGCCGACGCCGGGCGTGGGATTCGCGGGCGGTATCGAGCGGATCATCTGGCACATGAAGGAGGCGGGCGTGCAGGCTCCCCACAAAGACCAAGTGGATATCTTCGTGGCACAGCTCGGGCCGGAAGCCAAGAAGACGTGCCTCAAGCTCATCGCCGATCTCCGCGAGAAGGGCATCCACACCGTCGGCGCACTCGGCGAAGCGAGCCTGAAGAGTCAGATGCGCCTCGCGGACAAATTCGAGGCGAAGTTCGCGCTCCTCCTCGGCAAGATGGAAGTGAAGCGCGAAACCATCATCCTCCGCGACATGGCGAAGGGGCAGCAGAAGGAAATCCCCTTCGAGGGCATCATTGAGAAGGTGGTCGAGCTCCTCGGGGAGAAGAATCTCGACACATACACGCTGCGGGACCAGTTCACGGGACCGACGGACGATTAAGGATGAGGGCGTAGGGTGTAGGGGGGGGTAGGGATTCGAGAAAAAATGCCTGCACAAAGAAAGAATCATTTCCGTAAACCCTACGCCCTTTTCCTACGCCCTAAATATCCAGGTTCTTCACCGTCTTTGCGTGTGTCTGAATAAATTTGCGGCGCGGGGCGACCTCCGACCCCATGAGTGTCGTGAAGGTGGCATCTGCGAGCTCGGCATCCTCCATGGTCACACGAAGCATGGAACGCTGGCCAGGATTCATCGTAGTCTCCCAGAGCTGCTCGGGATTCATCTCACCCAAGCCCTTATAGCGCTGGATGTTCACGCGTGCCGACTTCTTCGGTTCCTCTTTCGCCTTCCCCTTGGCGCCAGCCTTCGTGAGCTCCGCCATCTCCTCCGGCTGCTCTGCCTCCCCCTCCTCCGCTTCCTGAATGGCACTGGCATCCACCCCCCACTTCTTCAGTGTCTTCTCCTTCTCCTCATCGCTGTACGCGTAGGCGATATCTTTCCCACGCGAGATCTTGTAGAGCGGCGGCTGGGCGATGTAGATGAAGCCTGCCTCCACAAGCTCCGGGAAATAACGGAAGAAGAGCGTGAGGAGGAGCGTGCGGATGTGCGCGCCGTCCACGTCGGCATCGGTCATGATCACGATGCGGTGATAGCGGAGCTTCTGCAGGTCCTTCACCTCCCCCACCCCCACACCGAGCGCGATGATGAGCGCCTTGATCTCGTTATTCGCGAGCATCTTGTCGAGACGCGCCTGCTCGACATTGAGGATCTTCCCGCGGAGCGGCAGGATGGCCTGGAACTCGCGGTTCCTCCCCTGCTTGGCTGAGCCGCCGGCGGAGTCGCCCTCCACGATGAAGAGCTCGCACTCGGAGGGATCGCGGCTGCTGCAATCGGCCAGCTTCCCCGGGAGCGTCATTCCCTCGAGTGCCCCCTTGCGAATCACGCTGTCGCGGGCGGCGCGGGCGGCAAGCCGTGCGCGCGCGGCGAGAGAGCACTTCGCCACGATAGCCCGCGCTGCGCCGGGAGGTTCCTCCATGTACTCC
>JAEAMF010000974.1_pt1 | contig 25378 bp, 17 predicted proteins | sample 8958721 | NCBI WGS metagenome assembly JAEAMF01 (sample SAMN16933255, study PRJNA681124) | bioreactor sludge metagenome | isolation source: anaerobic bioreactor treating anionic surfactant - SDBS | place: India: Bengaluru | collected 2019-02-28 | reverse complement strand
CAGGATCGCCCCGTCCATCTGCGCCGCCCCCGTGATCATGTTCTTCACGTAGTCCGCGTGCCCAGGACAGTCGATGTGCGCGTAGTGCCGCGTCTTCGTCTGGTACTCCACGTGCGATATGTTGATCGTGATGCCCCGCTCCTTCTCCTCCGGCGCATTGTCGATGCTCCAGAAATCACGGTACTTCACGTTCCCGTCCAGCTTGCTCAGCACCTTCGTGATCGCCGCCGTCAACGTCGTCTTGCCGTGGTCCACGTGCCCGATCGTGCCGATATTCAAATGCGCCTTCGTGCGATCGAATTTTTCCTTTGCCATCGTTTCCTCCTAATAAAATAGATATTTCATGTCACGCCAGCACGGGACCAAAGCCCTCGATCAGAATCGAACTGATGACCTCATCCTTACCAAGGATGCGCTCTGCCAACTGAGCTACGAGGGCGTTCACGAGCGGGAGACGGGATTCGAACCCGCGGCCTATAGCTTGGAAGGCTATAGCTCTAGCCAGCTGAGCTACTCCCGCATCCCGTAAATTGGGCAGGGGAGGATTCGAACCTTCGAAGGCTTGCGCCAACGGGTTTACAGCCCGTCCCATTTGACCGCTCTGGAACCTGCCCTCACGTCTCATTGTCCGCTTATTGCAAGCTGGCGAAGGGATTTGAACCCCCGACCGGCTGATTACAAATCAGCTGCTCTACCAGCTGAGCTACGCCAGCGCTGAAAAAAAATGAGCATACCACGACTATACCTGTTTTGTCAATCATTTTGATCTCCACGGACTCCGCAGGGATTTTGATTATATTCCAATCCAAAGGAGAAAGCAACATCCCTGCCAGAAATTTTCATTTTTCCCCGCCCGGGGTATAATGGCCCCCCATGGAACGGCTGAGCTTCATTTTCGTCGATGGCTGCGGCGTGGGCCGCCCCGGCGGCGAGAATCCCTTCTACGCCTCCGGCTGCCGCTTCCTCCCCTTCTGGCGCGGCGGCATGCGCCTGGGCGACGGCACGCCGCTGGCGGCCATCGACGCCTGCCTGGGCATCCCGGGAGCGCCGCAGAGCGCCAGCGGCCAGACGGCGCTGTTCTGCGGAGCGACGGCCGGCGAGATCGGCCGCCGCCACCGCAACGGCTATCCCGACCTGGCCCTGCGCCGCACGGTGCGCGAGCGCAACTTGCTCTCGCTCCTGCGCCGGAAGGGGATCGACGCCCGCTACCTGAACGCCTACCCGGCGTACGAGCGGCTGTTCACCTCCCGCCACGTGCGCATCGAGCCCGACGGCCGCCTGTGGTTCTCCCCCGCCTTCCCCGAGCGCTTCCGGCGCATGATCTCGGTGACCTCCTGCATGCTGCTGGCCAGCGGCCAGCGGCCGTTCTCCGCCGCCGACATCCGAAACCGGCGGGCGCTCTACCAGGACTACGGCAACCGCTCGCTCGTCGCCCAGGGCCTGCGCCTGCCCGTGTTCACCCCGGCGCAGGCGGCGGCGGTGCTGCGCGGCGCCGCGCGGCGCCACCCCTTCGTCCTCTACGAATATTTCCAGACCGACGTGTACGCCCACCGCCGCGGGCCCGAGGAGTGCGCCGCGCTGGTGCGCGACCTCGACGCCCTGCTGGGGGCGCTGCTGGCCGCGCTCGACCCGGAGCGCGACACCCTCGTCCTCACCAGCGACCACGGCAACCTGGAGGACCTTTCGCTGCGGGGCCACACGCGCAACCCGGTGCCGCTCCTGGCCTGGGGCCGGCACGGCGGCCGGCTGCGGCGGAAGATCAGGAGCATCAGCGACGTGGCGCCGGCCATAGTGGAACTATACGAACCATCGTGACGCGTAACGCGTGACGCGTGACGCGTAGCAGCACAAGGACGAGCTATCGTGACGTGACGCGCGCTCCGCGCGCAAGGCAAAAGTGAGGCAAACGAGCACTTGGCGGACGGCAACCGAAACTGAGCGAGACATCGTAACGCGTAACGCGTGACACGTGACAAGTAGCAGCACAAGGACGAGCCATCGTGACGCGTCGCGCGCTCCGCGCGCAAGGCAAAAGGCAAAAGTAAAAAGGCAAAAGTGAGGCAAACGAGCACTTGGCGAACGGCAGCCGCCACAACCGATCTGTCGTGATTCGCAATTCCGAACAACATATTTATGTATAATTCCTTCTGGAATATGAAGAAGCAGGGGCAGAGAAAGATAAAGGGGTAAAGGGGAAAAGCCGGAAAACAGCCCAGAATTTTCAGAAATGGCTGCGGCTTTACCTCTTTACAACTCTATCACTTTATCACTTTCCCCCTCTACCCCTTCTGCGATTTTGGTTCGTTTCTATGCGGTTATTGACACGGACAGCATCACGAACACGAATTCCTGAAAGCTCTCCTGTTGAAAACGATGAACGAAGGCACTATATTATGGGCATTGCGGGGAAACGGATGAACATCAGGCTCATCGTGGCGGCCACCCTGGCGCTGGCATTGCTTCTGGCCTTCGGCGCCGGCGCCGTCAGCGAAGGCGGCGGCGATGCCCTCGTCTACCTGCGCATGTCCGACGCCATCGACCTTGATCCCTGGCGGGCCAGGGAGGTGTATTCCAGCGAGGTCGCCTGCAACGTCTTCGAGGGGCTGGTCCGCTTCGCCGGGAACGGCGTGGGGATCGAGCCCTGCCTGGCCACGGCGTGGCAGGTCGAGGCGGAGGGACGGCGCTGGCGCTTTGATCTGCGCCGCGACGTGCGCTTCCATGACGGTACGTCCTTCGACTCCCACGCGGTGGTCCTCGCCTTCCGGAAAAGCCCGGAAAACGAGGCGGGCGCGATGCGCGAAGCCAATCCCCTGTTCTCGTCCGTCAGCGGCGTGCGCAGCCTCGGCCCCTACGGCGTGGAGATCACCCTGCATCGGCCTTATGCCCCGTTCCTGGTCGCGCTGGCCGACTCGACCGCCTTCATCGTTTCCCCTACCGCCCGAGCAGCGGGCTCCTTCCGGCCCATCGGCACGGGACCGTTTCGCTTCCAGAGCTGGACCCGGGGCCGGGCGCTGGTCCTGGCGCGCAATCCGGACTACTGGGGCGGCATCCCGCCGCTGGCGAAAGTCATTTTCAAGGTCATGGCCGACGCGCCGGGGCGCATCATGCAGATCAAGAACGGCGGCGCCGACGTGGCCAAGATCCTTTCGGGGAAGGAGTACGACGAGCTGGCGCTGCGCAGCGACGTCGCCATCCTGCGCCAGCCCATCCAGGCCGTCCATTACCTGGGCTTCAACGCCCGCCACCATCCCTTCGACCGCCAGGAGGTCCGCGCCGCGTTCCTGCACACCATCGACAAGGGGGTGCTGGTCAGGGAGGTGTTCCAGAACACGGCCGAGCCTGCCTATGCGCCGCTGCCGCCGGGGATGCCAGCCGGCGTGAAGGCCGCGCCCGTCAGCAGCTTCAACCTGCGCGTCGCGCGCATCCTGCTCCAGCGGGCCGGGCTTCCCGACGGCTTCCGCTGCCGCCTGTTCCTCCCGGAGGGAACGCAGGGGCAGGAGGAGGTCGCCGACATCCTGGTGCTGATGGCCCGCAAGGTCGGAATCACCATTACCAAGGTCAAGCTGCCCTTCGACCGGCTGATGGCGGCAGTTTACCGCGGCGAGCACGAGCTTCTGCTTTCGGGGTGGTCGACCGCTCCCGATCCCGACCTGTTCCTGACGCCGCTTTTCTCCTCCGCCGCCGGTGGCCGCATCCGCTTTTCCTACGACAACCCGGAGCTGTCCGCCCTTCTCGATCGGGGCCGGACCATGCTCGTTCCGCTCCAGCGCGCCGGCATTTACGCCGAGGCCCTGTCGATCCTGAAGAAGGACGTGCCCTGGATACCGCTGTACCATCCGCTCAACGTCGTCGCCTGCCGCCGCAGCATCAGCGGCCTCCTCTTCACCCCCCTCGGGCACGTCCTGTTTCGCGAGGCGTCCAAGGCGGACAGGTAGAAGTCCTCGCTGGAGCGATCGTGACGCGTGACAAGGGCAAACGGAACTCGGCGTACGGCACACGGCGGACGGCGGACGGCAGCCGCATATCACGAGCATCGTGACGCGTAACGCGTGACAAGCGACAGCTCTTGATCGATCTGTCGTGATGCATGATCCGTAGCAGCAAAGATCGACCTATGCCTTCACTCGTCACGCGTTACGCGTCACGTGTCACGATAGATCGTTGCCGTGGCCGTGCTGCCGCCGTCTGCTGTACGCCAAGCGCCAAGCTCAGCGCCATGCCCTTTTTCCCCACACTCCTTGACATTTCTTGATTTAAATTGTACATGTACGTTTACGTATACTTTATGCTGACCCAATCGCCGCAGGAGGGCACATGGAAAAAGCGGTGTTCGCGCGCGACGAGCTGTGCCGCCGCCTGGGCATCGACGGCAGGACGCTCGACGAATGGCAGGACGGCCGGATCTTCGGCCCCTCCGGCGTTGGCGACGACCGCACCCCCCTCTACGCCGAGTCGGCCGTGGCCGATGGGGAGCAGATCAAGCGGCTGCAGGAGCTGGGCTATGGCACCCGGGAGATCCGCAAGATCATCCGCAAGATCGGCCTGCCGCGAAGCTCCACGCACAAGGGCGCCCCGGACAAGGCGCGCAACTTCCTGACCGTGGGCGCGCTGGCCGAGAAGGTCGGCGTCAGCGCCCGCACCATCAAGCACTGGGAGGACATGGGCATCATCGCGCCCAATATGCGCAGCGAGGGCGGGTTCCGCTATTATGGCGACTCCTACGTCTACCTGTGCAACCTGGTCCGCGACCTGCAGCTGTTCGGCTACTCCCTGACCGACATCAAAATGATCTCGGACCTGTTCCGCTATTATCTGGCCTTGCGCCAGGACACCGGTCCCGGCGCCGCCGCCGAGAAGGTGGCCAGGCTGGACACCATGCTGCGCGAGATCGAGCGGCTGTCCCGCAAGATGAGCCTCCTCAAGGCGGGGATCCGCCGCTGGGAAGACCTGCTGAAAAAGAAGCGCAAGGAGGTCGCCGCCCTGCGGCTGGGGATGCAGAAAAAAGCGAATTCCGCGCCCCAAGGAGACAACCATGCCCAAGATCGTCCTGATTGAACCGCGGCCGCCCAACCTGCACATCTTCTCGCAGTTCTACTCGCCGCGGCTGGGGATCTTCATCCTGGGCACCCTGATGCGCGAGCGCGGCTGGGAGGCCGAGGTCGTCATCGAGGAGTGGGAGGCGCTTGACTTCGAGGCGCTGCGCCGCGCCGACCTGGTCGGCATCTCCACCATCACCTCGACGGCGCCGCGCGCCTACGCCATCGCCGACCGCCTGCGTTCGCTGGGGGCTACGGTCCTGCTGGGGGGGCCGCACGTGACCTTCCTGACCGATGAGGCCCTGGAGCACGCCGATTTCGTCATCCGCGGCGAGGGGGAGCGGGCGCTGGCCGCCTTCGCCGACGCCTGGGAGGCGGGCCGCGGCTGGGACGAAGTGCCGAACCTCTCGTACCGGCTGGACGGCGCGGTCCGCCACAATCCCATGCAGGCGCATGCCGAGAACCTCGACGCCCTCCCCATTCCCGACCTGACCCTCTCCAAGGCCATGAGCCGCCAGGCCGAAGGCAAGGTCGTCACCCCGGTGCAGACCTCGCGCGGCTGCCCCTTCGCCTGCTCGTTCTGCTCGGTGACGGGGATGTTCGGCCGCAAGTTCCGCTTCCGCTCGACGGCGAGCGTCATGAGCGAGCTGAGCCGCTACGATCCCCGCCGCCACTTCATCTTCTTCTACGACGACAACTTCACGGCCGACCCCGAGCACACCAAGGAGCTCCTGCGGGCCATGATCGCCGCCCGGCTCAGGTTTCAATGGTCGGCCCAGGTGCGCGCCGACGTCACCCGCGATACCGAGCTGGTCCGGCTGATGAAGAAAGCAGGCTGCCAGGTCGTTTTCATCGGCTTCGAGTCGGTCAACCCGCAAAGCCTCAAGGCCATGAAAAAGGGGCAGACGGTGGCCGAGATCGCCCGCGCCGTGAAAATCCTGCGCCGCGCCCGGATCCGCATCCACGGCATGTTCGTCTTCGGCTTCGACGAGGACGACTGGCGGACGGTCCGCCGCACGGTGCACTTCGCCAAGAAGGCCCGGCTGACCTCCAGCCAGTTCATGATCCTCACTCCCCTGCCCGGCTCCGACTTCTACAGCCAGGTCTGCGCACAGCAGCGCATCCATTTCCGCGACTGGAACCTCTACGACGCCCACCATGTCGTGTTCGAGCCCACCCGGCTGGCGCCCCTGGACCTGCAGCGCGCCCAGATCTACTGCCACAGGAAATTCTACTCCCTGGCCGCGTCGCTGCGCAAAATGATCAATTTCAAGTGGGTGGACATCGCCATCGCCCATTACGCCCGCAAGCTGAACCGGAGCTGGCTGCGGAACAACCGCACGTATCTCACCGTGCTGTCCCTGCTCCGGCCCAAGCGCAAGAACCAGCACGTGATCGTCGACTACCGCGAGGAGGCGAACCTGGACCCGGCCGGCTGAGCGGTTGGCAAACGGGCCCGCCTCGGATACAATGGGCCCATGACGGCCCGAATCATCATACGGCCGGCGACGGCATCCGACCATGAGCGGATCGACCGGATCATCGCTGAGCGCTGGGGCGCACCCGTGGTGGCGGTGCACGACGCCGTATACCGCCCTTCCGAGCTGCCGGCCTTCCTGGCCATGGACGCGGAGCGGGTGCTGGGGCTCGTCACCTTCCGCGTCGAGGCCAGCGCCTGCGAGATCGTCTCGCTCGACGCCCTTCTCCCGCGCGCCGGCATCGGCACGGCGCTGGTGGAGGCGGCGGCCGGCGCGGCTCGATCCGCCGGCTGCCGGCGCCTCTGGCTCGTGACCACCAACGACAATCTCGACGCCTTGCGCTTCTATCTCCGCCGCGGCTTCCGCCTCGCCGCCGTCCACTCGGGCGCCGTGGACCGCGCTCGCCAGCTCAAGCCGTCGATACCCGAGATCGGCGACTACGGCATCCCCATGCACGACGAACTCGAGCTCGAGCGGACGATCCAGCCCGCGAGCGGCGAGAACCGGGAATCGCCGGGCAGGAAATAAAAAAGGGGGGAACCATGCCTACCCATGAGCAGCTCAAGACCATGGCCGACAAGCTGAGGATCCATTCGTTGCGCATGACCACGGCGGCGGGATCGGGCCACCCGACCACCTGCCTGTCGGCCGCCGAGATCATGAGCGTCCTGTTCTTCGCCGTCATGGGCGGCAACGACGAGTTCGTCCACTCCAAGGGGCACGCCGCGCCCATTCTCTGGGCCGCGCTGGCCGAGGCCGGCCTGATCCCCAGGGAGGAGCTGGCCGGGCTGCGCCGCGTCGACAGCGTCCTGGAGGGGCACCCCACCGCGCGCATGCCGCTGGTCAGGGTCGCCACCGGCAGCCTGGGCCAGGGGCTGGCCGCCGGCTGCGGCATGGCCCTGGCCAAGAGGCTGGACCGCGCGCCGGGGCGCGTTTTCGTCCTGCAGGGCGACGGCGAAACGGCCGAGGGGAGCGTCTGGGAGGCGGCCGATTATGCCGTCCAGGCCGGGCTCGACAACCTGGCGCTGGTCATCGACGCCAACCGTCTGGGGCAATCGGGGCCGACGCGCCACGGCCACGACCTGGCCGCCTACGAGCGCAAGTTCCGGGCCTTCGGCTGGGAGGCGCGCGTCGTCGACGGCCACGACGTCGCGTCGCTGGCGGGCGCCCTGGCCCAGGGTGCCCCGGGGCGGCCGCTGGCCGTCATCGCCCGCACGTTCAAGGGCCGGGGCGTATCCTTCCTGGAGGACCGCGAGGGCTGGCACGGGAAACCGCTGGGCGCCGCCGAGCTCGAGAGGGCGCTGGCCGAGATCGGCCCGGCCGACATCGAGCTGCCCTCGGCCTACTCCCCGGCGCGGCCGTCGTTCTCCTTCCGCGACTTTTCCGCCGGCGAGTACGCCCCGGGCGACATGGTCGCCACCCGCGCCGCCTACGGCAAGGCATTGCTCGCCCTGGGCCGGGCGGACGGGCGGGTCGTGGCCGTCGACGGCGACGTGAAGAACTCAACCATGGCCGAGGAGTTCTTCCGCGCCTTCCCCGGCCGCGCCGTCGAGGCGTACATCGCCGAACAGAACATGGCCGGCCTGGCCCTGGGCCTGTCGGCCATGGGCTTCGTCCCCTGGGTGGCCACCTTCGCCGCCTTCCTTGCCCGCGCCCACGACCACATCCGCATGGCCCAGTACTCGGGGGCGAACATCAAGTTCGTGGGCTCGCACGCCGGGGTGAGCATCGGCGCCGACGGCCCCTCGCAGATGGGGCTGGAGGACCTGGCCCTGTTCCTGGCCATGCCCGAGGCCATGGTCCTCTATCCCGGCGACGCGGTCGCTACCGCGAAGCTGGTCCGCGAGATGGCGCGCCACGTAGGCATCTCCTACCTGCGCACCACCCGCGACAAGACCCCGGTGCTCTACGAAAACGGCGAGGAATTCCCCGCCGGCGGCCTGAAGGTGCTGCGAAGCTCTCCGGCCGACCGCGCGCTGGTGGCCGGCTGCGGCATCACCCTCCACGAGGCGCTCAAGGCCCACGACGCCCTGAGCCGCCGCGGCGTCGCGGTGCGGGTCGTCGACCTTTACTCGCTGCGGCCGCTGCCGGAGGCGGAGCTGGCGCGCCACGCCGAGGAGTGCGGCGGCCGCGTGGTCGTTGCCGAGGACCATTACGGCGGCGTGATCGCCGGCCTCGTCGCCGGGGTCGTCGGCAAGGTGGCCAGCCTGCATGTCCGGGAGATCCCCCGGTCGGGAACCAGCGGCGAGCTGCTGGCGCTGATGAAGATCGACAGCGCCGCGATCGTCGCCGCCGTCGAGGAACTGCTGGACGACGATCCTTCGTGACGCGTAACGCGTGACGCGTGACGAGAAAAGCCAAATTCCTAGTCCCTAACTCCGAGCAATTCCCAGGTTCCAAATTCCAACGTCCGAAACCAAGACGCACAAGCAATATCGGAAACGATTCCGTCTGGAGACAATCTGTTTTAGGTCATCGGGTCATGGGTGCTTGGAGCTTGCTCATCACCAGGGCTGCTCCGCGTCACGCGTTACGCGTCACGCGTCACGATAATTCGTCGGGCTGTGGCGCTTGCTTTTACGCGCCGATTCCGATATGCTTTGCCACTCGCTGCCGGCATCCGGGGATCCCGCGGCGCCGCGCAGCGGCAATTGACTCCCAAGGAGGACTCACGCATATGAAGATACACATCTGGACATGGACGATCGTTCTGCTGCTGGCCCTGGCGCCGGCGGCGCCGGCCTGCACCAACTACCTGGTCACCCGGGGCGCCTCGCAGGACGGCTCGACCTTCATCACCTACTCGGCCGACTCGCACAGCCTCTACGGCGACCTGAACTTCATCCCCGCCGGCGAGCACATCGCCGGGACCTGGATCGACGTCTTCGACGGCGACAGCGGCAAGTTCCTGGGCCGCATCCGCCAGGTGCCGCGCACCTGGCAGGTGGTGGGGCTGATCAACGAGCACCAGGTGGCGCTGGGCGAGACCACCTTCGGCGGCCGCGAGGAGCTGATGGACCCCAAGGCCGTGGTCGACTACGGCAGCCTGATGAACCTGGCGCTGCAGCGGGCGCGCACCGCCCGCGAGGCGCTGCAGGTGATGACCTCGCTGGTGGCCGAGTACGGCTACGCCTCCAGCGGCGAGTCGTTCTCCATATCCGACCCCAACGAGGCCTGGATCCTGGAGATGATCTCCAAGGGGCCCGAGCGCAAGGGCGCGGTCTGGGTGGCGCGGCAGGTGCCCGACGGCTACGTCTGCGGCCACGCCAACCAGGCGCGCATCCACCAGTTCCCGCTGCAGAAGGCCAACAACTTCTCCGACAGGAAGCAGACCACCTTCCACTCCCCCGACGTGATCGCCTTCGCCCGCGAGAAGGGCTATTTCAAGGGCAGCGACGCCGAGTTCAGCTTCGCCGCCGCCTACTGTCCGCCCGACTTCGGCGGCCGGCGCGCCTGCGACGCCCGCGTCTGGCAGTTCTTCCGCCGCGTCACCCCCGATTCGAAGCAGATGGACGCCTACGAGGACTGGGCGCTGGGCATCAAGGCCGACGCCGCCGTCATGCCCCTCTTCGTCAAGCCGGACCGCAAGCTCTCCCTGCGCGACATGATGGAGCTGATGCGCGACCATTTCGAGGGCAGCCCGATGGACATGACCCGGGACATCGGCGCCGGCCCCTTCGTCCTCCCCTACCGCTGGCGGCCCATGTCCTGGAAGCCGGACCAGGACGCCAAGGAGGAGTATTTCTTCGAGCGCGCCACCTCCACGCAGCAGACCGCCTACTCCTTCGTCGCCCAGTCGCGCTCCTGGCTGCCCGGCGCCATCGGCGGCATCTTCTGGGTGGGCATGGACGATACCAACAGCACCGTCTACGCCCCCATGTACTGCGGCATCCGCCAGGTGCCGCCGAGCTACGCCAAGCGCGCCGGAGGCTTCGACCGCTTCAGTTGGGATTCGGCCTTCTGGGTGTTCAACTTCGTCGCCAACTGGGCCTACTCGCGCTATTGCGACATGATCCAGGACATCCAGGCCGTGCAGCGCGAGATCGAGGGCAAGTACCTCGCCGTGCAGCCCGAGATCGAGGCGGCGGCGCTGGAGCTGTTCAAGCGCTCCCCCGAGCTGGCGCGCGAGCGCCTCACCGCCTACAGCGTCGGCGAGGGCGAGGCACTGGTCCGGCGCTGGCGCGAGCTGGGCGAGCGCCTGATCTGGAAGTACATCGACGGCAACGTGCGCGACAGCCAGGGCCACGTCACCCATCCGGAGTACCCGAAGGAGTGGTACCAGCGCATCATCAGGGAGACGGGAGACCGGTTCCAGGTGCCCCAAGCGGAAAAGAAATAATACAAAGGTAAAAGGAAAAAGGTAAAAGTAAAAAGTAAAGCCCTGGGCAACCCCCTGAACTTCTTACTTTTACCTTTTACCTTTTTACTTTTTCCTTTCTAGAAAAAAGGGCGGGGCCAAGCCCCGCCCCTGCGCCAAATCGGTATTACATCAATCCGCGTTTCTTCAGCAGCGGCTCGATCTTGGGCTCGCGGCCGCGGAAGCGCTTGTACAGGACCATGGCGTCCTCGGTCCCCAGCCGGGCCAGGATGTTGCGGCGGAACGACTCGGCCGTCCTGCGGTCGAACAGCGACGTCTCCCGGAATGCCTCGAAGGCGTCGCAGTCGAGCTGCTCCGACCAGATATAGCTGTAGTAGCCGGCCTCGTAGCCGCCGTGGATGTGGGTGAAGTAGGTGGACTTCCAGCGCGGCAGGATCTCGGGGATCAGGCCGAGCTCGCTCATGACCTTCTCCTCGAAGCGGGTCACGTTGACGTTCTGCGCGCTCTCCAGGTTGTGCCAGGCCATGTCCAGGAAGCAGGAGGCCAGGAACTCGACCGTCTCGAAGCCCTGGTTGAACAGGGCGCTGTTGCGGATCTTCTCCACCAGCCGCGCGGGGATGACCTCGCCGGTCTGGTAGTGGCGGGCGTAGAGCTTCAGCACCTCGGGCTCGAGCACCCAGTGCTCCATCATCTGCGAGGGCAGCTCCACCGAGTCCTGGGGGGCGAAGTTGGAGCGGTAGCGGCTGTCGGTGAACAGGGTGTTCAGGGCGTGGCCGAACTCGTGGAACGACGTGCTCACCTCGTCCAGGCTCAGCAGCGAGGGCGAGCCGGCGGTCGGCTTGGTGAAGTTGCCAACCAGGGTGGCGAAGGGGACGACGCGCTTGCCGTCGCGGTAGAAGGTGCCGCGGAAGGCGCCCGACCAGGCGCCGCCCTGCTTGTTGTCGCGCGGGAAGAAGTCCATGTAGAGGATGCCCAGCAGCGAGCCGTCGCGGTCATGCACCTCGGCCACGCGCACGTCGGGGTGGTAGACCGGGATGTCCTGGCGCTCGACGAAGCGGATGCCCCACAGCTTCCCGGCCAGGGCGAACATCCCCTGCTGGACGTTCTCCAGCTTGAAGTAGGGGCGCAGCGCCGAGTCGTCCAGGTCGTACTTGGCCTTGCGCAGCTTCTCGGCGTAGTACCACCAGTCCCAGGGCTGCAGGCGGAAGCCGCCTCCCTCCTGGTCGGCGATCTTCTGCATCTCATCGCGCTCGGCCTGGGCCCGCACCAGCGCCGGCGTCCACAGCTGGCGCAGGAAGGCGTCGACCCGGGCCGGCGTCCCGGCCATGCGCGGCTCGATGTAGTAGTCGGCGGGGGTGCGGTAGCCCAGCAGGCGGTAGCGCTCCTCGCGCAGCACCAGCAGCCGCTGCAGGACGGCCTTGTTGTCCTTGTCGTTGTCGCGGTCGCCGCGCATGAAGAAGCAGGAGAACAGGGCCTGGCGCAGGTCGCGGCGCGGCGAGTACTGCAGGAAGGGGATCCAGCTGGTCTTCTGGGCGGTGAAGGCCCACTTGCCCTCCCGGCCCAAGGCCTTGGCCGCCTCGGCCGCCTCGCTGACGACGCCGGCGGGCAGTCCGGCCAGGTCCTCCGCCTTGTCCAGGACGATGTGCGAGGAATTGGTCTCGGCCAGCACGTTGTCGCTGAACTTCAGCGCCAGCAGCGAGTGCTCCTTGTTGATCTCGCGCAGGCGCTCCTTCTGCTTGGGGTCGAGCAGGGCGCCGCTGCGCACGAAGCCCTTGTAGGTGTTCTCCAGCAGGTAGCGCTGCACGCTGTCGAGCTTCAGCCGGGCGCGGCGGTCATACACCGCCTTGACGCGGGCGAAGAGCTTCTCGTTGAGGGCGATGTTGTCCTGGTGCGCCGCCAGCAGCGGCGCCATCTCGCTGGCCAGGTCCTGCATCTCCCGGCTGGTGGCGGCGCTCAGCAGCGAGTAGAAGATGTTGTTTACGTCGCCGAGCAGCTGCCCGGACATGTCCAGGGCGATGAGGGTGTTCTCGAAGGTCGGCGCCTTGGGGTTGGCGGTAATGGCGTCGATCTCGGCCTGCTGTCGCTTCATCCCCTCCAGCAGGGCCGGCTTGTAATGGGCCAGCTGGATGCGGTCAAAGGGCGGCGTGTCGAAGGGGGTCTGGTACGGGCCGAGGAACGGGTTGTCCTCTGCCGCCAGCGGCCGGGCGAGCGCCGCCAGGGCGAGGAGGGTGACGATGGCGAACTTGTTCACGTGCGATCCTCCTTGTTGATGTGGCAAAGACCATTATACGACGAAACGGCCGCCGCCGCCCAGAACAGTGGAATTTTCCGCCTTGACAAAGGGGCGGCCGGGAGGCGATAATCCCCCTCCAGGAGGATTCGTGCATGCTGTTTTCCTGAAGGGCTCGCCGCCCGCCGGGCGCGATCCGCTCAGCAACCGGGCCGCTGCGGCCGTCATGGCCGCCACCAAGGCGCGGGGCTGGGAGGTCCGGTCGTTCGCCCTGGCCGGCATGGACATCGGGCCCTGCCGCGGCTGCTTCTCCTGCTGGCTGAAGACCCCGGGCCGCTGCGTCATCGCCGACGATCAGGAGGCGGTGCTGGCCGCCGCCGCCGGCTGCGCGCGCTTCATCTGGCTCACCCCGGTCACCTTCGGCGGCTACTCCCCGGAGCTGAAGAAGTCCCTCGACCGCATCATTCCCATCCTGCTGCCGTTCTTCACGAAAGTGCGCGGCGAGACCCATCATCCGCTGCGCTACCCGCCCTTCCGCCGCCGGCTGCTGGTCGTCGGCACGCGGCGCGAGGACGACGTTGAGGGCGAGAAAGCGTTCCTCCGCCTGGTGGGGCGCAACGCCCTGAACATGGGCGACGCCGAGGCCTCGGCGGTGGTGTTCAGCGGCGACGTTTCCCTGGCCGACATGGAGCGCCGGCTCGGCGAGGAGCCGTTCTTCGCGGAGGCGGCCCGATGAACGGCCGCAAGGTGCTGCTGCTGACCGCCAGCCCGCGCGGCGCGGCCAGCGTGTCGCGGGCGCTGGGCGAGTACCTGCTCGCCCGGCTCGAGGAGCGCAGCATGGCCATCAAGTCGCTGCCGCTCTATCCCGCCCTCGGCGATGAGAAGCGCCTGGCCGAGCTGCTGGCCGCCGTCGACCTGTGCTCGCTGCTGGTCGTCTCCTTCCCGCTGTACGTCGACCACCTGCCCAGCCCGCTCATCGAGCTGCTGCGCCAGGTGGCCGACCGCCGCGCCGGCCGCGGCGCCGAGGCGCGCCAGTCGCTGGCGGCCATCGTGCAATGCGGCTTCCCCGAGAGCGCCCACTGCCGCCCCGCCGCCGACGTCGTGCGCCTGTTCGCCGCCCAGGCCGGCTTCCGCTTCCTGGGCTGCCTGGCTTGCGGCATGGGCGGCGCCGTGGGCGGCCGGGAGCTCAAGGGCACGGGCGGCGTCGCCCGCCACCAGTTGCGGGCGCTGGGCGAGGCGGCGGCCTTCCTGGCCGATGACCGGGAGATTCCCGCCGGGGTCGTCGAGCGCATGGGCCGCCCCATGATCCCGCGCTGGTTCTACAACCTGGCGGCGGACTGGGGCTGGAAGCGCCAGGCGAAAAAGTTCGCCACCTCCGCCCGGCTCAAGGAGCGGCCTTATTCCGAGGAGCGCTGATCCCGCATGGCGAGGCCGGCCTCAGCGGCGGGGTGGCTTTGCCTCCCCGCGCCGGGAGCAGGACGAGAAGCCGCCGCCTCCGCCTTCCTTTTCCCCTTGAAGTACGGCAGGAAATCGGCGATCACGCGCTCGATCTGCTCCTTGGTGGCGATGCCGTTCTCGAGTTCTTCCAGGAAAGCACGCACCTCCGCCTCGCTGCGGATCGTTCCATTGCGGACGCAGAAGATCTGCGAGTGGAGCGTCGGGTCGGTTCCCTCTTCGGCGGTCAACAGCTCTTCAAAGAGCTTCTCGCCGGGGCGCAGGCCGGTGAATACGATTTCGATGTCCCGGTAAGGCTCGAACCCGTTCAGCCGGACCAGTTTCTCGGCCAAGTCCAGGATGCGCACCGGCGATCCCATGTCCAGCACGAAAACCTCGCCGCCATGGCCCTGATAGGCGGCCTGGAACACCAGCAGCACCGCCTCGGACGTGGCCATGAAGAAGCGCTTCATCTCGGGATCCGTGACGGTCAATGGCCCGCCCTGCTTGATCTGATTCATGAAGAGGGGGATGACCGAGCCGCGGCTGCCCAGCACATTGCCGAAGCGGACGGATATGAAGCGCGTCCGCTGTGAATTCAGGCTGCGGCAGATGATTTCCGCCGCGCGCTTGCTGGCGCCCATGATGCCGCTCGGGTTGACGGCCTTGTCGGTGGAGATGTTGACGAACGTGGTCACGCCGCATTCGACGGCGGCCCGGGCCAGGACGTTCGTCCCGAAAATGTTGGTTTTCACCGCCTCTTCGGGAAAATCCTCCATCAACGGCACGTGCTTGTAGGCGGCGGCATGGAAGATCATGTCCGGACGATGGGCCGCCAGGATGCGCTTCAGTTTTTTCCCGTCCCGGATGTCGCCCACGACCGGGACGAAGCAGCCGGCGCGGCCGGCGAGCGTCTGGCGAAGCTCATGGTGCAGGTTGAAGATCTCGGTCTCGTCGATCTCGTAGGCGATCAACTTGGCGACCCCGAAGCCGATCAGTTTGTGCACGATCTCCGAACCGATCGTCCCGGCGGCGCCGCTGACGAAGATGGTGCGGTCGCGGAAGAACTTCTTCAGCTCTTCCAGGTTGATCTTGACCTCCGGGCGGCAGAGCAGGTCCTCGATGTCGATGTTGCGGAAGTTCTTCACCATGAACACGCCGCTGTCGCAGTCGTCGATCTTGGGGATCACCTTGATATGCTTGACCCCGGCTTCCCGGGCCTGGTCGAAGACCTGGACCTTGATGCGCATCTGGCTGCGGCTCAGGGTGATGATCAGGGCCTCGATCTGGTAGCGGCCGATCAGCTCCTTGACGCGGTCGGGGCCGGCGACGACCTTGACGCCCGAGATCCGCGTCCCGATCCGTTCCGGGTCCTCGTCCACGATCACCACCGGGCTGAAGCGGGAATCCCGCTGGCTGCGGAGTTCGCGGATCAGGCGCTCGCTGGAGATGTTGGCCCCGACGATCATGGTGCGCAGCCCCGGCTTGCTCCGCTTCATCATCTCGCGCAGGAGGCTCTTGGAGAACCGCAGCAGCGAGATCAGCACGAAGCTGAGCAGGGCCGTCATCAGGATCACGCCGAAGGGGATGTCATGCCCCAGCTGCTGGGAGCGCAGCAGGAAATTGAACAGGGAGAAGACCGCCAGCGACAGGGCGAAGAAACTGATCAGCCTGTAGAATTCGGTCAGCCCACAGAAGCGCCAGCTGATCGAGTAGAGCCCAAGGAAGGCCAGGATGACCACGTTGAACAAAACGATGACCGCCAGCCAGAAAAGGGCCAGGCGCCGGTATTGCAAGGGGAACACGAAGCCGAAGCGCAGCAGGAAGGAGACGTACAGGGAATAGGCCATGATGGCGATGTCCCCGGCCATGAAGAACAGTATGCGCTTCCATGGCCTGGGGACCAGCAGCCCCCGGATTCCGCTGCGGAATCGGGCCATGGCCCCCTTACGCCCACGCGCGTTCCCTGATTTCCCTCCCATGATGCACCGAACCATAGCACAATCCGGCGTGTTTTTCAATCGCGCGGCGGCCACGTGCCGGGAGTCTCAGAGCAGCGGTCCGCTCAGCTGGACCCCCAGGTCGCGGGACTCCGCGCCGAGACCCAGCTTCTTCAGGTTGAAGGTAGGCCAGACGCGGAATTCGAGAAAACCCCGGGGGTGTTGGCCGTCCTCCAGGCGCAGCCGGTAGACGCCGGGCCGGGTGAACACGATGCGGCGATACAGCTTCCCCCGCCAGTACACCTCCACTTGCTGCCGCTTTCCCGGGAGATGGGCAAGCGGCGCCCCGCAGGCGATCTGGAACTCCAATGCGGATGAACGGGGCTCCAGCCGGACGTACAGGCCGGCTTTTTCGCCCGTCCAGCGGAAAGAGCGCTGCTGGCATTGCTCCCGATAGGAGAAGCCGTAATCATACGCCGTCGCGGCTTCCTGCGCCCAGTTCTGAGGATGCAGCGCCCGGAAGCTGAACAGGTTGGCCAGCAGGAATGCGGCTAGCAGCGCAGGCAACGGCCAGCGCCGGCGCGCCGGCTCTTCGGCCAGGACGCTGCGCGGAACTCCCAGGGAGGCGAACAACCAGAACAGGAGGAAATTCTCGGCAAACCACAAGTAGTCGTTGAAAAAAAGGAAAACGAGCAGCACGCCGAGCAGGAACCGCTCGGTCAGTCCCTTGCGGGCGAACAGGCCGCCGCAAAAGCAGAAGAAGACGGCAAGCCCCAGCAGGCCGGTCGACGACAGGATCAACAGGTACTGGTTGGCAGGCAGGTGATGGATATAGTAGTCGCGATGCCTGGACATGACCCAGAAAACAAAGTTGCCCGCGCCCAGCCCGGACAGGGGGTGGAGCTGGAACCATTCCCACGAATAGGCCCAGATCAGCAGCCGGCCGCTCAACAGCTCGTTCCATTGCTCAAACGAGGGCCTTTTCCCGGAGAACGGCCGGATCAGGGCGGTCCACGCGTCCGTCAGCAGCCGGCCGGTCCGGGCGGCGATCGCGCCCCGCGGCTCCCCGTCCGCCTGCGCGGCCGATGGCGGCGGCGGCCAGACGCCGATCAGGTCGTCGCAGCGGTCATCGTCCAGGTCGCAGGCGGCGATCCTCGCCGCCGGGCTGGCGAGCTGCGTCCACCTTCCAGTGGCCGGATCGCGCGCGAAGATCCCTTTTCCCTCCCAGGCAACGAGCAATTCGCAGGCGCCATCGCCGTTGGTGTCGCCGACGGCGATATGGCCGGGGCTGGAGAAGAGCCGGATCCATGAACGGGTCCTGGAGGAAAACGCCCAGACCCCGTTCTGTTCCGGCCAGACCCCGATCAGGTCGTCCCGGCGGTCACGGTCCACGTCGCAACTGGCGATCTGCGCGGCCGGCGAGGCCAGCCGCACCCAGGCCCCGGAGGCGCTTTCGCGGCGGAACACCCCCTGGCCGTCCCACGTGGCCAGGAGTTCCACGCGGCCGTCCCCGTCCAGGTCGCCGGCGGCGATGCCGCGCGCGGGGCCGGCCAGCTTGCTCCAGGTCTTCGTCCGCGAATACTTGACCCAAACCCCCTGCTGCTCCGGCCAGCTGCCGACCAGGTCGTCCGTGCCGTCATGATCCAGGTCGGCGGCGATAAACAGGGACGCCGGACTGGCAAGCTTCGTCCAGATGTTCGTGCGGCCGCGGCGCCAGAACAATCCTTGCCCGTCCCGCGACTCCAGCAGGTCCCTGCGTCCGTCGCCGTCCATGTCCCCGACGGCGATGGACTGAGCCTCTCCCGGCAGGCGCCCCCAGGCGCCGCTCTTGGAATACCGCACCCAGACGCCGCCATGGTTCGGAATGGACATGGCCAGGCTGTCGATGCTGCCCATCAGGCGGCTAACGGAATTGAAGCCGGGCCGATAGAAGAACAGGGCATACAGGACGATCACCAGCGCGAACAGGAACGCGATCACGGCCAGGGAGGCGGCCTGCCGGCGGCTGGAGAAGAAATAGAGGAACAGGACGGCGAGAACGGCCGCGAAGCCGATGCGGGTGGCGGAGTTCAGGATGCCCGCCAGCGAGATCAGGACGAACAGGGTGCCCAGGGCTTTCCGGCCGTGGCGAAACGCCAGGTACCAGGCCAGGAGGATCGAAAAGGAGCACAGGAAGCCGAAGGCCGTCGGGTCCGAGGCGAACCCCATGGGGATGAGGCCGGTGGAACGGGCGGCCAGCCAGTGCTGGAACAGCGAGTAGAGGACGGAAAGGGACTGCCCGCACAGGAACGCCACCACTACCCGCGGCAGGCGGGACGATTGCCGGAGCAGGAGGAAGTACAGCGGGGACAGCACGAACAGCGCCAGCTCCACCACCGGGAAAATGACGGCGAAGGAAACTCGCTGGCCGGTGGTCGAGACCGGCGTGTCGCGGAACAGGGCCAGCGGCGAGAGGGTGACGTTGGACCAGCGCAGCATGACGAAGACGAACGACATCGCCAGCAGCAGCAGGAAAGCGCCATAGGCGCGGGGCAGCTTCTCCGACCAGAGCGGGGAACGGTCCCGCTGGCGGGCGATCTCCCCCGCCGCGACCCCGCTCAGCATGAAGAGCGGCAGGAGCAGGTAATTCAGGGGAAAGCCCTGGTTCTCGATCCCGGCCAATATGGGCAGCACGGGGATGCAGAAGGAAAGGACCTCCAGGTACCAGGGCGGGCAGGCAACGCGGACCAGGAATCCCGCCAGGAAACAGCCCAGGGGGAGCCAGACGATATGGAAATGGAAGGCCAGCACCGCCGCCAGCAGGATGAAGGATAGAGCGGCGAGGAAAGCGTACGCTCGCGTCGTCATTACGCCCCAAGACCAGCGCCGGAAAATCGCGCCCTGCCGGTCAATCTACGCTGCTCCCCGGGGAAAGTCAACCGCCGCCGGGTCGCAGCCGGTCGGGAAGATGCCCCCGGGGGCGGCGCCTGCCTGTTTCCCGCGCTCATTGGCCCCGCCGGCCGCAAGCAAGGCGTAGCGTATCCCACAGGCATTTCACGTCGAGACGGAACGAACAGTTGTCCAGGTAGTGCAGATTGATCCTGACCTTGGCGGGGAAAAGGACCTCGCGGTTGTAGCGTTCCGGGTCCTCCACTTCCGCCAGCCGCTGTTCTTCATCAGCGAACTGCAGGCTGGCGGGGCCGGTGATGCCCGGCCGCAGCTGCAGGAGACGGCGCTCGTCTCCCGACAGCCGGTCGGCGAATCCGGGAACGTCGGGCCGCGGCCCCACGAAGCTCATCTCCCCCTTCAGCACATTCCAGAGCTGCGGGAGTTCGTCCAGCTTCCAGCGGCGAAGGAAACGCCCGCAGGGCGTGATCCACGCGGAGCCGGCCACGGTTACCGGGGAGCGCCCGGGGCCGCCGGCGGTCATGGTGCGGAATTTGACGATGCGGAACAACCGGCCGTGCCGGCCCACCCGCGCCTGGCGGAAAAAAACAGGGCCCGGCGATGTGGCCTTCACCGCCAGGGCGATCAGGGCCTGTGGGACGGCGGTGACCACGAGGGCGACGGCTGCCAGCGACAGATCGACGGCCCTCTTGGCGAACGACGCGTAGAAGCCGGCGCGGCCCTTCATGACGCGGGCGACACGTCGGCCACGATCATCGTCGCCTGGCCCAGGAGCTGGCTCAGCCGGCCGCGCAGGCTCAGGCCGATGCTGCGGCGATAGGGCAACAGGTCGGAGCCGCAATACGTGGTTCCCAGCCAGCGGACCGTGGCGCCGTGCTTCTCGACCAGCGCCCGCAGCGCCGGCTTGGAAAAGCCGTTGATCACGCAGGGCGGGCGGAGAATGCCGGGCCGGCCCAGCATTTTTTTCGCCCGCGCCACCATGCCGAACTGGTTCAGCACGTCCAGGAACAGAATCCCGCCCGGCCGGGTGAGGCGCAGCAGCTGCGCGAGGAAGTCCGGGAAATCCTCGATGTTGCTGAGAACGTTCTTGCACTGCACGACATCGAAGGCGGCGCCCAGTTCCCGCATGTCCCGGTGAACGGCCCCGAAGCGCGCGGCCTTGCGCGCGGCCTCGGCGTCGACCTCGACTCCCGCCACCGGCGTCATGCCGGCCTCCCGGGCGCACTCCAGGTACTCGCCGTTGGCGCAGCCCACGTCAAGGAAGCTCAGGTTCTCCATAGCCGGGAAATAGCGGCGGATCCGCCTGCGCAACCCGCGTTGATACAGGGCGCGCATGGCGTGGAAATCCTTCTGCAGCGATGCATTGTAGGGGTAAGACTGGTAAATGGCCAGCAGGTCGACGTCCGCGAGCCGGCCGCGGTCAAACCACTCCAGGGCGCCATGCTGCCGGCAGCGGTAGATGCCGTCAAACCTCGTGGCTTCCACGGCGGAGCCGGCGCAGGCGGGACAGGTGGGGGTGTTCATCGCATCATCTCCTCGTCGATGGGGTTGATATTGCAGCCGGATTGAAAATACGAGCGGCCGTAATGGACCATTTCAGAAAAAAAGGGCAGGGGATCCAGCCAGCGGAAATCATCGAAGGCCGTCCGCTTCGCGGGCAGGAGGATGCGGCCCAGGGAGCGGAACGGCCCCAATATTTTTCCGCGGCGGAACTCGGCCACGCCGGCGATCAATTCCCCGAGGATCCACAGCGAACGGATCGGCTTTTCTCGCGGAACGAACGCGGCGGGCGCCGGTTCTCCCGATTCCGCCATGGTCACCAGCCCGAGCGGGAAATCGCAGCCGTTGCGGATCGCGAGGCGCAGGGCGCCCCAGAAGCGCGGATTCATCTCGATCAGGCAGGCGAAGGAGCGGTCCCGCGGGGCAACGAAGTCGAAGTGGCCCACGCCGGTCCAGCGCAGGGCCCGGGCCATCCGCCGCGTGTAGTCGGCCAGCAGGGGCCACTGGCAGGGCTCGCGAAGCACGCTCGTTCCGAACTTGCCCTCCTTCCAGCGCAGGTATTTTTCCAGGAAGCAGGCCTTGACTTCGCCGTCTTTTGCCAGGAAACAGCTCCCGTAGAGATCGCCGTCGACGAACTCCTGGACGACGGGCAGGCTGCCGGGCCCGAGACGGTAGCGCTCGCTCAGGGAGCGAAAAACCGTCCGCACCTCGTCTTCGCCGGCGGCCAGGAAGACGCCCTTGCCGCTGTTGCCACGCCGCGTCTTGACCACGACGGGAAAGCCGCACTTCCTGGAAAAAGCCGCGGCCTCGTCCTCTCCGCCGGGGCTGGCATGGAGCGGCACGCGCACGCCGGCGCGGGTGGCGACGGCGATGATCTCGTTCTTGTCCATGGCCCGGGACAGGTCGGCGGCGGGTGGGCAAATCACGTTCAGGTCCCGGGGAAACGCGTCCCTGGCGTTGGCGATGACCAGGGCATCCTCGTGAACCGGCAGCAGGATATCGATGCCGCGCGCGGCGATGATCCGCAGCAGGTCGCGGATGAATCGTTCGCTCTCTTTGAACGGGCTGGCCACCCGGTCGAAGCCGCGCGCATGACGGGAAAACCGCCCCATGCTCCAGGGGGAAGGATCGCAGGTATAGACTTCGTACCCCGCGCGATCCAGGCTCTCCGCAACATTGTACGCGGTCCGGCACCAGCTGTACGTGACCAGGATCCTCGTTTTTTTCTTCAGCGGCATGGCAGCATTTTTTGAGTGCAGTCGGTCCTTTCGCCTGTCTCCTTTTTACCCTCATAGTATCGGGCAAAGTCCCTCGCATGTCAAACCGTGGTCTTTCCAGGCATGGCCCCCTGCGCGGGCAACGGAGAGAAGGGCGGGGTGACCGACCGGCCGCGGCATCGCCCCGGCCTCGAACGGATCTCCTCCCGGGCGCGAAAAAAAAGGCAGGCCCGGGATCCTTCCCGGGCCCGCCTTCAGGATACCGCTATGCGGCGCGCCTGTCTACTGCCCGCGCTCGCGCCGGCCGGCGTCATCGCCCGTCAGCCCCGGCTCCAGGTTCTCCTGCTCCTCGCAGGCGAACCCCGGATCTCCCGGACCCGGTCGCGCGCTCAACATGCTCCCCTGGTTGGTCGGCTCCAGGTTCCCCTGGCTGCGGAACACGAAATCGTTCCCCCCGGGCCCCGTTTGGAACAGGTCCAGGTAGCGACCGCTCAACGGCCCGCCCAGCTCCGCTCCGCCCATGGGCTCCGCCAGCGCCGCCGCCGTCGCGCCCCAGGTGTTCGTCCCGCCGCGAACCTTCCCGGCCGCGATATCCGCCGCCGAGGACGAGATGTACGCCCACGCCGCCGTCGTCGAGTACTTCACCCACACCCCGGCCTGCGCCGGCCAGATCCCGATCAGGTCGTCCTTGTCGTCACCGTCCAGGTCACCCGTCGCGATCATCGTCGCCGGCGACGCCATCTTCACCCACGTGCCGCTCACCGAGTCCCGGTAATACACCCCCTGGCCGTCCCACGTCCCCAAGAGGTCGTCCCGGCCGTCGCCGTTCATGTCCCCGCAGGCGATGTGCACCGCCGTCGACGACAGCTTCGCCCACGTCCCCGTCGCCGAGTACTTCACCCACACCCCGCCCTGGCCCGGCCACACCCCGGCGATGTCGTCGATGCCGTCGTGATCCAGGTCGCCCGCGGCGATCATCGTCGCCGGCGACGCCAGCTTCACCCAGCTGCCGGCGATGGCCGTCTTGTAGTACACCCCCTGCCCGTCCCAGGTCGCCACGAAGTCCTCGCTGCCGTTGCCGTCCATGTCGCCCGCGCCGATGTCCACCGGCGTGCTGCCCAGCAGCACCCACGTCTTGTCGGTCGACTTGTAGATCCACGCCCCCGCCTGCGACGGCCACACCCCAATCACGTCGGCCGTATCGTCGCCGTCCAGGTCGCCCACCGTCACCTGCGTCGCCGGCGAGCCCAGCTTGTACCAGCTGTTCACGTCGCTGCGGTAGTACACCCCCTGCCCCGTCCAGCTCCCCACCAGGTCGTCCGGCACCAGCCGCGTGCAGCGGGGGTTGTACCAGTAATTGGTGGTGTCATAGCCGAAATCGGTCCAGCCCACCGTGGGGAAATCGAAGCCGTAGCTGGCGACGAGCCCCCGGCACGGATAGGTCGCGCTCGGCACGCCGCCGTGATTGACTCGGACGCCAGATACGGTCCACAAATTCCCGCTCGAAGGTTTCTGGCTGTACGTAAGGAAATTGGTACTCGCATACTCGGTGAACGCCACGTGAAACCCGCCGCCGTCGGGAGAGGCGGCCACCACGGGCGCGACCTCCTGACCGGTGCTCGTTCCACCGGGGACACCATAGGGGCCGCTCCAGGTCGCGCCATTGTCGCTGGAAGCGACATACCAGATATCATCGTCGCCCGACGTGTTATACCCCAAGCAAAACGCCAGGATCGCGTTTTGGCTGCCGGCGGCAGTCGCGGCGGCGATGCCCGGGCGAACGTTTGCGTTTCCGAGGTTCGGCGCATTCGTCATCGTGTACACGGCCTGCTCCGCGCCAGGGGTGACCCCCCAGTCGGAGGAGCGGACCAGGTAAACCGTCTTGGTGGTTTGATTGAAGGCGGTAAGATAGAGCATGTGGTAATTGCCCTCGCCGAAACAGCCGCTGGGCGTGATGATGGTATCGTCCGTGAGATTCCCGATCCAGGGAAACCGGTCCTTCCATGTCGCCCCGTCATCGCCGCTTCTCTGAAAATTCGCGTTGACATTGGTGGAGCTTCCGCCGACATACCACTCATACGCCAGGTAGACGGAACTGCTGGAAGGATAAATGTTGCAGTCAGTCCAGAGCTTGGGCCTCATGCCGTAGTCCACCGGCGACTCTTGATGCAAGATGGAATGGGCAGTGAACGTGCTGCCGCTCATGGGGCATGTCGCCACCTCGACGTATGGATAACCCGTAGCCGGGACCACGACGTATGCCACCACCACCGTGTCGTTTGTCAAGGCGATCGAAGGCTGGATGAGGTCAACGTCGGAATCGAATGCGATGTTGCCCTTGTAATTCCAGGTGAGCCCCCCGTCGTTGGAATAATCCACGCGGACGTACGTGTTCTGGGCATTGGAACCGCCATAGTGGGATAAATAGGCAACATAGAGCGTGTTGTCGCTATGGGTGGCCAAGGAAACGTCCGGCCGGTCACAGGGCGGCGGCCAATCCAGACTCGAAGCGTGAACATCCTTGCTCCAGGCCATCCCAGCCATGGCGCGGCCCGATGCTTTGCCCTCCGGGTCCCCGGGGAAGATCTCGCTGGTGGGAGCCAGGTGGTATGGCCCTCCAGATTCGCTCGGCCCGATGTTCTTGTTCTGCGGGCCGACATAGGGGATCTTGTTCGGCTCGCTCTTCTCGGTCGCCTGGCCCGGCTTGTCCTTGCCCGAGCCGTTCGGCTTGGGGCCCGGCTGCTCCCGCTCCGCGTAGGCGACGCCCATGGCCAGCACGAATACGACGGCCAGGGATAATCCGACCCGCAAAAGCCTCGAATCCATTCCTTTCCTTTTCATGTTTCCTCCCTGCTATACATTAAGTTTAAACAAGAATGACATAATTTTGCAAATCAAGCCCGACAGAGGCAGGCTGGCTTAATGTCTTCATTCCCAGCCACTGGCGACTGGCTTGATGACAAGGCAGAAACGACATTCCTCATGGCGCGATCACCCTTGAATGATTTCATGACATGAATGTGAAGCCGGCATGCAATATCTCACGAAAAATAATTAACTGCTCTTCACCCTTATCCAGATCCATCATGCATGCGAAATGAAAAGGGCCCGGAATCGCTCCCGGGCCCCGTTCAATGCCTGGCTGCCGTTCCCTGTCCCTAATTTATCCGGCGGTGGCGCTCATGATCCTCCACCTGCCCCGGCTCCAGGTTCTCCTGCTCCTCGCAGGCGAACCCCGGATCTCCCGGACCCGGTCGCGCGCTCAACATGCTCCCCTGGTTGGTCGGCTCCAGGTTCCCCTGGCTGCGGAACACGAAATCGTTCCCCCCGGGCCCCGTT
>JAEAMF010000967.1_pt1 | contig 25514 bp, 21 predicted proteins | sample 8958721 | NCBI WGS metagenome assembly JAEAMF01 (sample SAMN16933255, study PRJNA681124) | bioreactor sludge metagenome | isolation source: anaerobic bioreactor treating anionic surfactant - SDBS | place: India: Bengaluru | collected 2019-02-28 | reverse complement strand
GTTTGGGAACGGCGGAGCTGGAATGCTTTGCCGTCTATCAACGGGAACTTCTCCTCTGGAACCGGCGGATGAACCTCATCTCGGAACGCTCCTCCCGGGACATCGTCGTCCGCCACTTTCTCGATTCGCTGACGCCGGCGCCGCTGCTGGAGAGACCGGAGGGCTCATTGATCGACGTCGGCAGCGGCGGCGGTTTCCCCGGCATTCCGCTCCGGATCGCTCTGCCCCATCTGCAGCTGTCGCTCGTCGAACCCTCCCGGAAAAGGTCCTCCTTCCTCTCGCATATCGTCCGTCTCCTCGCGCTTGGCGAGGTTCAGGTGATTCGGGAACGCGTCGAAATGCTGAAGGCCGAGAAAACGTTTTCAGGCCGCTTCGATACGGTCATCTCGAGGGCGGTGTTCAAGCTTCCCGAGCTTCTCCGGACAGCCTCTTTTCTCCTCAAACCGGGCGGCCAACTCATCGCGATGAAGGGGCCCGATCCGCTGATCGAGATGAAAGAAACGGAGAAGATTTTAGAGGCAACCGGGATGGTCTTTTCGACCCAAAGGAGCTTCTCCCTCCCCGGCAATAATTCTCAAAGAATAATCATTACTTACAATCGCGCGTCCGTCTGATCTTTTCTTGAAAATTTCTTTCTTAAAATCGGTTTTTGTGATACCATTCGCGGAAATTTCACAATAAAAAAACTTGCAGGGATTGTTCCATTAAATGATCTGTAAAATCATGAGCATGGCCAATCAAAAGGGGGGCGTGGGCAAAACCACGACGGCCATCAACCTGTCGGCCTCGCTGGCCGCGGCGGAGAAGAAAACCCTTTTGATCGACTGCGATCCCCAGGGAAACGCAACCAGCGGCATGGGGATCGACGACGCAGCCATACGGGACAAGAACCTCTACCATTGTCTGATCCAGAATCGGCCCCTGCGGGAAGTGATCGTCGGAACGCAGATCCCCCACCTGGATCTGGTCCCCGCAAACCAGGATCTGGTGGGCGTCGAACTGGAATTCATCTCGCTGGAAGAGCGGGAAAAGAGGCTCAGAAATCTGCTGCGGGACCTCAAGACGGCCTATGATTATATTCTGATCGACTGCCCGCCTTCTCTCGGTTTTCTGACGCTCAACGCATTGGTGGCTTCCGATTACCTGATCGTTCCGCTGCAGTGCGAGTATTTTGCAATGGAAGGTCTGGGCCACCTGCTCAAAACAATGGGATTGGTCAAGAACCGGCTCAACCCCACCCTGACGCTGGGGGGAATTTTGCTGACGATGTACGACACGCGAAACCTGCTTTCACGCCGGGTCAGCGAGGAGGTGCGCGGTCATTTCGGGAACCTGGTCTTCCGGACGGTCATTCCCCGGAATGTCCGCCTTTCGGAGAGCCCCAGCCATGGACTGCCGATCATTCTGTACGATATCCGATCCCGCGGCGCGGTATCCTACATGGAACTGGCCAGGGAAATTTTGAGCAACGGGAGGATATGATGTCGCCAAAGGACACGCTGGGCAAAGGCCTGGGGGCGATGTTTCCCGACCTTCTCAATCATATCGGCGACCGCCCGTCTTTCGTGCAGTGCGGGATCGAAGAACTCGCTCCGAACCGGTTTCAGCCCCGGCGGAACTTCAACGACGATGACCAGAGGGAACTGGTTGCCTCCGTGAAGAAAAGCGGCATCATCCAGCCGATCATCGTCCGGAAAGCGGACAACGGATATGAGATCATTGCCGGCGAGCGGCGCTGGCGGGCGGCACAGACGGCCGGCCTGAAAGAGGTCCCCATCATCATCCGCAAGGCGGAAGATCGGGATTTGGCGGAACTTTCCCTGATTGAAAACCTCCAGCGGGAGGCACTGAATCCGATCGAGGAGGCGGATGCCTATCAGACCCTGCTCAACCGGTTTTCCCTCTCACAAGAGGAGATCTCCACCCGCGTCGGCAAGGACCGCTCCACGATCGCCAACACCATCCGGCTGCTGAAGCTTCCCGAAGCAGCCCGGAAGGCGCTGATCGACAAGAAGATCACCGCGGGACACGCCCGCTCGCTGCTGTCACTGGAACACCCGGCGGATCAGATCCGCGCGCTGAAGATCATCCAGCAAAGAGATCTGAACGTCCGCGACACGGAACGTCTGATCCGGAACCTGAAAAAGTCGCCGGGCAGAAAAAAACCGGGGCGCAAGGATCCTCACGTGACGGATTTGGAGCGGGAGCTCTCGTCGCAACTGTTGACGCCCGTTCGGATTCACGCAGGCAAAAAATCCGGGACGATTGAAATTCGTTACGCAAACGGCGACGAACTGAATCGCTTGGCCAGGCTGCTGCTTGAAACGGGGGAAGGATAAAATCGTGAAACGCTGTCCACAGGTGTGGATAAAACTGTTCATAAGGTTGTGAAAATTGGACATTCTTTGGGAAAAAACCATTAAAATCATTAAAGAAAAGATCAGTCAGCACAACTTTGACACCTGGATCCGACCGATTCAGATCTCGGCCCTGGACGGAGAATTCATTCAACTTCGCGTTCCAAATCGATTTTTTCGTGACTGGTTGATCGACAATTACCTTCCGCTGATCCGGGAGGCAATGAAGTCCGAAGCTGGCATCGCCTTTCAGGTCGATTTCGTGATTGACCAGGAAAACAATCAAATTCATGATGTTGAATCAAAAAGCGGGGCCACGTCATCAGAAAAGAGCACACCCAAAAGACCGCCCCGCCCGCGTGCCAACTCCTCGCTGAACGCAAACTACAGCTTTGACCGTTTTGTCGTGGGCGCCTCCAACCAGTTTGCCCATGCCGCCTCCGTCGCGGTCGCCGAACAACCGGCCAAGAATTACAACCCGCTTTTCATCTACGGCGGCGTCGGCTTGGGAAAGACACACCTTCTGAATGCCATCGGGTTGAAAACGCTGAAACTTTTTCCGGAGTTGAACGTCGTATACGTCTCGGCTGAAATCTTCATGAATGAACTGATCAACTCGATCCGCTACGATAAAATGCCTAAATTCCGAGAGAAATTCAGGAATATCGACTGTCTGCTCATTGACGATATCCAGTTCATTGCCGGTAAGGAGAGAACCCAGGAAGAATTTTTTCACACCTTCAACACCCTTCATGACGCCGGCAAGCAGATCGTCGTGACCAGCGATAAATTTCCAAAGGACATCCCAAATTTAGAGGGAAGATTGCGTTCACGATTCGAGTGGGGTTTGATTGCCGATATCCAGCCGCCGGAGATTGAAACCCGGATCGCCATTCTGGAGAAAAAGGCGCAGGAAAACCATATCAGCCTTCCGACCAATGTCTCCCATTACCTCGCCTCACAGGCCGATTCCAACATCCGCGAGCTGGAGGGCTATCTCGTGCGGATCGCCGCCTATTCTTCGCTGACCGGACGACCCATCGACCTGGATCTGGTGAAGAGCGTCCTGAAACAGCTCTTCCGCAAGGAAGAAAAAAAAGACATGACCATTGAAGAAATCATCAAGACCGTCGGCTCCTTCTTCAATATCAAAATATCGGAGATTAAATCCCAGAAAAAAAACAAGAACCTTGTACTGGCCAGGCAGGTTTCCATGTTCTTGGCAAGGGAATTGACCAGTGCCTCCTTTCCGGATATCGGTGAAAAAATCGGCGACCGGGATCATTCCACCGTGATTTACGCCCACAACAAAATCAAAAAGACATTGGAGGCGGATGCGGCCCTTCGGGATTCCGTGAAAAAAATAGAGGATCTCCTTCTGAACAAGGGGTAAAGTTTTTTGCCGTTATCCCATCCACAGGCAAAAGAAAGAATTTGCACGTGAATCAGAGCGGTAAGAGGGTTATGAACAACGTACACAGAAACTAATACTACTACTAATTTTTTTAAAGGAAACTCAATTCATCTTAAAATATAACCTGTGGACCGAGTGGAAAGGATGGAAAAGCTATGGAATTTAATATTCAAAGAGAATTGTTTGTCGAGGGGATCCAGAAGACGTTGGGGATTGTAGAGAAAAAAACCACCATGCCAATTCTGAGCAACCTGCTCCTCAGGGCAAACCGGAAACAGGTCACCATAGTGGCAACGGATCGGGAAATCGGTTTGGTTGCGGATTATGAGGCCGATGTTCGACAGGAAGGAGAAATCACCCTCTCTGCAAGAAAGCTGCATGAAATGGTGCGTGAAATTCAGGGAGAGTTGATCCACGTAGTCAAGAATGAAAGAAATGTCGTGATTCTGACATGTAACAAAGCGGTCTATCGGATTCCCGGAATTCCCGCGGAGGACTACCCGATGGTGGAGGGTCCGGGTGAGTCTCCCATGTACAGGATCAAGGCGGGAATCTTGAAGGAGATGATTCGAAAAACGGCGTTTGCGATGTCGACCGATGAGATGCGCAAGGCGTTGTGCGGCGTCTTGCTGGAGACGGAAAAAAGCGGGGAAACATTTATTGTCCGGATGGTGGCAACGGACGGTCATCGTTTGGCCACGATGAAGATGGATACGGGATGAGCGTGATTGCCTCTGATCGTTATAATGGCGTGATCCTTACATTTTTTGAGGATAAGGTGGTACTGAATTCAAACAACCCTGATGTCGGGGAGGCAAACGATGAAATTGAAGTCGCCTATGCAGGCGAGAAGAGAAATGTCGGCTACAATGTGACCTACCTGACGGATGCATTGGAGGTTATTGATGAAGAAGAGGTGAATTTCGAGATTGGTGAGGGGATGAAACCCGGAATTGTCAGGGCGGTCGGGAACGAGAATTACTTCTGCATCGTGATGCCGCTGAAGTTGTAGAATGTTCTCAGGGAAGGTTCATTGATTGAATGGATCCGTACAAGGAGGGTTGGAAAAAGGTTTGATGGAAGAAAACAAAAGGGAGCGGGAACAGGAAAACCAGGTTCAAGAAGAATATGACGCCGACAGCATCCGGGTGTTGGAGGGGCTGGAAGCGGTCCGCAAAAGGCCGGCCATGTATATCGGAAGCACCGGCAAGGAAGGTCTGCACCACCTGGTCTACGAGGTTGTCGACAATAGCATCGATGAGGCATCCGCCGGTTTCTGCGACGCCATCGTCGTCAAAATCAGGGTAGACAACAGTATCGTGGTGGACGACAACGGCCGCGGGATACCGGTGGATATCCACAAGACGGAAGGGATTTCAGCCGCGGAGGTCGCGCTGACCAAGCTCCATGCGGGCGCGAAGTTCTCCAATGAAAGTTACAAGATCTCCGGCGGTCTTCACGGCGTCGGGGTTTCGGTTGTGAACGCCCTGTCGTCCTATCTGGAGCTGGAAGTCCGGCGTGATGGCGGCGTTTATAACCAGTCCTATGTCCGGGGAGTCCCCAACGCCCCGCTGGAGCGGGTCGGCAAGACCAGAAGCCGGGGAACCAAGGTCACCTTCAAACCGGACGATACGATCTTCGACGATACGGAGTTCAGTCACGATATTCTATCCAACCGGCTGCGTGAACTGGCCTTTCTCAATTCCGGGGTGAAGATCACGCTGATCGACGAGCGTGTGGACCGGAAGAGCGAATTTTTTTACAAAGGGGGCATTGTCTCCTTTGTGGAATACATCAACCGCAACAAAAAGGTCCTCCACAAAAATCCGATCTTTATCACCGGATCCAGAGAGGACTGTGTGGTGGAGGTGGCCCTCCAGTACAACGACACCTACGCGGAAAATATTTTTTCGTTTGCCAACAGCATCAATACCACAGAAGGCGGAACGCACCTGATCGGTTTCCGTTCGGCCCTGACGCGGGCTTTCAACAATTATGCAACCGGCAGCAACCTGCTGAAAAACGGGAAAGAGTCCCTGAAGGGCGAGGATCTTCGCGAAGGGCTGTCCTGTGTGATCAGCATCAAGATCCGCAACCCGCAGTTCGAAGGTCAGACCAAGACCAAGCTCGGCAACAGCGAGGTCAAGGGGCTCGTCGAGGGAATCGTCTACGATAAGATCAGTTCCTATCTCGAGGAGAATCCCTCCGTTGCAAAACAACTGCTGGGCAAATGTCTGGATGCCGCCCGGGCGCGGGAGGCAGCCCGAAGGGCGCGGGAGCTGACCCGGCGCAAGACCGCCCTCGAGGTGGGCGCCCTGCCCGGAAAACTCGCCGACTGCCAGGAGCGGGATCCGGCTCGCAGCGAACTCTATCTGGTGGAGGGCGACTCCGCCGGCGGCTCCGCCAAACAGGGAAGGGACCGGAGGAACCAGGCGATCTTGCCGCTCCGGGGAAAGGTTCTCAATGTCGAGAAGGCACGCTTCGACAAAATGATCCAGAACGAGGAACTCAAGGTGATCATTACCGCGCTCGGCACCGGCATCGGCGAGGAGGACCAGGACATCAGCCGACTCCGCTACCACAAGGTCATCATCATGACCGACGCGGACGTGGACGGGCTGCACATCCGAACGCTGCTGCTCACCTTTTTCTTCCGTCAGATGAGGGAGATCATCGAGAGGGGCCATCTTTACATCGCCCAACCGCCTCTGTTCAAGGTCAGCGACCGCAAGCAGGAGCTCTATATCCACAACGAGGAAACCATGAAAAACCATGTGCTGGACAGCGGTGTGAACCGGGTCCGGCTGCTGGCGGGAAACGGGACCCCCCAGGCGATTACCGGGAAGCGGCTTCTCGATCAGATCCGCAAGGCGATGCGGATCGAGACGATTCTCGACAAGTTCGAAAAGGAGGAGAAGAACCGTGAAATTATCCGACTGCTGGCCGGCGATCCCGCTCTCGGGGAAGAGGCGTTCCGAACCGAGGAGGCGCTGACGAAGGTGGCCAAACGGACCGCGCGGGCGCTGGAAGATCTGCTGGAGGGTTTTTCCATCGAAATGGATCAGGAGCACGGCCGCTGGAAGATGGTTTTCCGCGTCCGCAGAGGCAGTCAGATCCTGACCACCTGCATCGACCGGGAGATTCTTCGTCTGCCGAAATTTGCCGAGATTCGCTCCCTGCTGAACCAGATTGCCGTTCTGGGAGAGGCGCCCTACCGTGTGAGCGCAGTCGAGGAGTCGGAGAACACGCCGGCGCGGGAACCGGAGACGGTCGGCTCGATGGCGGAGTTGATCGATTACGTGATCGGCGCCGGCAAAAAGGGCTACACCGTCCAGCGCTACAAGGGTCTCGGCGAGATGAATCCGGAGCAGCTCTGGGAAACGACGATGAACCCGGAGAAGCGGACCCTGCTGCAGGTCCGGATCGAGGACGCGGTGGAGGCGGACGAAATTTTCACCACCCTGATGGGAGACCAGGTGGAGCCGCGACGCGATTTCATCTACAAAAACGCGCTATACGCCTCCAACTTGGACGTCTAATGGGGAAAAGGGGACGGGACAGCGCCCTGGAGCGTCTTTGCCGGATAGGGAGCTGTCCCTCTTTGCAAGACCGTTAAGGAGAAATGGGTTTTGATGGAAAATCTGTTCGAGAAGAATGTTGCGATCAACATCGAAGACGAGATGAAGAAGTCCTACATGGACTATGCGATGAGCGTCATCATCGGCCGGGCCATTCCCGACGTCCGGGATGGTCTCAAGCCGGTCCACCGCCGCGTCCTTTTTGCCATGAACGAGATGGGCAACCGCTGGAACAAGCCCTACAAAAAATCGGCCAGGATCGTCGGGGACATCATCGGCAAGTACCACCCCCATGGAGACCAGGCGGCCTATGACACGATCGTTCGGATGGCGCAGGACTTTTCGATGCGCTACCTGCTCGTCGACGGCCAGGGGAATTTCGGCTCGATCGACGGCGACCCGCCGGCCGCGATGCGGTACACGGAGGTCCGGATGGCCCGGATTTCGGAGGAGCTGCTGGCCGATCTGGAAAAGAACACCGTCAATTTCATTCCCAACTACGACGAATCCATGGAAGAGCCCTCCGTGCTGCCGGCGAAGATCCCGCTGCTTCTGCTGAACGGCACGTCGGGAATTGCCGTGGGTGTGGCGACGAACATTCCGCCGCACAACCTGCGCGAGGTGATCGACGGGACCATCGCGCTGATCCGGGAACCGGAGATCAGCGTCGACGACCTGATCCGGTACATCCCGGGTCCGGACTTCCCCACCGCCGGGTTCATCAACGGCCGGGAAGGCATCCTTTCCGCCTACCGCACCGGCCGCGGAATCATCCGGATGAGGGCACGCGCTCTGATCGAGAAAAATGCCCGCAACGACCGGGAGAGCATCGTCGTCACCGAGCTTCCCTATCAGGTGAACAAGGCAAACCTGATCGAAAAAATATCCGAACTGGTCAAGGAGAAAAAAATCAGCGGGATCGCGGATCTCCGGGACGAGTCGGACCGCGAAGGCATCCGCGTCGTTCTGGATCTGAAGCGGGATGAGGCATCCGCCGTGGTCCTCAACCAGCTCTACAAACACACCCAGATGGAGTCCACCTTCGGGATCATCATGCTTGCGATCGACCGGGGACAGCCGCGGGTATTCAATTTGAAGGAGATTCTCCAGAGTTTTCTGGAGTTCCGCAAAGAGGTCGTCGTCCGGCGGACGACGTTCGATCTGGCCAAGGCCCGGGAGCGCGCCCATATCCTCGAAGGGCTGATCATCGCCCTTGACCGGATCGACGAGGTTGTCGCCGTGATCAAGGCCTCCGGGAGCCCGCAGGAGGCCGCCGCCGCGCTGTGCAGCCGGTTCGGTCTGACCGATGTTCAGGCAAAGGCGATTCTCGACATGCGCCTCCAGAGGCTGACCGGACTTGAACGGGAGAAAATCGACGCGGAATACACCGAGATCTCCGCCCTGATTCACAAGCTTCAGGGGATTCTCGATGACCCGCAGAAGGTCCTCGACGTGATCGTTGAGGAGCTGACCGAGATCCGGGCCCGTTACGGGGATGAGCGTCGAACCGAAATCGTATTCAGCTCCGAGGAGATCGACATCGAGGATCTGATCGTCGAGGAGGACATGGTCGTCACCGTGTCCCATGCGGGCTATATCAAGCGGAACGCGGTCAGTCTTTACAAGAGCCAGCGCCGGGGGGGACGCGGCAAGATCGGCATGGGGACGAAGGAGGAGGATTTTGTGGAGCGGATTTTCATCGCCTCCACCCACCATTACGTCCTGATTTTCACCAGCCGAGGCCGTCTCTACTGGTTGAAGGTCTACCAGATCCCACAGGCCGGGCGCGCCGCAAAGGGGAAGGCGATCGTCAATTTGATCAACCTGACCGAAGGGGAACGCGTGGCCGCCGTCCTTCCGGTGCGCGAGTTCTCCGGGGAGAAATCCGTGGTCATGGTGACCCGGAAGGGCACGATCAAGAAGACCGAGCTTTCGGCCTTTTCCAATCCCCGAGCCGGCGGGATCATCGCCATCTCCGTCGAGGAAGGGGACGATCTCATCGACGTCCAGCTGACCATCGGGAATCAGGATATCTTCCTGGGCACCCGGAAGGGCAAGGCGATCCGTTTCAAGGAGGAGGATGTGCGCGACATGGGCCGAACCGCCCGCGGCGTCCGGGGAATCCGGATGGCCCCTGACGACCGGGTGATCGGGATGGAGATTCCGACCGAAGGGAATACGATCCTCACCGTTTCCGAAAAGGGATACGGAAAGCGGACTGAAATAGAGGAGTACCGTCTCCAGACCCGCGGAGGAAAGGGAACGATCAACCTTCGGACTGTGCCCAAGGTGGGCGATGTGTCCGGCATCCTCCAGGTGACCGGCAGCGAAGATATCATGCTGATCAGCGATACGGGCAGGATCGTCCGGATGCGGTCGGAGGAGGTGCGCGTCATCCACCGGAGCACCCAGGGAGTTCGCCTGATCGATCTGGACGAAAACGAGAAACTCGTCGGCGTGGCCCGTGCCGAGCGTGAGGAGGAGAGGGAGAACGGCGCGGTGTCGGAAGATCTTATGGATGATTCAGGCCAGGAGCAAAAAAATCTTCCCGAGGTCGGTTCGGCAGAGGAAGAGGAATAAGCAAGCCCCGACTCCGCAGGGAGAATCGATTGTTGCAGAGGACCACTCCTATTTTCCGGTGAGGAACCTCCGGATATCCTTCCCCATCTGCCGGAGGGTCTCGCCGGTCCTTTTGCCGGTCTCCCGGAACCAGTCGCCGAGAGCCCGGCTCTGCTTTTGAGCCTTGCGCCTGGTTTCGGTCAGCCCGTCTTTGACCTCCCGAGAGACCTGCGCGGCTTCCCCTTTTATCTTTTCGCCGACCTCTTTGGACCCCTCTTTGAGGGCCTGCCCGGTCTCCCGTCCTTTTTCCGCGATCTCCCGTCCGACCTCCTTTGCCCCCTGTCCGACCTCCTTTGCCCCCTCCCGGATCCCCTTGCCGACCTCCCGTGCCCCTTCCCGTATTCCGCTGTCGGCGGCCGGTGACGGGACAGCCCAGACAAGCAACATCATCAGGATCATCACAACCGTTCGCATATCCGTCCTCGTTTTCGGTCTATCGCTTTTCAGCGGTTTGCCGGCAGTCTGGATACCGTATCTGCCATTCCCCGTTCGGCGTGCGGGTTTCTGCGAATGCGGAATTGCCCTTGGTCCACCATACCCACTCCCGGTCGTCCGTGTACCGCACGCCCGAGGCGGACAGGGCCCGGGGCAGCGTCACCACGGTACCTTCAGGCAACTGCACCTTGACAAAATCGAGGCTGTTGTCCGAGAGCGAGTAATAGGTGGCGACGATTCCGGATCCGTCCCCGCAGTGGTACACGACACGCTCACCGGGACGGACGGTCAACTGGTTCGATACGGTTGCCGCGCAGCCGTCCAGAAGCAGCACGAAACAAAAAGCAATGATTCTCAACATCATTTTATCTTCCGTTCAGAACTCCGGTGATCCGTTTTAGGGGACTTGTCTCCAGACTGTCGGTGTCCGAAGGGGTCCGGACGGCCGAATTCCAACCGGGGAAATGCTACAACGAGCGATGAAAATGTCAACCTCTCTTTTTGAGGTGCGGTCTTCGAACCGGATTCTCCGGTCTATTGCCTTGACAGATTCCTCTTTTGCCGTTTACACTTCGCCGGCCGGATGATACATCCAATCAAAAACGCGGTCATTTCGAATCGGCAAACCATCCGTCATTTATTCGTCACCCTGAAGGAGGAAGAGATGAAAATCAAAGCCTTTGACCTGTACCATGTATCGGTGCCCCTGCGGGCGACCTTCTGGCCGACCTGGATCCCCGGCTATCCGCAGACGCACAACCGATTCACGCTGATCCGGATCGTCACGGACGAGGGAATCGAGGGGTTCTCCGCCGGCTCCGCGATGGGGAAGGAACGGGAGGGGTTGGGAGACCTTCTCGGCGGATACCTCATGGGGGCCGATCCGACGGACATCGCCGGCATCCAGGCCCTGCTGAAGCAGGCGGGCATCTTGGGGTGGCGCAACTTCTGGATCGAACCGGCCTGCTGGGACATCCTCGGCAAGAAGGAGGGGAAGCCGGTGTACGAACTCCTCGGGGGCAGGGCCCGCCCGGTGGAGGTCTACTGTTCCACCGGCGAGATGCACGCGCCGGAGAAGCGGGTGGAGGAGCTCCTCGCCCAGAAGGCAAAAGGGTTCAAGACGGCCAAGCTCCGGGTGAAAAACCGGGATCTCCGGGAGGATATCCGGCACATCGAGGTGATCCGCAAGGGGGTCGGCGAAGCCCTCCGTCTGGGCGTGGATGCGAACCAGGGGTGGCTCGTCACCATCGTGGACAAGATACCGGCCTGGGACCTCGAACGGGCATCGGAATTTGCGCGCGCCTGCCGCGACAACGGCATGGCCTGGCTCGAGGAGCCCCTCGATTCGCGGGACTATGACGGCAACGCCGCGCTGAGACGGCTGGGGTACCTCCCCCTGTCCGGCGCAGAGCTCAACTACGGCTGGGACGAGATCAAGATCATGCTGGAAAAGGACTGTTTCGACATCTACCAGCCCGACGCCACATTTGCCGGAGGCATCGCACAGGTGAGGCAGGTCCTGGATGCCTGCCGAAAGAAGGGCCGCTCCTTTTCCCCGCACACCTGGACCAACGGCATCGGCTTTTACATCAACTGGAACATGGTTCTTGCCGATCCGGACAACCGCCTTCCGTTGGAGTATCCGCTCGAAGAACCGTCGTGGATCCCGGAATTTCGCGAGGGAATCATCGCGCCCATCCTCCCCGACCGGGATGCCGTTCTCCACCCCTTTACCGCCCCCGGTCTTGGGTTTGCGATTGACGAAAGCCTGCTCCGGAAATACGGGACCCGCTTCTACCACATGACCGAGACCCGCCTGAAGTTCAAGGTCATCCGCGAGAAGGGCCTGAAGGAGGCGCTTGCGCTGAAGAAGCGCAAGGAAAGCTCCCGGGATTGATTTACAGGGGTTGAAGAGCGGGTTCCCATCCGGCAGGCGTTTCGAGATAAGCCGAAGGGAAAAAACAGACAAGGGGAATCATCCGCGAAGGGGAGGAGGGTGCAGGAACCTTGCGGATGATCCCCCCGTTATTGTCGTTGCGGGGCCGCCGCCAGGAACCTTGCGGATGATCCCCCCGTTATTGTCGTTGCGGGGCCGCCGCCGTCAGAGAATCGGATAGTTCGGGATTACCATCTGCCTCCGAACCCGGGTTTGCCGCCGAAACAGCCCGCCCCACTCAGGTCTCTGGAGCCGAATCCATGCCGGGGACCCATGGCCCGTCTGTGTTTCTGGCCTGGGCCGAATCCGCGATCCGCACGATCGGAAGCGATCTTCTCCCGCTGCTCCGGCGTGAGCACCTTCAAGGATTCGAGGCGGAACGCGGTCCTCTTGTCCTGGATCTGATCCCGGAGCTCGCTCATCTCTTTCTGGGCCGCCTTGATCTTTCCCTCATCCGGGTTGGGGTTCAGCCAGAGTTTCCGGATCTCGTCCCTCTTGGAAAACATCGTATCCCGAAGATTTTTCATGTCTTTCCAGTGGGTTTCCTGCATCTCCTTGATTTTTGTCTTCTGTTCCGCCGTCAGGGTCAGACCGGCCGGTCCCTGAAAATCACCCCGTCCGCACGGACCGTACCCCGGACCCCTTCCCCCGCCGAATGCAAATGCCGAGGTTGCAACCGCCGCCACAAAGAGGACGGCCATCAATGTTCCTATTCCTTTTTTCATTTTGGTTCTCCTTGAATTGATCTCTGTTCTTGATCCATTTGAAGCCCGATGTCCGGGATTCGCCGTTTCCGTTTGGCTACTCATTACAGCAACAGCCGTGCCAGAACGGCTTAAGATTCTAACATCTCGATTTCATGTATCTATTATCATTTCCCCCGGGGAAATCCATTCCCCCTGCCGAACGGATATAAAAAAAGTGGATCGCAAGTATCCACCTGTGGTATCCAGATGGTCAACAAGTATCCGGAGTAAGGCGGCGGATGATGAATGGAAAGCCGAATGTGTGGAAACGGCTCTGGGCGGTGACCCCGCCCTGGCTGATCATCGGGGCGATCATGGTCCTCGTCCCGGTTTTCAGTTTTCTGACCCTGGTGAACATCGACCGGCAGAAGGAGCAGGCGACCCGTCTCCTCGTGGAGAAGGGGGCGACCCTGATCCGTTCGTTTGAAGCCGGCGCCCGAACGGGGATCGGTCTGCGCTGGGGGGATTTTCAGTTTCAGAAACTCCTCATGGAAACGGCCGAGCAGCCCGACATCGACTACCTGATCGTGACCGATGCGCAGGGAACGATCCTGGCCGACAGCGACCCCTTGCGAATCGGAATGGTCTACGGTCAAGATCTCGACCTGCTGAAGATCGCCGGTTCCGAATCCGTTGCGTGGCGTCAAGTCCCCAACAGTGAAGGGGCGGACAGCTTCGAGGTTTATCGCCGGTTCTCGCCGACGCAGGAGCCCGGTCCGGGGCTTGCCGGGCCATTCCAGGGGGGAGGACCGCGGGGAGAGGTGATTCCGACAGAAAGGGAGGAAGCCTCTCCGCCCGGCCGGGTCATCTTCATCGGTCTGGATATGGGACCGATCAACGCCGCGCATGAGCAGGACAGGCGTCATACGATCTGGAGGACCATCTTCTTTCTGCTGATCGGCTGCGCGGGGATCATCTCGCTGTTGTTCATCCAGGGTTACAGAGCGGCAAGGAGCTCCCTCTCACGAATCAAGGCCTTCTCCGACAGCCTTGTGGAGAACATGCCGATCGGTCTCGTGGCCACCGACGCCGCGGGCAGGCTCAGTGCATTCAACCAGACGGCGGAAAAGATCCTCAGCCGCTCCGCGCGCGAGGCTCTCGGGAAGCCGGCGGAGGCGACCCTTCCGGAGAGTTGCCGGGACCTTTTCCGGACACTCTCCGAGGAATACCGGGTGATCGAACGGGAAATCGATTGTGCCGTAGCGGAAGACCGGATCCTTCCGCTCGATGTGATCGCGACAACGCTCCGCGAGGAGAATGGCGCCTTTGCCGGTCATGTGATCCTCTTTCGGGACATGACGGAAATGAGGCGGCTGGAAGAGGAGATCGCCCGGAGCCGGCGTTTGGCCTCCCTGGGGCGTCTGGCCGCCGGTGTGGCCCATGAGATCCGCAACCCGTTGAGCTCGATCAAGGGGTTTGCCACCTGGTTCCGGGACCGCTACCGGGAAAATCCCGAAGACCGGGAGACGGCGGAGGTGATGATCCGCGAGGTGGATCGGCTGAACCGCGTCATCACGCAGCTCCTCGAATTTGCCCGGCCGCTGAAGATGGATCTTGTTCCGGCGCCGCTTCCCGCGGTGATCCGTCATGCCCTCCGTACGATCGAGGGCGATGCGCGCGCCCGAGGGATTGCCGTCCAAGCAAACCTCTTGCCGGATATCGGGGAGATCCCGCTGGATGCCGACCGGATGACCCAGGTTTTCCTGAACCTGTTCCAGAACGCGATTGCGGCGATGGCGGCAGGCGGCATCCTTCGCGTCAGGCTCGACAGGCAAGACGCGCAAACCGTCCGGATCACGGTTGCCGATACGGGCATCGGTATCACGCAAGAGGATCTCCCTCGGGTATTCGACCCCTATTTCACGACCCGCCCATCCGGAACGGGACTCGGACTGGCGATCGTCCAGAAGATCGTGGAGGGACACGGCGGCGAGGTCCGTCTGGAAAGTGAACCGGGCAGAGGAACGACGGTAACCGTTCTGCTGCCTGGATGAAAAGAAGACATTTAGGAGCGACGAATCCATGAAGGAAAAAAATTCGATCCTGGTTGCGGATGACGACCTTGCGCACCGAACGATGCTGCGTAAACTCCTTTCGGGTTGGGGATACGCGGTCGAGGAGGCGGACGACGGCGGAACAGCCGTCTTGGCGGCGCAGAGACAACCGTTCGACCTGATCCTGATGGATATCCGGATGATCAAGGTTTCGGGCCTCGCTGCGCTGGCCGAAATCAAATCGTTCAATCCGGCTATCCCCATCGTGATCATGACCGCCTACGCCTCCGTGGAGACGGCCGTGGAGGCGCTCAAGAAAGGCGCCTACGACTACCTGACCAAGCCGCTCGATTTCGACGAGCTCCGGCGGACGATAGAGCGGTCGATGGAACACAGCCGTCTCAAGGAGGAGAATCGACTCCTCAAGGAGAGTCTTGCCGACCGATTCGACAGGCAAAACCTGATCGGCCGCTCCCAAGCGATGACGCGCCTGATCGAGACCGCGGTTCAGGTCGCGCCGTCGGAGGCGACGGTTCTGATCACCGGCGAATCCGGCACCGGCAAGGAGATGATTGCCGGGCTGATCCACTTCAACAGCCTGCGGAAGGAGCGCCCCTTCATCAAGTTCAACTGCGCGGCGATTGCGGAAACCCTTTTGGAATCGGAGCTTTTCGGCCACGAGAAGGGGGCATTCACCGGGGCGGACCGGAGGAAGGAGGGAAAGTTCCGTCAGGCCGACGGCGGCAGCCTTTTCCTCGACGAGGTCAGTGAGATGTCGCTTGGGATGCAGGTGAAACTTTTGCGCGTCCTCCAGGAGCGCGAGATCACGCGCGTCGGCGGCGAGGAGGTGATCAAGGTAGACGTGCGGCTCATCGCTGCGACGAACCGGGATCTGCTGCGGGAAATTTCCGCCGGACGCTTTCGCGAGGACCTTTTCTACCGTCTGAACGTCGTCACGCTCCGGATTCCGCCGCTGCGGGAGAGGGTCGAGGACATTCCGCTCCTGGCCCAGGAGTTTCTCGCCCGGTTTACCGAAAAGAACCGCAAATCGATCCGGGGGTTCACGCCGCAGGCCATGGATCGCCTGCTTCGCCATCCGTGGCCGGGAAACGTCCGGGAACTGATGAACGCCGTGGAACGCGGAGTGGTCCTCTCCCGGGGGGATTATCTCGCGGAAGAGGAACTGGCTCTTTTGCTGCCCGGTGGGGAAGCCGCAGGGGGGTCAACCGTCAGCCCGGACACAACGGCCGCCGCCGGGTCGATGACCGGTATTCCAGGTGAAAGGGCAGCGGTGCAGGGAGTCGCTCAGAACGAAACGGTCGTTCCGGGCGCCGGTGCCAAATCGCTCGATGAGGTGGAACGGGAAACGATTCTCCGGATGCTGGCCGCTGTCGGCGGCAACAAGAGCGAGGCCGCCAGGCGTCTGGGCATCACCCGCCGGACCCTCCACCAGAAGCTGAAGAAATACGGTGCTATGTGATTTTTCGAACGGACGCCGACCTTTCCCGGAAATCCCAGCTATTCCTGCTTTCGCTGTTGACCGGTCTCTTTTACATCAACATGCTGTTGCGGGTTGTTCTGTCGCCGCTTCTCCCGCTGATCGAAAAGGATCTCGGGCTGACCCACTCCGGCGCGGGCAGCTTCTTCATGATGATCGCTTTGGGATATGCAACCGGACTCTTCGGGTCGGGATTCGTCTCGGCGCGCCTTTCGCACCGTTGGACGATCGTCATCGCCTCCGTTGCCGGCGGCTGCTTCTTCGGCCTGATTGCTGTGAGTCAAGCCCTCTGGGCCATCCGGCTTGGACTCGTGTTTTTGGGAGTCGCTTCCGGTCTCTACCTCCCTTCGGGAATGACCATGATTACCGCCTCAATCCGCCCCGACCACTGGGGGAAGGCGATCGCCCTTCATGAATTCGCCCCGACGCTGGCGTTCATCTCCGCGCCGTTGATCGTCGAGGGCCTTCTTCTTTTTTGCCGCTGGCAGGAAATCCTCATCCTGATCGGCGCGAGTTCCGTTTGCCTGGGGCTGGTTTTCTTCCGCCTGGCCCCGGGCAAGGATTTTTCAGGGGAGGCGCCGACGCTCGACAACATCCGTCTGCTGATCGGGAAACCGGCTTTCTGGATCATGGTCATTCTCTTCTCTTTGTCCATCAGTTCCACGATGGGCTTGTACAGCATGATGCCGCTCTATCTTGTTGCGGAAAGGGGGATCGACCGGGAAACCGCCAACATGCTGGTCGGGCTGTCGCGGGTCTCTCTGCTCTTGATGGGTCTCGTCGCCGGTTGGATCTCCGACCGCATCGGTCCGAAACCGACGATCACCGCCGTGATCCTGTTCAACGGCCTGATGACGATTCTACTCGGGCTGCTGCCCGGCCGCTGGGTGCTGCTGATGGTGTTTCTTCAGCCGACGTTGACGGGATGCTTCTTCCCGGCGGGGTTTATGATCCTTTCCCAAATCGTTCCATCGCATTCCCGGAACCTTTCCGTCTCGCTGACGATGTTCATCGCCTATCTCATCGGCGCCGGTTTTGCCCCGATGCTGTTCGGGGTATTTGGAGACAGGGGGGCCTTCGGGACCTCGTTCATTCTCGCGGGAGGTCTGATGCTGCTGAGTGTGCTGCTTTTGCCCCGGCTGATCCTGCGGGAGGAGTCCAAGAACTGATGCCGTCAGGCTCGGATCCGAGCAAAGAGACACAAACCGTTCTGCTTTTGCCGGGTAATCCGCGCCTCCCGTTCCAGCTCGAGCAGGTGCACGTAGGTCTCGTTCAGCGCAAGGAGCCTGTCGAACGGAGACCGGATGCTCCCGAAGATGAAGCGGGAAACCATGACGCCCGTTTTCGGCTTTTCCGCCAGGGCCTGAAGGGCAAGGTCCGATCTTTCGCGATGGTGATCGCGCATCTCCGCGACCCGTCCCTTCAGATCGGCAAACGGCTGTCCGTGCGCCGGATATACCGAGTTTACGGGAAGGTCCTCGACGCGTGCGAGGGAAGAGAGAAAACTCGCCAGCGGGCAGAAATCGGGGGCGGCAAGATCGGGACTGAGATTCGGCGTAATATGCGGAAGGATGTGGTCGCCGGCGATCAGAAAGCGCTCGTCCGGCAAGTAAAACGAGAGGTGACCGCGGCTGTGCCCCGGCGTGGCGATGACGGTTGCACTTCGGTTTCCGATCGAGAGCCGATCGCCGTCGGAAAGAAAACCTTCAGCGTCAAACGGGGTTGAGGCGGACTTGAATAGGGAAAAGGCCCGAACGACGCTGTCGATCGTCTCCCGGTCGAGGCCGTGCAAAAGCGCGAAGGCCGTCAGGGTCGAGATCCGATCTTCCTGCCGGGACATTGCCCGGAGCGTCCCTTCCTCGATGTCCGAAAGGTGAACGGACGCGCCGGAACGGCCCGCGATGACGCCTGCCAGACCGCAGTGGTCCATGTGAAAATGGGTGATCAGGATCCGGCCGCAATCCTCGACCCTCAACCCGATCTCTGCGAGAGAGGCCTCCAGCGCAGGCAGAACCCCGGGCAGGTTGGGGCCGGTGTCGATGAGCGTAAAGCCGCCCCCTTCCGGAAACACAAAAATGTTCACATGTTTCAAACGAAACGGCATGGGAAGGGTGATCATGAAGATCCCTTCCGTGATCTTACGGACGCCGATTTTCAACGGATTCTCCTTGATGACCCATCTGTCATTTCTTTTCGCCTGCCGACGGGGGCGTGGCGGTCACGGTAAAGATGTCGTTTGCGAAACCCGCAAATTCAACATAGCTGCCCTTGGCGGCATACATATCCCCCGTATCCAGGGCGCTGTCGTATGTGGCGCTTCCGTCGGAAGAAAAAACAATGATTCTTCCCCGTTTCGGTTTTGTAAAACGCAGGACCAAGCCTTCCTTTGCCGTCAGCCACTCGTTGTACCCGTCGGCTCCTATTTTTACGCAATTCTCTCCGGCTTTCAACACGGCGGCGGCCGTTGTGTCCGGGCTGTAGAGCAGATCCGAAATCCATGCCCACATGGCCCCGTCCTTTTCGGAAAGGATCAGTTCCGTCTGGTCGCGGATCGCGTCGAAAGGCATGCCCGCGAGAAGAGGGGAATCGATCCTCTTGACGCCCCGAAAAACCACATAGCCAGGCAGGTCCCCGTATAAATGGGATTTGGAGATATGCGATTCCGCGGCGATGATTCCTTCCCAAGGAGAGACATTGCGCCGCAGCCATACCATTCCGTCCATAGGGATTTGCAGGCTTTTCGGCGTTTCGATGGGTCTTGCTTTCTGCATGGCGATGATATCGACCCCGATCCCGGACGGTGAATTGACCCAGTAGCTTTCCCCGTCCGTGCGGGCAAAGTAGGAACGGTTGCCTTCCATGTCGTAATAATAGCCGTCGTTGTAAACCAATGTGACGGCCGGTTTTTTCTCCTGTCCGTCGAAAATAGATAAATGGACGCTATTCCTGTCCGTATCGAACAGGATCTGGCCCAGTTTCGCGTCGTCGGCATAATAGCCGCCGAAGGAGGCGTGGTCATCCGGAAATTTCTGCGCTTCCGGTGGTATCCGGACGGTTTTCCCCTCTTTTGGAACGAGCCTTTTCTCAAGCAGTACCGCATGGAGAACCTCCAGCGCTATTTTCATCGCGCCGCTCTCCGTTCCGGCGGCAATGACGGCCACCGATATTCTCCTTTCGGGAACTGTAAAAACCATCGAGGAATAATTTCCGGTGCCGCCGCTCTTTCCCAGCACCTGAATTCCGACCTGATCATAACGCGGAAGACCCGTAAGGTCCCAGCCCAGCCCGAATGAAAAGGTCGGATTTCTGAGCTGTCCCTGAAACGCTGAAGGCTGCGCTTTTTTCATCTCGGCGAGAGATGCCTTCTTCAGGAGATTGCCCGCCGGTGAAAAGGCCTCCGCGAAACGGCAAAGCTCCTCTGCGGTGGACGACAACCCCCCGGCGCCCAGGATGGAAAGCGTTTCAGGCGGATGCTTTTTCCCGGTTTTCGGGTCGTAGTAGGACGCCACCGGTTTCCCTCTGATCTTTCCGACACCCATGCCGGTGTTTTTCAGGCCCAGCGGCTTGAAGATCCTCCGCTTCAGGAAGTCGATGTATCTCCGGCCGCTGACCCGCTCCACGATCATTTCCGCCAGCGTAAAGCCGTCGTTGCAGTAAACGGCCATCACCCCCGGATCGTGCTTGAGATGGGAGCGAGCCAGCGTTTCGATCGTTTCTTGCTTGATACGGTCATCGTATTCGAACCCGAAGGAATTCGAACCTTCGGTTCCCGGGAGGCCCGATGTGTGGTTTAGGGCCATTCTCACGGTGATCTTTTTGTACCGATTGTCGGCCATCCTGAATTCCGGAAGGTAGTCCGTGACCGGCTTATCGAGCGAGACCTTGCCCTCGTCGACCAGCAGCATGATCGCCGTCGCTGCGTACACCTTGCTGATGGAGCCGATATTGAAGAGCGTGGCCCTTTGAACGGGAATGCCCTTTTCGCGATCGGCCATGCCGAAGCCTTCCGCATAAACGACCCTGCCGTTAACCATGACGGCGGCAGTGGCGCTCCCGCATTTGCCGCTGTTTATGGCCTGCCAGATCTCGCTTCGGGCAGTGGACATTGCGATTTCGTAAGGATTTCCGCTCCGGAGCACCTCGGCTGATGCAACGGAAGCCATGAGCAGGCAGAAGAGAAAAACGGCAACCCCTCTGTTGATTTTTGACATGACCCCCCCCATTTTCCATCTTGTCTGATCAGATAACGGACTTTTCACGGCGACGGATCCCCGAAGTCCACGGTGTAATTTCCTCCTGTCGGCACATTGTCCACCGTGCAACTGACATTGGCATGCTTGTCGTCCGGTCCGCTCTTGCATTCGTTCGCATTGTAACACTGGGCGCCACAGGGTTTGTCTTTCGATTTCGTTCCGGGGCAATAGTCCCATTCAGGCGGCACGGAACCGGTGGCGACGCACACACTGCAGCCCAAAGGAAAAACCCCGAAGGCGTCGTGATGTCCGGTCGCCTTCGTCACATGTTTGGTTTCCAGACCTTTTGACGACTTGATCTGCATGGAATAATTGAACCCGTTTACCAGGGAGAGGTCAAAAATATCGTGCGTTGGGTTGTCTTTTGGGCTGATGTTGATCTCGAACATCGTCGTCGGGCAGGGCCCCATCGGTTCGTGGTCCAGGCCGCCGGAGATGTTGATCCCACCTTTGTTGAGATTCAGCGTTTTGCTTTTCCCGGCGGGGATGGCCATACGACATCTGTCTTGTCTGCGTGCGGGATCATAGCTGTTGTCGCAGCCTTGATTTTTAAAGTACTCGAAGGTGTATGTCCCCCCGTTCCCGTTTATGCCGCCTATCCATACGAAATATACCGTCACGTCTTTGCTTGCGCTGTTGTTCAGCGTCAGGGTGCGGGCGTAATCCGACGCGAGGGGGTCTGTCCCTATAGACACCTCTTCACCGTCACTTCGGCCGTCTCCGTCCGTATCGGCGTGATACGGATTCGTGCCGTAGACCTGAGTTTCCACGATGTCTTCCAGGCCGTCGCCGTCGGTATCCCGACTGCCCCCATCGCCGCCGGAACATCCTGTGATCAGAAGAAACAGCCCAAGGAAAATCACACCGAGTTTCTCCGTCATGTCAATCCTCCCTATAAAGTCTCAATGATCAAGCCCGATGGAATGAATAGACGACATACCGACGAGCGATATCCTCCGGATTCAGGGGAAAGTCCGAAGGGCGTGAGTGCTGTCCTTTTTGCCGGACGCCGCGGAAAATTTTGCCTGCTTCCGAAAGAGAGCGGGAATCAACCCCCCGTCAAGGAGGGGTGCAGACGGACTTGTAGTAGTCCCCCTGCCGGCACACATTGTCCCAGCCGGACAGGGGCGGGGCGCAGCAGCGTTGGGTGACACATCCGGTATGGCTGTTCGGCGCAATTGTAATCACGCAGGTGCCGTGATCCATCTTTGAGCTGACACTTGCGATTCTGCTTGTCTTCCTTCCCTTGCCGAAATAGGCATCCTGGACGGTGAACTCGCAGTTCGCGGTGAATATGAACTGATCCCCCGAATTGTCCGGATTTTGCGGGGGGCCCTTCTGAATGGGAATGTCCGGTTCTCGGGCCCAATACCAGAGATTCACCTGAATCCCGAGTCCGCCGATGGCCGCCAGGTTGAGCCGGTAAGTCGGGCTGATTCCCGCGGGAATTTCGATCTGACCCGCCGGATCCGATCCCTTCGGCGTGAATATCGTCACGACTCCGTTTTCGCTCACCGGGCAGATGCTGACGCTGCTTTTGATTTCATTGTTGATTCTGAAAGACAGGAATCCCTCCGCCCCATCGGGGATCTGATCGCCATCCGTATCCGGGTTCCTGGGATCGGTCCCGTAAACGGATGCCTCCTCTCCGTCATTCAGGCCGTCGCTATCCGTATCGGCCAGGTTTGGGTCGGTGCCGTAGGTTTGGATCTCATCCGTGTCGCTCAAGCCGTCACTGTCCGAATCCCTTGCGTCCCCGTGACCGCAGGCATATACGGAGAGCAGGATGAGAAGCCCAAAGAGTATGATGGGGGACCTTTTTTTAATGGCATACCTCCCCGGCAACGCCATGCTATGGATCGGACCTTGTTTCGGCGTGCCGAGGGTACGGAAAGGCGTCTTTTGTGTCAAGAAAATCTTATCATTTCCCGCCGTCGAATCTCCTTGAAAAGGTCCGTAATTTGGGATAACGTCATACCCAATATCGGGGAATCGGCCCTGTCGATCGGTTTTCTGGAGTATCGATCTCCAGGAAAACGTCTTTTTTCTCCGCTTATGGCCGTTTATGAATTCATACCCAGGGTCCATCCATTGAAGGGAGAGACACGATGCAATGGAGAGGTCGTCGGGAAAGTGATAACGTCGAAGACCGCAGAGGGATGGGCATCCCTCGTGGCGCCAAGATCGGCGGCGCCGGCGGCCTCGGCCTTGTGGCCATTGTATTGATCGGAATGTTTTTGGGGGTCGATCCGACCGTTCTGCTGCAGTCCGTGTCGGAAATCCAGAGTCCCACCGTCTCCGTTGAACGAAGCCGGCCGGCCGAGAACGATGACCAGCGCAGGTTTGTCGCTGTCGTGCTGGCCGAAACCGAGGACGTCTGGCGCGAGGCCTTCCGAAAGATCGGGCAGACATACCAACCCCCCAGGCTGGTTCTTTTTTCCGGGGCTGTGGACTCGGCATGCGGAATGGCCGGTTCTGCAACGGGACCGTTTTATTGTCCGTCCGATTACAAGGTCTATCTGGATCTCAGTTTCTTCGAAGACCTGCAGACGCGCTTTGGAGCCTCGGGGGATTTTGCCCAGGCCTACGTCATCGCCCACGAGGTGGGACATCATGTGCAAACCCTCTTGGGAATTTCCCAAAAGGTTCGTGAACTCCAGTCACGGGTCGGCCCTGCCGAAATGAACCAATTGTCCGTGAGGATGGAGTTGCAGGCTGATTGCCTCGCAGGGGTTTGGGCTCATCAGGCCCACAAGAGTCGTGAGCTTCTGGAGGCGGGGGATATCGAGGAAGGGCTGAACGCGGCCAGCTCGATCGGGGATGATCGGATACAAAGGAAAACCCAGGGCCGTGTCGTTCCGGACGCCTTTACCCATGGGAGTTCGGCGCAACGGGTTCGCTGGTTCAAGCTTGGGCTTGAGACCGGCAGCCTCCAGGCGTGTGACACCTTTAAAACGGATCGGCTGTGAGGTTTGAGTGCATCCGGCGAAACGACAAAGGTTTCAATGGAATACAACAGGAGGCAAGATATGGATCTTTTGGAAATGTTGCTGGGAAGCGGTCAGGCACGCGATGGGTTCCAGGATTTCCTGAAACGTTTCGAGGAGGGGCCTCCCTCGGAAGGCTATGAGGACGGGGAAGTACTGGACCGTTACGGAAAGGTGGCCCACAATGTATCTTCTTCGGACTACAGGCAGGCGGCAAGGGATGCCTTTGGTCGGCTCTCTCAGACCGATCGGGAGGAGTTCGGCCGCATGCTGGCAGGCCGGGCACAGAGTAAAGGGATTGACCTTTCCGCGATTGCCTCGGGCCGGGATCAGGATTTTGGCAATTTGGACTGGCTTTCGAACGTCACCGGTCAGATCCATGAGCAACCCGGTCTGCTGCGGGACCTTCTTGGCGGACTTGCCGGGGGCAGGGAAAACGTCCGTTCCGGGGGGATGTTGAGCAGCCCGCTCGCAAAGGCCGCTCTGGCCGGCATCACGGCCATGCTGGTGAAAAAGGTGCTGGGCGCCAGGTAATGACGATGAACGGCTGTCTTGAATATAATGGATATCAGGGTGGAAGGGAGGTGAGAAAAAGTGGCTGACGATCAGGGAAAGAAGTCCGCTGGGTCTGATCCGTACGATGCGACGCAATATCACGAAGTTGTAAAAGGGGACACGCTTTGGAAGATTGCGGAGCGGTACTATGGGGACGGGAGTCTGTACCCCAACATTTTCGAAGCGAATAAGGATATTCTGAAAGATCCCAACAAGATAAAAATCGGACAGAAACTGCGCATTCCATAAGGATCGGGAAGGGGCTTCCGGACAGAATGGTTTTTGATAACATGGATCTGGTCCAATGGGCAAGAAACGCAAAAATTCAAAAGGAGGGTTTATGAAAAGGAATTTCGTAGGCGTAGCCGTCACATTATTGGTTGGCATCGTCATGTTCGTAGCCTGTTCCAGCGACAAGGGACCGGCCGAACTGGCCATCAAGGCTGCCGAGGAGGCCATCAACGCATCCAAGGCGGAAGCGGTGAAATATGTGCCGGATGAGGTTAAATCGGTGGAGAGCGCGCTGGCGGCGGTGAAGGATAAATTTGCCAATAAGGATTACAAGGCCGCGATCACGGAAGCGCAAGCGCTGACCGACAAGGCGAAAGGCCTGCTGGACGCAGCAAAGGCGAAGAAGGAAGAACTGACCAAGAGCTGGACCGATCTGAGTGAGGGACTTCCCAAGATGGTGGAGGCCATCCAGAGCCGGGTGGACATCCTGTCCAAATCCAAAAAGCTTCCCGCCAACCTCACGGCCGAGAAGTTCACAGAGGTCAAATCCGGACTTGCGGCTGCCAAGGAGGAATGGGGCAAAGCGTTGGAAAGCTTCAAGGCAGGGAATATCGCCGAAGCCATCTCCGCGGCGAACTCCGTTAAAGGCAAGGCTGTCTCTGCGATGGAAGGTCTTGGGATGCCTGTGCCCGCCGGTGCCAAGTCGTAAAAATGCAATCCGTAAAGGGGGACATATCCTGAATATTCGATTTTCTTCGAAAATTCGGATATGTCCCTCAAAATCGTAGGCCCGTCGGTAGGATGGTGCAGGGGACGCCAACCGATGTTGGCTGCTGTGACGATCCCGGTCCCCGCGGGGATCGTCTGCGTATCAGATATGCCCGAAGGAAGAATATCCTCATTTCTCGCCT